>JABAOC010032025.1_pt1 | contig 11608 bp, 8 predicted proteins | sample 7062161 | NCBI WGS metagenome assembly JABAOC01 (sample SAMN14538625, study PRJNA623070) | marine sediment metagenome | biome: marine biome [ENVO:00000428]; feature: marine pelagic biome [ENVO:01000023]; material: deep marine sediment [ENVO:00002113] | place: India: Gulf of Khambhat ... | reverse complement strand
CCTCGTGCTCGTCTGCCATCGTGCCCGTGTGTTGCCGCAAATAGTCGATCAGGTCGTCCAGGTGGGCAAAGCTCGCCCGCTCCCCGGAGATGGGGCTCTCGATGGAAGCCCGCCAGACGACTCCGGTTTGATTGGGATCGCGCTCGTCGCCGCCGTGATGCGCTCGGCCATCGGCCTTGCCAGGAAGGGCAGCTCCGCCGCTGTTCACTCGCCACAAACGCAGCAGGTAGGATAGGTATTTCGGCTGTTCTGGGGTCATGAGGTTCGTCCTTTGATCGTCGTTGCTATCCATTCGTTCAATTCGTTCGATTTGTTCAATTTGATCAAGCTGGCTCCAGTGTAGCAGGCGAGCGCTCGGAGAACATTCGTTAATCATTCGGAAAACGTGAGTAATGGCTCAATTGTCCATCCAATTGCTGGGGCAATTTCAGGTCCGTCTGGGCGGCGAACCGGTAACCGATTTCGAATCGGATAAAGTCCGGGGTTTGTTGGCGTATCTCGCCGTGGAACAGGAGCAGCTGCACCGGCGGGAGAAACTCGCCGGTCTGCTGTGGCCTGACATGCCCGAATCCGCCGCGCGCAACAACCTGCGCCGGACGCTGGCAAACCTGCGCCAGGTGATCGGTGACCGCGAGGCACAGCGCCCCTTTTTGAACGTCTCCCGGCAGGCGGTGCAGGCGGACGCTGCGGCGGGCGCTTGGATAGACGTCGTGGAGTTCGGGGAGCTGCTGGGCGTGGATGCGGGCTCAGGCCGCTCCGCTGAAAGGCTGCAGCAGGCCACGGAGCAGGCCCTACAGCGGGCCGTCGAGCTGTACCGGGGCAGTTTTCTGGAGGGGTTCAGTCTGGCGGAGAGTGCGGCCTTTGAGGAGTGGCTGCTGTTCAAGCGCGAGCAGTTGCACCGTCAGGCCTCGGAGGCGCTGGAAGCGCTCACCGCCCGTCACAAAGGCCGGGGGGAGCACAAGACGGCGCTGGGCTACGCGTGGCGGCAGGTGGAGCTGGACCCGTGGCGGGAGGAAGCCCACCGACAATTGATGCGCCTGCTGGCATTCAGCGGCCAGCGGGGGGCCGCCCTGGCCCAGTACGAGACCTGCCGGCAGATGCTGGCGGACGAGCTGGGGGTGGAGCCGAGTGCCGAGACACAGGCCCTGTACCGCCAAATTGAGGCGGGGGAGCTGGCGGCGCAGGTTGCGGGCGCGCGCACGGTCCGCGGCTATGAACTGCAGGAGCGGGTGGGGTCGGGGGGGTTCGGCGTGGTGTACCGCGCCTTCCAGCCGGCGGTGGGGCGGGCGGTGGCCATCAAGGTGATCCTGCCCGAATACACCAGCGACCCGGATTTCGTGCGCCGCTTCGAGCGCGAGGCCCAATTGGTGGCGCGCCTGGAGCACCCGCACATCGTGCCTTTGTACGACTATTGGCGCGAAGCGGACGGGGCGTATCTGGTGATGCGCTGGCTGGGCGGCGGCGACTTGGGCAGGGCGCTTCAGCGGGGTCCGTGGAGCCTGGAGGCCGGGGCGCGGCTGCTGGACCAGGTTGCCGAAGGCCTGGAGGTCGCCCACGCGCATGGGGTGGTGCACCGGGATATCAAGCCCGAGAACATCATGATCCACGATGGTGTCGCGATGGTGACCGACTTCGGCATCGGCAAAGCGTTGAGTGCGGCGGCCGGTGGAAAGCTCACGGAGACGGGCATCGCGTTGGGCACCCCGGCCTACATGAGCCCCGAACAGGCGTCCGGGGATGCCGAGATCGACGGGCGCAGCGACCTCTACAGCCTGGCATCCGTGGTGTACGAGATGCTCGCCGGCGAGCCGCCGTTCACCGGTCGGACGGCACAGGCCATCATCGCCAAGCGCTTCATGTCACCGGTTACTCCTCTGCGCGCCGTGCGGGACGTTCCCGAAGCCGTGGCCAGCGCCGTATCACGGGCCCTCGCCCGCACTCCAGTGGACCGATTCCCAACGGTCAATGAGTTCGCCGAGGCCCTGAGGTCGTCAGCTATACCTACTGCAGCCGTGGCCGCAGCCCAGACTGGGCGCGCCGAGCAGTCCGTCGCTGTGGTGCCGTTCGCCAACATGAGCGCGGATCCTGAGAACGAATACTTCAGCGACGGCATCACGGAAGAGATCATCAACGCGCTCTCGAAGCTGAAAGGACTCCAAGTCGCGTCCCGCACGACCTCATTCGCCCTCAAAGGGAAGGAGTTGGACCTGCGAGAGATCGGTAAGAAGCTCGGCGTGGGCTCGGTCCTCGAAGGGAGCGTGCGAAAGGCCGGGAAGCGGCTGCGCATCACGACCCAGCTAGTCGACGTGGCAAACGACTACCACCTGTGGTCGGAAGTGTACGACCGCGAACTCGAGGATGTGTTCGCCATTCAGGAGGAGATCTCCCGGGCTATCGTGGACGCGCTCAAGGTCAAGCTGGTGGGTGACACGAGCGTGCCCCTCGTGGTGCCGGCGACCGAGAACCTCGAAGCGTACACGCTCTACCTGAAGGGACGGTTTTTCAGAAACAAGTTCACGGAGCCCGACCTTCGGATCAGCCTCGAGTTGTACAAGCAAGCTCTCGAGCACGACGCGCGGTACGGCCGCGCCTACGCGGGGATCGCCGACACGTGGATGAACCTGGCAGACGACTGGCTGCCGCCCCACGAGGCCTATCCCAAGGCCAAGGAGGCGGCGGAGAAGGCGGCGGAGCTGGAGCCCACGTTGGAGGAAGCGCACACGTCGCTTGGCAAGATCATGGGCTGGTATGACTGGGACTTCGCCGGCGCCGAGCGAGTGCTACGCAGCGTCATCGCGCAGAACCCGTCCTACGCAGACGCTCACTTCGCCCTGGGCAGCGTGCTGCCCTGCCTCGGACGGGCCGACGAGGCGGTCGCCGAGATGCGGAAGGCGCTCGAGCTCGATCCCCTGTTGGACATGCACAGCCGCTGGCTGGCGCGCATGCTCTTGTTTGCGCGGAACTACGACGAGGCCATCGAGCAAAGCCGCAGGACGCTGGAGATCAACCCCAACTACTCCCGGGTGTACCTCGATATGGGGAACGCGTACCTGGCCGAGGGAAAGACCGATGAGGCGCTCGGGGCCTACCGGCGCGGACACGCCGTCGAGGCGAGTGTCGTGTCATTCAACGCGTCCACCGCCAGGGCGCTCGCAGCGATGGGCAAACAAGACGAGGTCAGCCGCGTGCTCGCGGAACTGGAAGCCCAGTCCGAGCACCGCTACGTGCGGGGCGAGGTCGTTGCGTGCGGGTACGCCGCCCTCGGCGAGCTCGACCAGGCCATCGCGTGGCTGGAAAAGGCCTACGAGGAGCGGTCGGCGGGACTGATCTACCTCGCGGCGGATCCCGCATACGACCCGCTCCGCGCAGACCCGCGATTCGACAAGCTGATGACGAAAGTGGGGCTCCAACCCGTCGACATGTCATCCAAGAGCTGACTGCCGCGCGCGCCCTTCTTGATCTTCCAACGCCCGTTGACACGCCGCCACCGTCGCGTCCCGACCGTCGAACGGCGCACCGTAGTACAAGACTAGCGAGCAGAACGGAAGCGGAACGTCATACCGGACCGGACGTCGCAGCGGTAGCACACCGCGACCGCGAATAACGAATGGAACGAGTAGGGCATCGGCGGCCTGAGCGATCTCGGGCAACCCGGGCTTCACTCGCCGATAGGGTCCGCCCGCGTCGGCCGCCAGCGCGACGCGACCCCTCCCTGAGCGAAGCAAGTCGATGATTTGCTGCTTGGGACGAATCGGAGACTGCCTGCGGTACACCCAGATCGATACGCCACACCACCGGAACGCCTGCTGCAGCATTCGNNGGGCATCAACGGCTCCGGGACGTCACGAAACGCGCACGCTCCCAGCAGCTCGTAGGCGTGCCATGTGTAGTAGATGACCGGTCTTGCAGCATCCGCGAGTCTCGCCGACAGCACGTCCAACGGCGGACGCCACAGGGTGCGTGCAGTCCGCCAGCAAGGGTACATCCACGCCGCCACGGCCAGATTACTCCCAACCACGAGAGGCTGGAGCAGCGGCCGATACCACGGGCTCTCGAACGGCACGGGGGCGTATGACATTCTGCCGAGTCGAAATGCCCCACGCGACCTTTCGACCGGCTTCCCACCGGCGGCCATCTGAACTCAGCTTTGCCGATTCGGCACGGGAATCCTCCCACACGTTGCCGGAGCAGCGACTGGCAGGATCGGAAACGTGCGAAAGATAGGAACAGGGAGGGCCAGCAGCGAGCAGACCCGAGGTCGCTCACGTCAGACGCTCACCATACTTTTAGCGCATGAGCGACCTACCTGGCGCGCTCCGGACCGCCCTATCCGGCCGGTACGACCTGCAGCGCGTCGCGGGGCGTGGCGGCATGGCGACTGTCTACATGGCCCGGGACATCAGGCACAGTCGTCAGGTTGCCGTCAAGGTCCTTCTTCCCGACCTCGCCGCCTCGCTTGGCGTCGATCGCTTCCTCAACGAGATCGAGATCGCCGCAAGCCTAACCCATCCACACATCGTGCCGCTGTACGACTCGGGCCAGGCCGGTGGCTTTCTGTACTACGTCATGCCGTTCATCGACGGTGAGTCGTTGCGGGCGCTGCTGAATCGGGAACGATGCGTGGAGCCGTCGAAATCGGTGAACATCACCACGACGGTGGCCGAAGCGCTGACCTATGCCCACCGCATGGGAGTGCTGCACCGAGATATCAAGCCGGAGAACATTCTGCTGGCTGAGGGCCACCCCCTCGTCACGGACTTTGGCATCGCCAAGGCGATCACAACGGCCGGGGGGGAACGTCTCACCCGCTCCGGTTTTCCCCTGGGCACTCCGGGCTACATGAGCCCGGAGCAGGCCGCCGGTATCCGGGATCTCGATGCGCGAACCGATGTCTACAGCCTTGCCTGTGTCAGCTATGAGATGCTGATCGGTGAGACGCCCGGACTGTGGCTCACGGAGCAAGAGGTCCGGCTGGGAAGATTCATTGATGCCTCCCGGGAACACCGGGACCGTCTCGACCGCCTCCCGGGACGGCTGGAGCAGGTCCTGGCCAAGGCGCTGGCGATGCGCCGGAATGACCGGTTCGCCTCCCCTGCCGAGTTCGTCGAGGCATTGCGCGCCGCGCTGGCGAGGAGCCACATGCTCAGCGACGCCGAAGTGCGGCAGATCATCCAGCACGCCGCTGATGCGCAGGCCGCGAATCCCACTGCGACCGACGAGGAGGCGTTGAGTGTCGGGGCGGTTGAACAGATCGCGGCCCAGGTGGGCATTCCGCCTGCTCGCGTGCGGGAGGCTATGGAGGCGCTGGAGATTCCGGCCGCAACCGCCGCATCGCCGGGCAGGCAGCCGGGGATTGCCCCCGAGCCGTGGTCCGGTTTCCTCGGATCGCCCACCACCGTGCGACTCGAGCGTACAGTCGAGGGCGAAGTGCCGGAATCCGAATACTCCGTTCTCGTGGAGGAGGTCCGAGCGACGCTGCGGAACGTGGGGTCCGTCAGCACCCTGGGCAGGTCCCTGACCTGGAGCGCGGCGGCACCTGGCCAAGCAGCGGGCCGGAACGTGCATGTGACTGTGACCCCGTACGCCGGCCGCACCCGGATCCACATCGAAGAACGCCTGACAGATCTTGCTGGTGCGGTCTTCGGGGGCATCTGCGGCGGCGTCGGCGGCGGGCTGGTAGGGATCGCTGTGGGTCTGGGACTCGGCGCGCTGGGTGCGCCGATCGTCGCGCTGTTGGGCGTCGTCTTCGCCGTGGGCGGTACCTACACCGTGTCGCGTTCGATCTTCGTGCACACGGCGACCAAGCGGGAGCGGGAGCTCTCAGGCTTGGCCGACCGGTTGGCCGACCTCGCAGTTGCAGTGGCAGCGTCACCGAGACGTCTGGGCGGCGGTGAAGCCGGCGCTCTGCTTGGCACATAGAAGGAGCGTCCTTTCTTCCTCATGGTGGGTGCTACATGATCCAGCAATCTCATCGCGCTATGACAGGCATCGTCGCACGGTTCACCGGCTTGCTCTGTTCCGGGTTCCTTGTCGCCGGCCCTGCCGCTGTGGCCCAGGAACGCGACTGGCAGACCCGGGTCTCGGAGCTGGAGCGCTCAATTCCCGCGCTGATGGACAGCGGAGACGTTACTGGACTCGCCATCGCGCTGGTTGCCGACGGGGAGGTCGTGTGGAGTAGGGGGTTCGGCACGCGGAACGCCGCGACGGGCGAGCCCGTGGACGAGCACACCGTGTTCGAGGCCGCGTCGCTCAGCAAACCTGTGTTCGCGCGCGCAGTGTTGCAGATGGTCGAGCGGGGAGAGGTGAACCTGGACAAGCCTCTTTGGGAGTACCTGCCATACGACGACATTGCCCACGACGAGCGCTACAAGCGGATCACCGCCCGCATGGTGCTGAGCCACACGCCGGGCTTCCCCAACTGGCGGCCGCATGGCGGCAAGCTGACGATCGACTTCGAGCCAGGAACCAAGTTCAGCTATTCGGGTGAGGGATTCGTCTATCTCCAGCGGGTGGTGGAGCACCTCACTGGCGAACCGATGGACCAGTTCGTCGCGCGCACCGTGCTGCAGCCACTCGGGATGACGCGGTCTTCCTTCATATGGGAAGCCCGTTTCGAGTCGAACGTCGCCATGCCCTATCGGAGCGACGGGTCTGCCGGCCACAAGAGCAAGCCTCGGCGTGCAAACGCCGCGGCAAGCCTGCACACCACCGCACCGGACTTCGCCCGGTTCATGGCTGCCGTCGTGAACGGTGAAGGGCTAGGCGAACAGATGATTCAGGCTATGCTCACACCAGAGAGTGAGGTGGACTCCGGCGTGACGTGGGGACTTGGCTGGGGGCTCCAGGACACGGAGGACGGCCGCGCGTTCTGGCACTGGGGTCACAACACGGGATATCGAGCGTACACGGTGACCTACCCAGAGCGCCGCCTCGGCGTGGTCATGTTCACGAACAGCGATAACGGCATGTCGATCGTACAAGCCATTCTCTCCCGCGCCGTAGGTGGATCTCATCCAGGCTTCGCATGGCTGGACTACGAGGCTCACGACGCACCCACACGGCTGGTGCGCAAGGCCCTGGAACGGACCATTCGGGGGCAAGGAATCGCCGCGGGGATCGACAGGTACTACCAGCTCAAGCAGGAATCTCCGGCCGACGCCTTTGAGGAGAGCATGCTCAACACCCTCGGTTACAGTCTGCTCCGCACGAGGCTGGTGGAAGAGGCCATTGCAGTATTCAAGCTCAACGTTCGGATGTATCCCGACGCATTCAACACCTATGACAGCCTGGGTGAAGCCTACATGGTGCACGGCGACACGCTGCTGGCCATCGAGAACTACGAGAAGTCGGTGAAGTTGAATCCGGAGAACACGAACGGTATCCGAATGCTCGAACGGCTGCGGCAAGAGCCGGAAGAGAACAAGGAGCGGCCGTAGGGAGCCCGTGTGATCCACCGGGAAGACCACGCGAGTGTCGCCGTGCTGCGACTGGATCACGGCAAGGTCAGTGCGTTGGACGTGGACCTGTTGTCGGCCCTGGCCGACCAACTCGGGGAGATCGAGCGATCTCCGAGCGGCCAGTCGGTGGTGCTCACGGGCACGGGGAGCACGTTCTCGGCCGGCGTCGACCTGGTCCAGTTTCTGGACGGCGGAGAGGCCTATCTCCAGGATCTGCTCCGTGCGATGACCCGCACGTTCGCGGCGCTCTTTTCCTTTCCGCGGCCCGCGATTGCTGCGGTAAACGGCCACGCCATCGCGGGGGGCTGTGTGCTGGCCTGTGCGTGTGACTATCGCATCATGGGCCGGGGACCGGGGAAGATCGGCGTCCCGGAGCTACGTGTCGGGATACCGTTTCCCGCCCTGGCAATTGAGATACTGCGCTTCGCGGCGTCGACGCCACACCTGCAGGAGCTCGTCTACCTCGNNTGGACGAGGCGTACCAGCGGGGCCTGGTGGACGAGATCGCCGACCTCGAGACGCTGCTGGACCGGGCCTGTGGGGTAGCGGAACGGTTGGGCTCGATGCCCCCGGCGCGGTTTCAGATCACCAAGCATCAGCTCCGCCAGCCCAGTCTCGATCGTGCCGAGCGTAACGCGCGGGAGTGGGACGCCGAAGTGCTGCGGGCATGGAAGGATCCTGAGACCCGGGCAGCCGTCCGGGCATACGCCGAAGCGACGCTCGGCAGGCGCCGGTAGAATCAAACCGCAGCTCCCGGAGCCACGCCCGGTTGCCCCCGCGGGAACTTCCGCGGTATTGTGCTGTCTATCCAAGTGATCAACGTGATCAACCCTCGGGAACCCTCTTATCCATTCCTCTGGAGCGTCGCATGAGACGCATACTCGGTTTCTATTTTGCGATCCTCGCTCTCACCGTAACCGGCCTCGCGGCCCAAGAGTCCGGGATCGCGGTCTCCTACGAGCGCCTTGTGCTACCGAACGGCCTGAACGTGATCCTCCACGAGGATCACACCACCCCCATGGTAGCCGTGAACGTGTGGTACCACGTGGGGTCGGGCCGGGAGCAGCCGGGCCGCACAGGCTTCGCCCACCTGTTCGAGCACATCATGTTCGAGGGATCCGGGCACGTGGCGGAGGGCAAGTTCGACGAATGGCTCGAGGCTGCCGGCGGGGTAAACAACGGCTCGACCAACACGGACCGCACCAACTACTTCGAGACCGTACCGAACAGTGCCCTGGAGCTGGCGCTCTTCCTAGAGTCAGACCGCATGGGGTATCTGCTGGACGCGATGTCGCCGGCCAAGGTGGATGGCCAGCGAGATGTGGTGAAAAACGAGCGTCGCTTCCGCATCGAGAACCGACCGTACGGCCAGGCGTTCATCGCCATCAGCGAGAACCTGTATCCCCCCGACCACCCCTATCACTGGCCGGTGATCGGCTCGATGGAGGATCTCACCGCTGCGAGCTACGAGGACGTCGTCCAGTTCCATCAGACCTTCTACGTGCCTAGCAACGCGAGCCTCTCGATTGCGGGTGACATCGACCCCGAGCAGGTGAAGCGGCTCGTGCAGCACTGGTTCGGCGACGTGGCGGCTGGCGCAGCCGTCGCGCCCCTAGACGGGCCCGCAGCATACATCGCCGCAGAAAAGCGGGTAGTGATGGAAGACAGGGTGCAGCTCCCCCGCATCTACATGTGCTGGCTCACGCCGCGGCTGTACCCGGCGACGCCGAGCTGGACATTGCCGGGGCGGTGCTATCGCGGGGAAAGAACTCCCGGCTGTACAAGCGGCTGGTGTACGACATGCAGATCGCGCAGAACGTCTCCGCATTCCAGTCCTCAGCCGAGCTCGGTTCCGAGTTCTGCATCATGTCCACCGCCCGGAGCGGGCACGATCTCAATGAGCTCGAAGCAGTCATTCAGGAAGAGCTGGACAAGCTCAAGGCGGAGGGTCCGACCGGCCGGGAGGTGCAACGGGCCATCAATCAATATGAGGCGGGCTTCCTGAGCCGGATGGAGTCACTCATGGGCAAGGCCGACCAGCTCAACGGCTACTACTTCAGGACGGGAAATCCAGACTACTTCAACGAAGATCTCGCCCGCTACAGGGCCCTGGACCCCGCCGATGTCCAGTCGGTGGTGAAGACCCAGTTGCGCAACAACGCTCGAGTGATCCTCAGCATCGTGCCGCAAGGAAAACCAGAACTGGCAGCTTCCAAGAAGACGAGCGAGTAGCAGCCATGAAGACGATCAAATACACCGGACTATGGGCGCTGGCGACTTTGGCCGCCGTAGCGCCTCTCACAGCGCAGGTACCCGACCGGAGCGGCCCACCCAAGCTGGGGCCGCCACCGCAGCTCTCGCTACCAGCGATCCAAGAGCGCGAGCTGGCAAACGGACTTCGTGTTGTGCTGATGGAGAAACATCAGGTTCCAGTCGTCCAGATCGGCCTGGTGGTGATGGCAGGCTCAGCCATGGATCCCCGAGGCAAGGTCGGGCTGGCCACGATGACGGCGGACATGATGGACGAGGGTGCCGGCAGCCGCGATGCCCTCGAGCTCGCCGATGCCATCGACTATCTGGGTGCCCGTCTCTCCGTCGGGGCGGGTAACCACACGTCGGTCATTTCGCTCTACACACCGCTCTCCAAGTTGGACGACGCACTGCCAATCATGGCCGACGTGGCCCTCCGTCCCAGCTTTCCCGCGGAAGAGCTGGAGCGGAAGCGCAAGAGCCGACTCACCACGCTGCTCCAGTGGCACGATGAGCCGTCGGCTGTCGCCTCCGTGGCGTTCAACAATGCGATCTACGGTGACAGGCATCCCTACGGCACCTCCAGCATCGGTGATGAAGCGGCGATCCGCTCACTCAGCGTCGCCGATCTCACGGAGTTTCACGGCGGCTACTTCCACCCGAACAACGCGGTGCTCATCGTGGTCGGCGACGTAACCGCCGACCAGATACTGCCAAAGCTGCAGCAGGCGTTTGGCGCATGGCCCCGCGGGCGTTTCTCTTCACCCTCCTGGCCGGACGTCAAGCAGGTGGACCGGCGGGAAGTTCTTCTAGTCGACAAGCCCGGGGCAGCCCAGAGCGAGATACGAATCGGTCGGGTCGGTGTCGAGCGGAAAACCGAGGACTACTACGCCCTTCAGGTCATGAACACGATCCTCGGTGGCTCATTCACCTCGCGCCTCAACCAGAACCTCCGAGAGGACAAGGGCTACACCTACGGCGCTGGGTCCTACTTCTCGTTCCGCGTGATGCCCGGGCCCTTCACGGCCTCATCGGCAGTGCAGACCGACGCCACCGACAAGGCACTCCAGGAATTCTTCAGAGAATTCGACGCCATCCTAGAGCCGATACCCGAAGACGAGTTGACCCGGGGCAAGAACTATCTCGCCTTCCGGTATCCCGGGCGCTTCCAGACGGTAGCTCAGATCGCGGGTCAGCTCGACGACCTCTTCGTCTACGACCTTCCATCCGACTACTTCAACCAGTATGTGGACCGCATTCTCGCTGTGACACAGCAGGACGTTCAGCGGGTGGCCAGGAAGTATCTGGATCCGGAGAAGGTCCTGATCATCGTGGTGGGCGACCGCGAAAAGATCGAGTCGGGGATCCGGGCGCTGAACCTCGGCCGGGTGCGACTCCTCTCCATCGAGGACGTGCTGGGCAAGAAGCCGGTGGTGGAGGGGAGCTAGTGTGCTGCCGCGCAAATTCGTTGCATATCACATGCGCCGGTGGGTCCCTCCGGGCGCTCACGTGCCCTTCGGGACCCACCGGCGCATGGCGTCTGTGAAACGAACTTCCAGAACACCGCAGTAGCGAGAACGCTGCTCCATCTGCAGCTCTGCACCGCCAGCGCTTGTGAGCATTATCACTTCCTTCGGCCCGTCGTTGCCAGACAATAAGGGTGGCTAGCTGATTCGAAGCCGCGGACCGTCGACCCCAGATGGCAACGGCGTTCCATCCACAACGACGGGAGCCCTCACCATGAAGGCGCACACGCCATCTGTCCTCATCTCCCTGGCACTCGGCTGCAGCGCCGGGTCCGGAGACCCGGGCCGCGTCGAGGCTACAACAACCTGGAGGACCTGCATCGAGTGCTCGATCTCACCGGGCAGTGGATCCCAGGCCGAGTGATGCCTTCAGGC
>JABAOC010004483.1_pt1 | contig 11611 bp, 10 predicted proteins | sample 7062161 | NCBI WGS metagenome assembly JABAOC01 (sample SAMN14538625, study PRJNA623070) | marine sediment metagenome | biome: marine biome [ENVO:00000428]; feature: marine pelagic biome [ENVO:01000023]; material: deep marine sediment [ENVO:00002113] | place: India: Gulf of Khambhat ... | reverse complement strand
TTGGAGATTGGAACGTGGAAGTCCTTTCAAAAACTCTTCTCACTATGCCACTTTATCGTGATGACAAGACCAGGGTTCGACAAGCCCTTTTCGGCTAGGATTCTTCCCCCGGAAATAGCCGATGCCTTCGTCTACGACGAAGGGGAAAACCGCTTTGTCCATCGGGATGGATATTCCATTTATTTGCAGGGGGTTACCTTCTTGGACATATCCTCCACCAGGATTAGGGAAGAGATAAGCAAGGGGAGGTCCGTACAATATCTTCTCCCCCCCGAGGTGGAGCACTATATCAAACGACACCATTTTTACCGGGCGAAGGGGGATTAGGATAGGAGAGCATTTCCACATTGCCGAAGATGGTTCACGGTAATCGCAAGAAGACGAGTTCGAGGGAAAAATCACTCTATTGCGTCCGGGCCGCTTTAGAGAAGAAGGCCTTCGATCTGGTCCTTTTGGATGTTCAGAAAACCTCCTCCTTTACCGCATATTTCCTCATCTGTAGCGGGAGGTCGNNATGGAGGGGTTTGAACGGGGGAAATGGATCTTGATGGATTACGACGATGTGGTGGTTCATGTCTTTCTTGACCCGGTCAGGAAGTTCTACGACTTGGAAGGGCTTTGGCTCGATGCCCCAAGGGTGGATAGGGTGGAGCAGGAGGCAAGGAGATTCGACCTGGGCGCCAAGGTAGATGGTTAGCCAATCTGCGCGGAGGAGAAGTGACCCCCAAATTAGCGGAACAGTTTAGAAAGAGGTTGCTTCGGGTGAGGGAGGAGATTATCGAACAAATGAGGCAACGAGATGGGTCTGCCCAGGAGATTGGCCAGGACGGGATTCAGGATATCGGGGATGAGTCTGTCACCATTTACAATCGCCATCTCCTCATGAGTTTGAGCGAAAACGAACGGGTCAAATTGATTGAGGTGGACGAAGCCTTGGATCGCATCGAGAACGGAAGCTTTGGAATGTGCGAGGAGTGTGGCGAGCCCATCGCATTGAAGCGCCTTGAAGTCATTCCCAACGCGCGGTATTGCATCCGGTGTAAGGAAGAGCTCGAAAAGGCTTCGGGGGAATCACCCTGAATACATTCCTCCAGCCCAAATACGACCCTTCTCCAGCTCTCCCCAATGCAGCATCCCCTCGGTTGCTGGCTGAAATATGAGGGGAAATCCTTTCTGGCCAAGTCCTTGGACGGTCTTTTTCAAAGGGTTTATTCCTTCACGTTCAATAAAGTCAACCCATCTCGCATTAGTGAAATATTTTCATATCTCGAGCAAAGAATTGTCAATATTAGACCGGAGTCATAAGCAAGGCATTCAATTTTTATAAGAATTTCAGGTAATTATGGAGTAAAAGCCATTGGCATAGAACATGCAAACTACACCTTCAAACGTATGAAATGTATATTTTGTTAGAGGAGGTCAATATGAAGTCGTCTGTCACGAAGTTTTTTTCGACACTTGGTGCCGTGTTTGGTAATGGCGCCACTGCGCCTTATCAACCTTATGATAAGCTCGAAGGAGGCTACACCGATTCTTATCTTGGCGACGATATATTCTCAGTAACGGTTAAAGGAACTGGGCATGCTCACGTCCCCACCCTTTATGAACATTTTCGTCGCAGAGCCCACCAGCTCACTGTCCAAAACGCTTATAGGAAATATGAGGTGTTGGATTGTGAGTCAACTTCACTTGGACGGCAAGACCCCACTCTACACGGCAGGATAAAGTGCTATAAGTAATAAAAGGACATTTGCTGGTAATTCGCGCTTGAGAACCTGCTGAATTGAGAGGGTTTCAGAATCGTCACCTTTAAACAACGAGCTAAAACGGGGATATTCCATGCACTCATAGATCAGGGCTAATCTGGCCCTGATTTTCTCTTTTTTACAGACATTGTTTCCTTTTTGCTATTCTTCTGAAGAATGTTTCATAGCACTCGGTGGACGGTCAAAGGACGCGCTCTTTCTTCCATTGCGTGTAGTGATTCTCCGACCTCGTTGTCCGACCGTAGGGTTTCGAGAAGTTCATGATGGCCGCGATCCCCCATATTTCTCCGCGCGCCGTTGCAAAGCCTCTTCTCCGCCCTGCATAATTTTTCTTATAAGCTCTCGGGTGGAGCGGTTGTCGATAGATGCCCCGCCAATGACGTATGTGCGGTTCTCTCGTGCTTCTAGGGAGATCACGATTTCGGCGTCGCCCATTACTGGAATGGTGGGGTCATTTGTTGCCGTAATGATTTGGCGCCGTTGGCTTTTGTCTTTTAACCCTTTTTGCTCCCTCAAGATTTGAAGGATCTCTTCGTGTACGAATCGGTCGTCAAGGTAATCCTCAGGTTGATCGATGACAAGAACGCGGCCTTCAAGCCCGAACAAAAGAAGAAAAACTGCTGTTGCACCCTGACCCACTGACATTTGTTCAAGGGAGCGGTATTGATCGTCTATCCTCAGTTTTATCCCAAGAGTGTCTTGTGGAATGAGTGTTTGCAGCTCGAGGAGTCGAGATTCTTCAGCAGTTAACCATGTTACCAAGCGATCCGCCATTTCAGGTTTGAGGTCGAAACGCCTTTGGACATCCTCACTTCCCGCCAGCACCCCCTCAGCGAGCGCGATGCCATCAGTTGCCTGGGGGATCACGAGCCGGTCAATCGCATCCTGAGATACATCAGATCCCTTCAAGAGCATGGACAGCTGTTTCTTGTAATCGCCTTTTTGACCCTTAAACTCAACTTCGAGATGGAGGCGACCTTGGAGAGCCTTTGCAATTGCGTCGGTTCTTCCCCTGCGAAGTTCGTACTGCATGCGTCTACACTCTCTGACTTGTTCAAGAAGTTCCTGCCGTTTCTCCCTGAGGATCTTCAGGCGATCTTCGATGCCGTTAATTTCCGCGATAAAGGTTGCCAAGGAACTTCTTTCTTCCGTCAATGTTAGCAGCCGATCTTGATCAAGTGTTTTCGTTTGTGTGTCCTGGTCAATTCGCTTGATTTCTTCTTCCAGAGGGCGAAGCTTCTCTTGCAACCGCGTTCCGAGGCGACCTAAGCTTCGAATGGCTTGCTCAAAAACGGTTTTTCCATCATCAAGCACGACCTTTAAGCTTTCCTGAAGGATTGCGAGGACCGTTAACGCCTCTTCTGGGACATCCTTATGTCTGTTCTGTGATTCCGACAGATTCCGATGGGCCGCTTCCAGTGAAGCAAGAAGGTCAGGGCTCATTTTCGTCCAATCTACGAATGTACTCTTGACGGTATTCGTTGCATTTTTCAAGTACTGTCCGACGCCCCGAAGATCAGCCGTATCCTTTAGCTTCTTTGTAACATGCCTCTTGTAGATTTCAATCTCATGATCAATTCTCTTAAGCCGTTGGCCATACTCCTCCCGCTTCGCCAGCTTCGCATGCATATCCAACATCGCCCGCGCGTTGGTGGCGAGTGACTTCATGACTTCTTCAACGGCCTCCGCGCATTTACGAAACTCCTCCCCAATAAACTCATCCAGGAGCGCAAGTCGATACTCCCTACTCCCGGAAACTGCGAAGATCTCCCGTTGTCCAAAGATAACGGGAACACCGCTAGGACTCAGAAGCTGAGAAGGGCTCATGGGGAGGGGCTTTTCAGAGCCGATTTCAAATGTGCGAGGGTCTTCACCCCACCCACGGACGATGCGATACTGGCGAGTTTCCTTCTCGCCGATGGGCCTGTCCAGAATGAGCTCCACCTTCCCGTCACCGCCCAATGCATGGCGAACGACTTCTTCGCGGTAAGAGTGATCGGAATATGGTGGGATGGCAAGGGCGTAGCGGAGGCTTTCAAGGATAGCAGACTTTCCCACACCGCCGTCCCCGATGATCACATTGAGATCCTCGTTCCAGGTAATATTCAGATTCCCGAGGAATCCCGATCCTGAAATAACCATGCTGCGAATTCTCGGATGGGTAGCTGAAGGAATCCCGCCAACGGACAGACGGGTCTCCGGATCATGTAGTGCCAATCGCAGGGCGTCTAAATTCGTTGTGCTGAGTTTCAGGTAAGTAGCCTGGAGGACTTCGTCGGTCCGATATTTCGTCCCGATCTCCTCGATTCGTTTGGGGTTGGAGAATTCAACGAATGCCCGGTGATTCCAGAAGTTTGCAGGGAAAACACCCGTAGACTGAAGCCGTTTCTTTTCTCCCTCTGGGCAGTGTTCGATGGCATCCGGTCGCACCTCCATGAGGAGTTTGGCGGCATCGTCTGCTTTGAGACTCTTGCAGAAACCCTTCTCCTGATCGGGGTGAGGGAGGATCAACAGACAGTTGTACCGACTTCGCAAGCCGTTAAGGGCATCTCGTAGACTGATTCTCAGATCAATGTCGCGATGAGACCCTTGGCTATCAAACAATGGGCTGGCTGGGTCTTTATCGAACGATTGAAGAAAAGCGTTCAAGCCTTTCAGGTCGGTATCACCGGAGAAGATAGCTAGTATATGGAGGCCACATTTGCCCTCTCTGAATGTCATCTCAGCACCGGGGAAAAGCGTGATGCCGCGGTTACTGGCCTTCGCAGCAGTCACCTCAAACCATTCTATGTTTACGCCGTTGTAGTCTGTTATGGCTCCGATCGAAATTCCTTGAGCTGCGAGTTGTTCCACATAGGCGTCAGCGAAACCTCCTCTGGCTTCACGCTTCAAGCCCTTGGAGCACACGAAACCTTCCACGCTGGGACTGTGCAGATGAAGGTCGAGACGATGCCAGGTCGCCCCAGCATGTGAGGGCTGGATTTGCTCTATCGGCCTTCTTTCTACGGTCGGGCTGCTGTTTTGGCCTGCGTTCATATGCCCCTAGATTTGGTTAAGAAATGTGCTTGATTCGGGTGAAAGACGTCTCCAGGCCTGAGTAGCTGAAGGCCAAGGAGGAGTTCTCGAAGCCGGGCGATGGGGCTTTTTCTGAGACATCTACGTAAAGGGTCCTTAGATATTGAACAGGCTTGAGTAGAATTCGCTCCGTCAAGAACCCCTGTCCGACCCTTCAGTTCTGTGAAAGCCCTTTTAATTTTTTTGTAAAGCCACCCTAATTCGGCCCAGTAGATCGGTGTAATTGAACGGCTTCAAACAAAAACTATTAAAGCCTTCGAGCTTTTTTTGAAATTCCTCCAATTCCTCCTTGGTAGTGGATATAATTATTGGTATATTGCTTAAGGCGAATTCGAGCTTCAGTTGATAAAAACCATCATAGTTGTTTGCTTTGACCAGCATACCATCCAGAAGGATAACATCCGGCCTTTCCCTCTTGGCCTCATCTGATCCCTCTTTTATGCTCGATACGATAGTGATCTCATAGCCCATCACACACAATTTCACGAACTCAGCAATCTGCGGTACTTTTTGTATCACCAGTATTTGCTTTCGTAATCCTCTGGGCTCTTGCGGTTGTGCAGATGGTTCCAAAGCCTTCTTGACCGTCTCAAGCAAAACCTCTGGCTTATAAGGTTTCTTAAGGTAGTATTGAGCCCCTAGGCTATATGCCTTTGCCACGTCCTCCGGTCTATCCTTGGCAGTAAGGAAGATAACCGGAATAGACCAGGTCTTGGAAGACATCTTCAGTTTTTTATAGACGGAATAACCACCACCAGCAGGCATCATAATATCTAATATAATCAGATCCGGTTTCTCCTTATAAGCGTGTGTCAAACCTTGGTTTCCATCAAAAGCAGCCATAACTTCGTATCCGCTTGCCTCCAAGCGAGCTTGTACTATTTTGACGATATTGGGTTCATCATCGATTACCAAGATTTTCTTCTGAGCCATCTTTTTTCCGTTACCTACCCATGTTCCTGATTTCAGCTTCCTCTTTGCCGTATCAACTCATCGAGTTCCAACATCAACTACTCGCATTTTTCTCGTTACTGAAGTTTCTCTCACTCCCTCTTCTCCAAGAGCTCTTTGATTGTTGAAAGCAGGAGCTGCGCCTCAAATGGCTTGGATATATATGCATCAGCCCCCACCTCTCTACCCACCTTGCTGACCTCTTGTGGGGTTCTTCCCGTTGATATAATTACGGGAATCTTGTTATATCTTGGATCAGCCTTAAGAAGTTTGCAGACCTTGTATCCATTCAACTTGGGAAGCATAACGTCCAAGATAATCAAACCTGGGTTTTCCTTACGTGCCTTGTCCAAACCTTCCTGGCCATCGCCTGCGGTTATGACTTCATAATTATTCGCCTCCAATCTCATCCTGACCATGTCAACGATAGCCGCCTGATCATCCACGATAAGTATCCTCTTGTTAGGCGCTACGCTATCCTTCCCGTCTTTTGCCACAGCAGGGAGATCGTCTCTGGCTGAGTCTCCTATTTTATCCCACGTCTTCGCAAAAGCCCTCTCAACAGATTGAATCAAACCATCGGCGTTCTTTTTTGCATCAGAAAGCAATTGTTTTTGTTTGGGAGTCAGCGGTCCCGGTATCTCGTCCAGGATCAAAGATAGGCTTTCTTTGACCACAGTCAACGGGGTACGAATGACATGTGATATCATACTCATAAGTTCATATTTTAAGGTTTCTAAATCATTACTCATCAGTTCATTTTTTGCCGTTTCCCTATCCTCTTTTTCCTCTGAAATGAGCGGGGCCAGTATCGTATTAAACCGAGAGGTGCTGAGCAGTTCTTCTATGAGCTTATTTAATTTATCCGCGCTCTCCAGTGCAGGCCTTAAGATTGAAAAACACTTATCGCAATTCTTGTTTCCAAGACCTTCTAAGGCCATACTTGTCCCTTCACGAATTACCAGGAGTTGGCCGCGCAAGTCGTGTCTTACAGACGAAAGAAATTCTTCTATTTCTCTCTTTTCACTCATGTAATTGATCCTTCTCGGTCATGACTCCAAGGGTAATTTTACAAGCCCTCAGGAGAAACTCCACGGTAAAATCCTCGCAGAATCTTACCTGCTCGTCTTTGGACCTTTTCTCCAATAATCTAATGGCATTATTAAATTCCCTGGCAGCTTTGCTAAACTTCCTCTGGTATAGATAGATATTTCCTAAATTAAAATAGGCGAGGACAATTTCAGGGTCAGCATAGATGACCTTTCTGAATTGTGTCTCCGCGTCTCTAAAATCACTGGTTTTATACGATAATACCCCCAAAAGGTAATACGCATCGACATTGAGATTGTCCGCTTCTATTATCTTTGTGAGGATATTAGACGCATCTTTGTATTTTGCCTGATTGGCCAGGATAGTAGCCTTGGTAAAGTAGGCGCCGATATGGTTTTTGTCTTGAGCTATTATCTTATCTGATAACGAAAGTGCCTCCTCGTACTTTTTTTCCCCGAGAAGGATCTTTGCTTCTGTATAGAGCGATTCGATCTCCCCTTTCGCCGTAGGCGGCTTCTCAATTTCCCCAATTGGCTCGGATGCTTCTTCCAGCTCAGGTTCTGCTTCTTTACGAAAACCCTCTTCCAAAACCGCTTCTTCGATAGGGACATACTGTTCACGTTCAATCTCGGGGACGCCAATAAACGGCTTCATAACTTCTTGCTCAACGGGAATAAGCGCCTTCTTATAGACAAATGTCTGAGGAAACTCAACCGTCTCAAATTTATTGGTTAACTGCCAGAGGGTTTCTGCATGTCCGAGAAAAAGAGAGCCATCCCGGATAAGGCAGTTATAGAAGTTATCGATTACTCGCTTGGTAGTATGAAAATCAAAGTATATGATCACATTTCTACAGAAGATAATATCGAGATTTTGCATCCCTTCATGGATAAATAAATCTTTGGCTAAATTATGGTACTCAAACCCAACCAGCTTTCTCACGCTGGGTTTGAGTACGTAGTTTGGACCTCGCTTCTTGAAGTACTTATCAAGGTATTCCTTGGGTAAATGGCCGATATCCTTTTCCCCATAGATTGCTTCTTTGGCGCAAGCCAATACATTCCTGTTTATGTCTGTGCCCAAAATGGAGATATCCCAGTTCTCATAAGAGGGGAGAACCTCCATAATAGCAATAGCGATTGAATACGCCTCGTCCCCCTTAGAACACCCTGCCGACCATATGCGAATAGACTTATCCCGGGAATACATTTTCCTCTGCACTATCTCAGGTAAAACAATTCTCATTAACGCATCAAACTGAGGCCTGTTTCTGAAAAAGTATGTCTCGCCTATTGTGATTAAATCCAGGAGCTCGCGTATCTCAATACGCCCCTCAGGATGGAATTTCAGAAGGTTGTAGTATTCCCTGTAGGAATTGTGCCCTCGATCTCGCAAACGCTCCCAAAGGGCAAAATGCAAGGACTGGCTCCTGTCTTTTTCAAAGTAAAGACCACTTTCCTCCACCAGCAGCCCTTGAAATAGACTAAAATCATCTTCCGATAAGGGTAAGATATTTTTCATTGCTCAATTTTCGATAGCTTGGTTATCTCTTCCCTCGTCAGGATGTTTTCCAAATCCAAAATCACTATTATTCTCTCACCAAGCCTCGCTATGCCCGACATGAAATCTGCTTCGATCTGCATTGAGACAACCTCCGGGGTAGGCCCGATATTCTCTTCAGATACCGCTATAATCTCACTCACACTATTGACAACAAGTCCGACTATAAACCTCTTTATCTTGCAGACGATAATTCGCATCTTGGATCTATCTTCTATCTCCTTAACAGTAAGTCTCTTTCTCAGGTCAATTACAGCAATGATATGTCCCCTCAAGTTTATTACCCCCTCAATAAAATTCGGTGCTTGCGGGAGAGGGTGAATCTCTTGCGGTCTCAATACTTCACGCACACAGGAAATATCCAACCCCAATTCATCGTTCGCCAAACTGAAGACCAGTATCTGTCTTTCCCCTTTTTCCCCGATACCTTCCTTTTTCATCTTATGCTCCACCGCTTATCCGTCTATGATCCACGGCCTAACACCTATCACAGCATCACGACAATCTCTTCTGGTATTTTCTCCAAGGGTGATACCTTATCTATCACATCCATCTCTATAGCTGCCTTGGGCATACCGAAAACTACACAACTCTTCTCATCTTGGGCAATGGTCCGGCCATTCAGTTGTTTTATGGCCTTCATCCCCATAGCTCCATCCCTGCCCATACCCGTTAAGATTGTCGCCACAACCCCATTTCCATAGGCCCTTGCAACAGACTCTAACAATACATCCCCCGAGGGTTTGTGCCCCTCGTAGGCAGGTTCATCGGAAAGGTTTATCTTTCCGCCTTCCTCTACCCTCATTTGAAGGCTGTCGGGGGCGATGTATGCCACCCCAGGTCGTATTTCTTCTGAATCCTCTGCAATCTTAACCTTCAGTTGGCATTCGTTATCCAGCCAATCCACGAGGCCTTCGACGAAGCCTTTTGTGATATGCTGAACAATCACTATGCCGCAGGGAAAATCTTTGGGAAATCTCTTCAGTACCTCGAGAAGTGCCTGGGGACCTCCCGTGGAGGACACAATAGCCACTATTTTAGCTGAACCCTTTTTCTTGGGAACCTCAAGATCAAATCTGGGCCTTTCTCTTTGCAGTTTTGCCAGTGGATGATGAATTACTTTTACACTACTTAAGAATTTTATCTTCTGAATCAATAACTCCCCCGAGTTCTCATTTCCAGCTATCTCCAGCTCACTTTTATCAATGACATCCAATGCCCCGTAGGAGATAGACTTAAATACCTTTTCCATTCCCACCTTAAAGACTGAGGAAGATACAACGAGTATGGGGGTAGGGTTAAATGCCATTATCCGCTTAGTCGCCTCATATCCGTCCATTACAGGCATATGTATATCCATGGTGATTATATCGGGCTTGAGGCGCGGCACGATTTCTACCGCCTCTTTCCCATTACTGGCAATGCCTGCGACAATAATATGCGGGTCAGGGTTTAATATGTTGGTTAAGACCTTGCACATCAGTGGAGAATCCTCAACCACTAATACCCGTATAATGCCCTTTAGTCCCGATTCCATATCACCTCACCCTATCAATCGCTCAACCGTATCCAGGAGATTCGTTTGCTCAAATGCGCTCTTTACGATATACGCCGCCGCCCCTGCCTCAATGCCCCGCCTTTTGTCCTCCTCCTTGTTCAACGCCGTAACCATTACAACTGGTATATCCTTGTACTCCTCCTTTTCCTTGAGGGTCTTGCAAAGCTCAAACCCATTCATCCTCGGCATCTCAATATCACTGACAATGAGGTCGTATCTGGTGGCTGTCATCCTATCGAGAGCGTCTAAACCATCTACAGCCGTATCTACAAGGTATCCCTGAGTCTCTAATATGCTCTTCTCAAGCTCCCTTGTAGAGAAGGCGTCTTCCACGACCAATATCCTTTTCTCTTTGCGCTTCCTTTTCGGAATCGGCCTTTCACCGGTAACCCCAGGGTGGCTGAATGCACTATTAGCGATTAAATCCGCTATATCCAGGACAACCACAACCTCCCCTGTTCCCATAAGACTTGCGCCGCTTACATTCTTCACCTTGCCCAAATGCTCCCCTAAACTCTTAATAAATACCTCGTCCTCTCCAACAATCTCATCAACAATAAAGCCGACTCGCCTGTCCAGAGAGGTCGCAATAACCACCGGCATTTCGTCCTTCACCTTTCCTCCCTCATCTCTTGTGGGGGGAAGCTCAAGCACCTCACTCAATCTCACCACTGGCACAATATGCTCACGAACCTGAATAGCCATCCTCCCCTCAATGGTAGAGACATCTTCCATATTAATTTTAAGACTCTCCGCTATGGGAAGCATCGGAAGGGCAAAGAGCATACCCTGGATCCTTACCAAGAGGACCTGAATAATTGAAATGGTCAAGGGCAAGACCAAGGTAAATCTTGTCCCTTTATTCATCTCGGTATCTAAAATAACTTGACTCTTGAGATTCTTTATGTCCCGCCTCACAATATCAAGCCCTATTCCTCTTCCGGAGACATCGGTGATGATCGGACTTGTAGAATAGCCGTCCATAAATACGATATTCAATATCTCCTTTTCCGTCATCTTCTCCAAATCGTCACTCGATACGAGCCGTTTCTTCAGAGCAGTCTGCTTGATCTGTTCGATATCCATCCCCTTCCCGTCATCCTCTATTGCTATCACTACGTTGTCGGCTTCATGAAAAGCAGAAACCGTAATCGTCCCATACTCTGGCTTACCAAGGGCAACCCTCGTATCTGGCTCTTCAATGCCGTGGTCTATGCAGTTACGCAATATATGGATGAGAGACGTCTTGATCCCCTCCAGGACCTTCTTGTCTAACTCCGTCTTGTCCCCGGAAATCTCCAAGTTTACCTCTTTTCCCTTCTGAGATGCTATATCCCTTACCATGCGGGGAAAACCTTCAAAAATAGTAGAGAGAGGCAACATCTTTATCTCTTTCATCTTCGCCTGCAATTCATCTATGACCGGGTCAAGATGAAAGGCCTCCGTGGAGACATTATCATAGAGGTCCAGAGTATCTTCTCTCAACTTCTGTATCTGCGCATCACATTGACTCAGTAATTTTGTGACCTCCCCGTCTTGGCGGGAAAATTCCCTCTTGATCGCCTCGCTCACCCCGAAGATACTCTTCTGCGCCTCCTTACTGAGCTTGGAAAGCCTTTTTGCCTGAGCAATCTTGGCAGAAGACTTCATC
>JABAOC010025378.1_pt1 | contig 11617 bp, 9 predicted proteins | sample 7062161 | NCBI WGS metagenome assembly JABAOC01 (sample SAMN14538625, study PRJNA623070) | marine sediment metagenome | biome: marine biome [ENVO:00000428]; feature: marine pelagic biome [ENVO:01000023]; material: deep marine sediment [ENVO:00002113] | place: India: Gulf of Khambhat ... | reverse complement strand
TACCCCACCTCTCCAGCACTTTACGCTCAAGGACAACGGTTTTCTCCAAAAATTAAGGAAGCTCCAGGTATTCTTTCTCATGAGTCAAGAGAGGATGGGGGGGCCTTTTCGCCGAACCTCCGCCTCAGCTCCGCCTTTGCTATCTTCCCCGAGGCAAGCCTGGGCAGCTCCTCCACGAACTCCACGTATTTCGGCTTCTTGTAGCTTGCAATGTTCTGTTTGCAATGCTCGATCACCTCTTGTTCGGTCATCCCCTCGCCTGGCTGAGGGACCACAATTGCCTTGACTGCTTCACCCCACTTCTCATCAGGCACGCCTATGACCGCGGCCTCCTCGATCTTTGGGTGAGTGTAGAGGACTTGTTCTACCTCGGCGGGGTATATATTCTCACCGCCACTTATGATCATATCCTTAATCCTGCCCACAATGTACATGTAGCCTTCCTCGTCCAGCCTTACCAGATCGCCGGAGTGATACCAGCCCTTTTCGTCAAAGGTCGGGCCCGCTTCCGGGGGCTTGTTCCAGTATTCGCGCATCACCTGGGTGCCCCTCTGCACGAGCTCACCAGTGCCTCCGGGGGGCACCTCGTTACCCTGTTCATCTACGACCATGGTCTCAACACCATAGAAGGGCTTACCGACAGAGCCGATCTTGCTGATGGCGCATTTATCTTCAAGAAAGGAAGTCGTTGAAATTCCCTCGGTGAACCCGTAGGCCTGAATGAATTCAACGGACGGCCAGGTTTCCTTTACCCTACGGATAGTAGGCACGGGAAAGGGCTCTCCACCCGTCCAGATTTTGCGCAGCGAACTCAGATCATGACGACCCATATCGGGATGCTCCACCAACCTCTTAACCATCGATGATATGGCAAACAGGAGCGTCACCTTCTCCCTTTCTATATCCTCGAAGATCTTGGCCTCGTTGAACCTTCGGTGTAGGACCATCTTGCCTCCCACGTAGTACATGTGGAAGCCAAAGTTATGGAAGCCAGCGACGTGAAAGAGGGGACAACAGACAAGGCTTATGTCCTCCGGCCTTACCTGAAACCCGATAGCTGAATTTGCAGCGTGCCACAGGTGGCCTGCGTGGGAATGGATGGCTCCCTTTGGCCGACCGGTAGTGCCCGAGGTATAAATGATTGCCACATCATCGTCCAGGCCTACCTCCCACTTCAGCTCGGGTTCGCGTGCCGGGCATGTCTCAAGGAGGTGATCGTAGCCCTTCATGTTGCCTGGTGAGCCTTCCCCAATGCAAATGTAGGTTCTGACCCCCTCCAGCTTCTCCCGGATTGCATCCACGACCGGAACGTAGTCACCCTGCACGAGGAAGGCGACTGACTGGGAATTGGTGCAGATGTACTCTATTTCCCTTGGTGCCAGACGCCAGTTGACGGGCACCAGGACCCCGCCAATCTTGGCCAGGGCAAAGTAGGCTTCAATGAACTCATTGCAGTTCTGTGCGAGGAGGAGGACATGGTCGCCCTTCTCTACCCCCATATCCAGGAATGCATTGGCCAGGCGGTTTACCCTGTTGTTGAGGTCTCTGTACGTGAGGCACTTGCCTTCGAAGACCAGTGCCTCTGAGTCGCCTATCTGTTTGGCCTTCTGTGTGAGAATGTATCCTACGTCCATATGTGCCTGACTCCTATACTGTCGATCTCCTGAAGGAACTGGATCTCGATGAGGTGCTCCTTCCCGTGAAGAGGCCAGTTACAAGCGTTGCTATGAAGATGAGAGCGAAGGGTATCCACGTGCCAAGCACACTCTCGAACATGGCAAAGCTCTTCTCAAAGACGGGAGCCACGAGGAAGAGGTCGAGAGCGACTACGATCGAGAGAAACAACAGGGCCGTCCGTATTGGGCTAGTGAAACTGAACTTCCGGAAGTAGAAGAGCGATATGAGTGCAAAGCCCACAGGTGCGCCTATTGCGTGGATTACAAGCGTGGTCTGCATTGGGAACAGCTGTCTGCCGATTCCGATGAGCGCCCCACAATATGCCCACCCGACCAGCCCGTGAGCGAAGATGATGGCCGCTCTACCTACTTTTCCAATTCCCGACATTTTCACTCCTCCCTTCAACTGCACTGTGACGAAGGCCATTGGCCTTCATGGAATCAGCACGATCTTTCCGTACGCGCCGGATTCCGACAATGTATGATGCGCACGGGCAGCCTCCGTCAATGGCAACTCCTGACCCACGACTGGACGCAGCGTGCCGTTCTCTAGACCGGCAGCCAGTGCCGAATGGATGCGAGAGGTCTCACTCTTGGAGGTGTTCATCACAAGCATCCCCAAAATGGTGGCGTCCCGCGTCATTGCATCGCGCGGATTGATCTCAACAGTGCCCCTACTCCCAATGACCACAACGCGGCCACCCTGTGCGAGAGCACAGAGGTCCCTGCCCAGATTCACATTGGCAAGCATCTCCAGAATGACATCTACACCTCGTCCATTAGTCAGCTCAAGGGCGTGTTCCAGATATTGAGGGGTATGATGGTCGAGCACATGATGGGCACCCTCTTCTCTCACCAGGCGGCGACCTCGCTCTGTGCCTCCAGTGCCGAGGACCGTCATGCCAGCTGCACGCGCGAGCTGCACTGCAGCAATACCTACGCCACCGGTCGCGCCGTGAACCAGGACGACCTCGCCTGGCAAGGCATGAGCACGGTGAAAAAGGGCTCGATATGCGGCCGAATAGGGAACGTTAACGCCAGCGCCCTGTGAGAACGAGACCCTTTCCGGTAGCGGATGGACCTGGAAGTGATCGCAAAGCGCGAGTTCAGCATAAGCCCCGGTGACAGTACCAGCGGTGTATACCCTGTCGCCGACCGCCACGCCGCTCACATCATCACCGGTGGATTCAACAATACCGGCCGCGTCCACCCCCGGGGTATAGGGCAGAGCGGGCTTTATGGAGTAGATCCCAGCTCTTATATAGGTATCCACTTGATTCACCCCGACGGCCTTTATCCGCACAACCACCTGTCCTGGAGCAGGTCTTGGATCCGGTACGTCCTCTATGCGCATAACCTCAGGATCCCCAAATTCGTGGACGCAAATTGCCTTCACGGCAACCTCTCAGTTGGATGCGATTCAAAGATGCCCATGCCTTTGATTCCTCTGCCTTGCTGACTATTTGCCGCAGCCGAATTGATCAGGCTGAGTGCATTTTGTAGACTAATTTCGCCTTTCCCGGTTCTTCTCGAACTTGATGAAAAAAGCCAGGAGGGCTGGGATGACGAACAGGGTAAATACTGTTGACAGGCCCAGGCCGCCGATAAGGACAGACCCGATGCCCCGGTAAAGTTCGCTTCCCCAGCCCGTGGAGACCACCAGAGGGGACATTCCCAAGATCGTGGTGCAGGTGCTCATAAATATCGGCCGGATTCGGATCCGCACGGATTCCGAGATCGCTGCAAGCCCTTCCATCCCCCTGTACCGAATGTTGTTGAGGGTCTGGTGGACGATCAGTATGGCGTTGTTCACCACCGTGCCGACGAGGATCACAAAGCCGAGCATGGTCAGCACGTCGAGCGGCTGAGGTGCGATCAGGATATTCGCCAGCCACAGCCCAATGAAACCTCCCACGGCCGCCAGCGGGATTGTGAACATAATAATGAATGGGTAGAGAAAATTTTCAAACAAGGCCGACATCAGCAGGTATGTGATGATTATAGCCAACAGGAAATTCCACTGGAGCGCCCGCCGGGTTTCCACTAGCTTGTCTGCTTTGCCGCCCAGGGTGACCTCTATATTGTCCAGCAGTCCGTTCTGGGCCATCGCGTCAACGGTCTGCTGGATCGTTTCAATGGCAGCCTGCAAGGGCATGGTATCCGGCGGGGTGACTTCCAACCGGATATTGCGTTTCTTCTCCAGGCGGTCGATCTGGGTCATCCCCTGCGTGTACTCGATATGAGCCACGTCGCCGATCCGGATAAGCTTGCCATGGCTGTTAACGATCGAGCAGTTGAGGATGTCCTCGGGGCTCCGGAAATCCGCATCCTTGCCGCGGACCACGAGGTCTATCTGGTTAACCCCTTCGGGCCGATATTCGTCGATTTTCCGGCCATCCATGAGCACGTCCACGTAAACGCCGAGATCCGCCTCGGTCAGTCCATTGGCAGCCAGCTTGGAGCGATCCGGAACGATATTGCACTCGGGGTAGGTAATCTCCAGGGAGGGAACTGGCCGGATCTGACCCTCGGGCATAGCCTGGCCAATGGCCCCGAAGAGCATGCCGGCGGCTCGTACCATTTCAGCGAGCTTCTCCGCGGAAACGTTTACGTCTACCGTCCGACCCCTTCCCAGCTCGGCCTCGAAGATTCCCGGCTGGAGGCTCACGCCGAACATGTCGGGCAGGGAGTGGATGATCCTGGTCATTAGGGGGATGAGCTCTTTAGCCCTCGTCTCATCTTTGTCCGTGCACTTGACGCCGAAGATGAAGAACTCGTCGGCTGATACATAGAAGAGGTTCGAGATCTGCGGCATCCCGTTCCTGCCCCTTTCCTTCATGTAGGGTTCGACCTGGCTATATATGTGCTCTCCCACCTCCCGACGCTTCTCCGGGGAATATCCCGGGGGCGGCACCAAGATATTGAAGATGACGTTACGGTTGCCCTGGGGCAGGTATTCAGCCTTGGGTATGAGGACCCAGGACCCTATCAGCGCAAGCGCAGTAAACACTACCACGCAGGCCAACCGTGTCCCGACATTCCTTTGGAAAAAACCGGAAAGAGACATGATCAGGTTGACGAAGTCCTGTCCAAAGCGACCGATCAGGCCGCCCCTTTTTTCCTTCTTCTCTCGGGCCTTGAGGTAAAGCAGGTGCATTGCTGTGGGGATGGCGGTCATGGAGGCGAACAGGCTAATGAGGATCGCGCAGCTGATGGCGATGGCAATGTCCTTAAAGAGCTGACCGGCCTCCTGTCGAATAAAGATGACTGGCAGGAACACGGCGACTGTGGTCAGAGTGGAGGCCAGCACAGCACCGTAGACTTCCCTGGCCCCATCATAGACCGCATCGAAGGTCTTTTTCCCCATCTTGCGGTGCCGGTCGATGTTCTCCAGCACCACGATGGAGCTGTCCACGAGCATGCCCACCGCGAAGCAGATGCCGGCGAGACTGACTACGTTCAGGTTCCGGTTGAAGAGCCAGAGAAAGATAAAGGCCCCTATGGCGGACACGGGGATGGCCACGGCCGCGGTGAGCGTGGTCCGGAAGCTTCTGAGAAACAACAGCAGTGAGCAAGCTGCAAGGAGCCCGCCGATAAGGACATTGTTTTTAACGAGCGCAATGGAGCTCAGGATATAGCGCGACGGGTCAATGGTCCACTTGAGGTACATATTCTTATCCGCCAGCACCTCTTTGTTTAGCCACTGCACCACTTCCCTGACCCGCCTGACTATGTTCACGACGTTAGACCCCCGCTGCCGCTTGACAGGGAGGACGATACTGTCCGTTCCGCTCTCAAGGACGGACCAGCGCTGTGTTTCATAACCGATCCGGGATGTGGCGATATCCCGCAACAGGGTCCGCTTGATCCCATCATCGAAGATCACCACGTCCATGGGGTCACGTATTTTCTGGAACTTGGTTGCGGTCTGGATCCGATAGCTTTTCCGATCAATGTTCAGGAGGCCTGCGGAGGTGTCACGGTTTGCGGCAACCACTCGTGATATTACTTCATTGATGGTGATGCTATGCCGGGCCATCTTCACCGGATCCAGAATGATCTGGAGCTGCTCTCGGGTGCCGCCGAAGATCATCACTGAGGCTACGCCGCTGACTCGCTCGATGTACTGCTTGATATCATTCTCCAAAAAGGTCTGATATTTCGCCACCTCAGAGGGATCGCCTGTGAGCATCTTGAGGTCAAAGAAGATGATCGGCCTCGCGCCGGCTCCAGTGGTCGAGAGGACCGGTTTTTCGACATTTTCCGGGTAGTCCGTGACCTCATCCAGTTTATTGGCCACCCGCAGCATGGCCGTGTCGATGTCCGTTGGCAGATCGAATGTCAAGGTGACCTTGGCGAAGCCATTGAAGCATGAGCTCTCCATCTTCTGAAGGTCCAGAAGGCTTTTGAGCTTTTCCTCCTGTCTTTCGACCACGTTGTTTTCCATCTCGGTGGGCGTTGCGCCAGGCCACTGCGTGTGCACCTCGATTTGGGGCATTTCGGTATCCGGGGCCAATTGCACTGGCAGGCGGGTAAGCCCGATGACGCCGAACAACACGATCAGGATGGCGAACACCGCAATGGTGACTGGTCTCGAGATTGCGAACTTGATCAGGTCCACAGTCATTACCTCATCGTATTTCAGCCTTCTCATGAAGCATCTGCATTACGCCGGTTTTCGTTCGGTTCAGGATGACTTGTCCTCTGAGCTGATCTCGATGATTTCCACAGGCTGCTCGGGCCGGAGGCGTTCGTTTCCATCCACGACCACCATGGCGCCGTCGGGGATCTCCGAGGTCTTGATCCCCGCAAATTCGCCCAGAAATGACACGATGTGGATCGGGACTGGAACTGCCTTGTTGTCATTGACTGTGTAGACGATGTCCTTGCCCTGGAGGGTAACCAGGGCATCACGCGGGATCAATTTCAGTCGCTTGCGCCCGCTCACGGGAACGAATACGGTCGCGGACAGGTTTTCTACGGCCGTCTCCATGCGAGGCAGCCGGATCTTCAGCATGACATTCTTGGTCCTGGGGTCAGCGACCGGCATGATCCCGGCAATTGTTCCCTTGAGCTTCTTGTCGAAGGCGGTGACGGTTACGTCCACCACATCACCTTTATTGGAGTAGACCAGCAATTCCTCGGCCACGGGGACCTTGACGAAGACATCCTCGGAGGAGCCGATGCGACAAAGCTCGTGGCCTGGAGCGATCCAGTTACCCACTTCGGCCTTCTTTGCCAGGATAACTCCATTGAAGGGCGCCCGAATAACGCCCTTGGCCTTTTTCAGCCGGGCTATTTCAAGCTGTTTTTTCAGTGCATCGCGCTGTTTGACCAGGTCCCGGCGCTTAAAACCCACGTCGTCGTATTCCCTTTCGGGGATAGCCTGTTGGCGATAGAGCCTCTTAAACCTCGTCAGATCCTTATCGGTCTTTTCGATCTGCACTCCGACCTGCTCGATCTTTGTTTCCACCAGCTCGATATCCTTGTCGATGAAATCCGTGTTCAGGGTGAGAAGCACTCCTCCTCTCTTCACTCGGTCCCCTTCACGGAAGTGAACGGACCTGACCAGGCCCGCCACCTCCGTTGAAAGACTGCTAACCCTGTCAAAATACAGCACCCCGACGATCGGGGTGTTCTCCACAACCATTTCTTCCTGTATCTGGGCGACTATCACCTTAGCCGGTGGCAGAACTGGTTTCCTTTCCTCCGCTATGATGGTTGAGGGCACAAGAATCAAGGCTGATAAAAGGACTCCCCAGGTTTTCATTTCCAAGACCCTCCCTTTCACCGTAATAGCTACGCCGAAGATTCACCGGGCTGGCACCAGACGGACGATTTTTCAAATCTGGATATCTGTGGCACCCTTATTCAGTGACTTTTCAGTTTATCAGTTAATTCCCCCCGAAACCCGGCCGCGGTGTAGGCTACCAGCTCATCGACCAGTTGCTGGGGCGTAAGGGACAGATCAAACAGCGTCTGAAATTCCCATACAATCCAGTAGTTGTTCAGAAGCAAGGTGATGGACGATAGCATAAAGGCCATGCGTGCCAGCAGGCTCTCCCGCGGCATTTCCGGCAGCGCCCGGGAAAAGGCCTTGAAAAACCGGTTCAGCCCTGGCTCGATCAATCTGTAAGCCTGCCACTGGAACCGCTTCCAACTGCCAGAGGGCTTGTGAAGCTGGAAAAGGATATGGTTGTGGTCGGGGTGTTTCTCAATGAAATCCAGAAAGGGCTCTAGGTAGCAACGGATAATCGTCTCCAACTCAGGACCTGCATCGCCAGCTTCAGCCTCGGCCTTTTCCAACCGCCGAATCCGCTCCTCTTCCATTGGCCATATATACCTGGCGAAGATCTCGTCCACGAGGTTTTCCTTTGATCCGAAATGATAGTTAATGGCCGCGAGGTTGACGTTTGCCTCGGCCGTGATCATCCGCAGCGTTGCCTTGTCGGCACCATGCTCGATGATGACTTTTTCAGCCGCATCGAGGATCCTCGTTTTGGTATCTCTCATTCGAATCTCTCCTCAGCCCGGATACGGGAATCCAGGTCAAAATAAAAGAGATGAGTTCAAACGCTATTTTAATCAACTTTTAAAATAACGTTCGAACTCCTGTCAAGGAGGAAAATCCTGGTGTTTCCGGAGTTTCATAGGGTGTATTTCCATAACCTGTTGATTATGTGCCAAATCCTATTTTTGATCAGCGAAAACCCTTGTCCTTTCGCTTCCGTGCTTTCGAGGTGACCCTTTCGGGGCTCACAGGCGGGGAATACTTGCCCCTTCCAGCCTCTAAAGGGCTGGCCTTCTCCTTCCTGCTCACCCTCGATGGGTACCCCCCAACCTCTCCAGCAATTTACGCTCAAGGACAGCGGTTTTCTCCAAAGATTAAGGAAACTCCAGGGAATATCGGTTTCTGCTCGCAGAGCAGGAGGGGGGTGTCAGATTAGGCCTGCTTAGTATCAGGTCATAACACGCACTTACTTCGTTTTATGCTTGATGAATGTTCCCTTGTGATACTCTTCAAAGGCGATCCTCAGTTCTTCTTGCGTATTCATTACTATAGGACCGTACCACGCAACCGGTTCGCCAATGGGTCTTCCAGATATGAGTAGAAATCTAACCGCTTCATCCTCCGTTGAGACCATCACCTCGTCACCGTCATCAAATAGGAGGAGATTTTCATTACTTACAAAGGGATCCCTTTGAATGTCGAAGTAGTTCACTCCTTCTACTTCATAGGTGAACGGGTTTTTCTCCATACAGAAATATCCTCTTCCCTCAATAACGTAAGCAAAGAGGGTATGCCCCCTCTTAACTGGGTGAATATGTTCTGATCCCGACGGGAGAGTGATATCCAGGTATTCAGGATCGATGACGATGTCCCTGACAGGTCCTCTCTTCCCGCTGACCTCGCCACAGATAATCCTGATCTTCGCACCGTTTTCTAAGGTGACCTCTGGGATGTGCTGGCTTTTTACGTCCCGGTAACGAGGATCCATCATCTTCTGCGACGCCGGTAGATTGGCCCAAAGCTGGAAACCCCACATCAGGCCGTTTGCATCACCCTTTGGCATCTCTTGGTGGATGATTCCGCTACCGGCTGTCATCCACTGTACATCCCCGGAGTTGATGACGCCGCTGTTCCCCATGCTGTCCCCATGCTCCACAACGCCATTGTGTACATAGGTGATAGTCTCGATCCCGCGATGCGGGTGCCATGGAAACCCCTTTAGATAGTATTCAGGGTTGTCCGAGTGAAAATCATCAAGAAGCAAGAACGGGTCAAACGCCGGGACCTCACTGAAGCCAAATGCCCTCTTCAGGTGAACACCAGCCCCCTCAATGGTGGGTTTACTCTTCAGGACCTTCCGAATTTTTCTGATTTGACTCATGGCAGTACTCCTTGATTTTCCTCATAAGATTCTTTGGGTTATAATTCTCGACCATTAATCGAGTGCGAGTTCCATATACGTTGCCCCCTCGATGGGATTATATCGATAGGAATCTATTTCCTTGAACCCCAATGACCTGTATAAGCTAATAGCTTCCTTCATAAAAGGAACTGTATCCAATCTCATGTGGGTGTATCCTAGACCTTTTCCTGCTTTGATAATAGACTCAGTAAGTGCTCTCCCGACCTTCAATCCTCGAAAGGCCGGCTTTACATAGAGCCGCTTCATCTCACAAATTCCGTTACCGAAGTCTCTTAAAGCCACACATCCCGCCAACTCCTCACCATAGAAAGCCAAAAGTAAACAACCATGTGGCGCGGAATACTCATCCGGGAAATCAGCCATCTCCTGCTCAAAGTCCTGAAAACTGAGGTCAAATCCCAAGGAAACGGCATATTCCATGAAGAGCTCCCTTGCCTTCTCAAGTAATTCCTCCGTCTCAGCCGAAACGATTCGTATCATACTATTGGGCTAAGATCTAGGGCCAGGCCATGGATCACCGCTCTTTTTTCCCGCTTCCGTTTCTCCGTAAATTCTCTATCGCCTTGTTGCGCTGGAGGGAGCCTCTCAATCCGGCCCGGTTTCTTTGATAATTAGTCAAAGCATGATCGAGTTTACCTTATAACATGCCAAACTGGTTTCTATAACAGGAAAATGGGCTCGGCCTCATTCCCCATTCATACTCCAGGCTCGTACATAAAAACACGTATTGAGCTACTTCATCTACATCTACGGAAATAGAGAGGGTTAGCATTTAGGGGATTGTACGAGCGGGATATTTACCCCCCGTGAGGTCATGTGGCAAAGGACCCCTGGGAACTCTATTCGTAGTGGTTCTGGCATAAGGGCAAATAAGCGTGACTGAATTCAAAACTCAAGGCGTGAGCCCACTGAAAGAAGGGGAGAAAAAGAGAGCAGAAGGTCGTGCACCCAAGCAACAAAAGAAACAAATGGTTGCACCAGGCATAGATGACACGACCATGACTTCTCAGTTAAGCTGACGGCTTAGCTATGTCGCTGGCAGGCCTCGTCTCAAAGCTGCTGTGCGTATTTCAAGCTGATTATCCTTCTTAATTTTCATCTGAATGAGTTTGTGAACTCGAATTACTTTCCTTGGAAACTTAACCGAAGAATGGCAGTAAGAAGGCAGGGCCGTGATGACCCTGCCTTCTTATTAGGGTATGATATTCATCCGGGCGTCAGGCGTACACTTTTCGCAACCATGAGCCTTTTTTGTCAAAAGTGCAGACGCGACCCCTTGATCATAGGTGGTTATCACTTACCCTTGGAAACGGCTGCACAAGTCTTAATAAAGTCCACTGCAAAGATCAAAAGTAATAAACAGCCCAGAATTGCAGGGACAATATAGACATCCCCACGATTTAACCACCAATGACCAAATACCGGGGAACCCAACCGTGCACCAACCCATCCGATGAGGACTTTGGACAAATAAGACCACCATCCCGGTACAATGTAATATTTAAGCCCGAAATGTAAGATCCCAGAGACAACAACACTGATAATCAATAAAATGAGAAAGCCAATGAAATCTATCATTTTAACCCTCCTTTTATTGCTGTTGATCGGAATTTAATCTTATAGATCCCTGAACTTCAAAAATCTCCAGTTTGACCTTCACCACATTGACAACCCAACACCGGACAAATCTTAATACCGTGAATGATATTTTCATCAATTCTTAGACCCGAGCACATGGTCTGTGTTTTATCGAGGATTAACGCAAAAGAGCCTCCAAAGAGATATAAAGTCCCTTTGGAGGCCTTGTATCGGCATCTTCTGGAATCCTACCCTCATGACTATCTCGAAAACATTAAGGATTGGATTATTAGCCTGACTCGTTTAAGCGAAAAGCCTCTATGCGTACGGATACCGAATTGGTTGGAGAAAGTCAATGGAAATGTTTGCTGGAGTTTCCTTAATCTTTGGAGAAAACCATTGTCCTTGAGCGTAAATTGCTGGAGAGGT
>JABAOC010007338.1_pt1 | contig 11617 bp, 12 predicted proteins | sample 7062161 | NCBI WGS metagenome assembly JABAOC01 (sample SAMN14538625, study PRJNA623070) | marine sediment metagenome | biome: marine biome [ENVO:00000428]; feature: marine pelagic biome [ENVO:01000023]; material: deep marine sediment [ENVO:00002113] | place: India: Gulf of Khambhat ... | reverse complement strand
TGGTTGCCTCGGCCGGCGTGAAGATCGTCCATCTCGATGTGATGGACGGGCACTTCGTTCCGAATATCACGATTGGGCCGCCGGTGATTGCCAAGCTTCGCAAGTGCAGCAGTCTTGTTTTCGATGCCCATTTAATGATAGCTGAGCCTAGCAAATACGCCGAGCGTTTTGTCGAGGCCGGTGCCGACCATATAACATTTCATATTGAAGTAGCTGATGAACCCCAGAGACTTATCGACAAATTACATAATTTAGGGTGCAGTGCCGGGATATGCCTGAATCCGGAGACCCCGGTTGAAGCAATAGGGGGNNCAGGAATTTATGCCGGAGGCGGCGAAAAAAATCGCCCAGATAAGAGAAATTGTCGGCCCTGATATACGCATCGAAGTTGATGGCGGGATAGACCCTCAAACCACACCAATAGTAGTTTCCTATGGTGCAGATACCCTTGTGGCGGGTAATGCAATATTTGCAAAAAACGACCGTATTGCCGCGATAAACGCCATTCGAAAGGCAGCCGAGTAATTTTTGTAGCCATTTCTGTATTTTTCTGGTAGAATCTCTCCTTGATTGTCAAGTGCCTAAAGTGAACGAAAGTGACACTTATGTGTCATCCTGAGGCGCAGCCGAAGAGCCTGCCCTGAGCTTGCCGAAGGGAACTGGCAAACGAAAAAGAGATTCTTCGCTTCGCTCAGAATGACAACTTCGCTGTCACTTTATGCACTTCAAACTTTAGGCACTTCGGAACGGTGCTGGGCTAAGTGCAGGTTGCTATGGGCAAAGAAGTAAAATCCAAGTGGAACGGTTTTTCGTTGAAGCCGCGCAGAGAGATGCCCGAAGGGCTGTGGGTACGGTGTCCGGGCTGTGAGCACATGCTCTATAAAAGCACCGTCGAAAAGAACCTCAACGTTTGTCCGGAATGCAATCATCACTTTCGCATCGAGGCGGCAACTCGCATTAAGTATCTGGCCGATGAAGATTCTTTTCAGGAGATTCTCGGCGATTTGACGACCGAAGACCCGCTGAGTTTTAAGTTCAGGGGAACCACTTATAAACAGCGAATCAAAACCGACGCGAAAAAATCCGGCGCCAAGGAGGCTATGCTAATCGGCAAGGCCTTTATCAAAGGCAGAGGCGTTATCTTAGCAGTGATGGAGCCGAATTTCCTGATGGGCTCTATGGGTTTTGTGGTCGGTGAAAAACTCTGTGCGGCGGTTGATATGGCGATGGACGAGAAACTGCCTCTGGTAGCGGTTTGCTGCTCCGGCGGAGCAAGGATGCACGAGGGCGTAGTCTCATTAGGGCAGATGGCCAAGACTTCCGCTGCGTTAGCGAAATTCGACGAGGCCGGCGGACTTTATATCTGTGTTTTGACCGACCCGACGACCGGTGGGGTTACAGCGAGCTTTGCAATGTTGGGCGATTGTTTAATAGCCGAGCCGGGGGCGCTTATCGGTTTTGCCGGGCCACGCACGATTGCTGAAACAATAAAGGTGGAGCTGCCGGAAGGATTTCAGACGGCTGAGTTTATGTTAGAGCACGGCTTTGTAGATATGATTGTGCACCGCAAGGACCTCCGCAGTGAAATTGCACGCCTTATAGATTACTGCCAAAAATAATATTCGTCGTGTGTATTGCGTGATGCGTATCGCGTGAAAGAAAATATGCAATACGCAATACGATATACGATATACGCAATACGGACAAATAATGGGGTATTTTCGGAAAAATATTGAAAAGGTAAAAGGTTATGAGCCGGGTTTTCAGCCGAAGCAAACAGATGTGGTAAAGCTGAACACCAATGAAAATCCCTATCCACCCTCCCCGCAGGTACTAAAGGTGCTGACTGAAATTAGCGTGGAACGGCTTCGCCGATATCCCGACCCGATCGGAAATGAATTTCGGCAGGCGGCAGCGGAAGTCCACGGTGTGCAGCCAGACAATATTATGTGCTGCAACGGCGGAGATGATTTGCTGACTATTGCTTGTCGTGCGTTTTGTGACGAGAATCGGCCTGTTGCATATCCTGTCCCGACGTATTCACTCTATCCAGTATTAGCCAGATTGCAAAATTGCAAGGCAATTGAAGTTCCGTTCGATGATGAATTCAACCTCCCGGCCAGATTAGAGAGCACCAATGCAGCTTTGACCATTGTTTGTAATCCGAACGCACCGAACGGCAGCTTTATAAGTATCGACGAGTTAGCTTCGTTGGCAGATGAATTGAGTGGAGTATTGCTGATTGATGAGGCCTATGTGGACTTTGCCGAGGCCAATTGCACCGGGCTGGTTAAAGAATTCGATAATGTGATTATACTTCGTTCGATGAGCAAAGGATATAGTCTTGCGGGGATACGGTTTGGATATGCAATCGCCCAGCCTAACTTAATAGACGGCCTGATGAAGGTCAAAGACTCCTACAATGTTGATGCTGTCGCCATCGCCGTGGCCACTGCCGCGATAAAAGACCAAAAGTATTTCAGCGAAACAACCGAAAAAGTAAAGAAGGCCCGTGGATTATTGATCGCACAACTGCGTGATTTAGGATTTGAAGTACCGGAGAGCTGCGCTAACTTTGTTCTCGCTAAGAGCAAAAACTACAAAGCAAGCAAAATTTATGATAAACTGGTTCAGCGCAGGATTTATGTCAGATACTTTAACTTGCCCGGGCTAAATAATAAGCTGAGGATAAGTGTCGGCACAAGCGAACAAAACGATAAACTTATTTCGGCTTTGAAAGAAATCTTGTCGGAGTAAGACCAAAGACTCAAGACAAAAGACCCAAGCAAATTAGTCACAAATTAAAGAAGAAGTTGGATTCCCGCTGGAGTCTATCCCGCACTTTGATGCGGGGCGGGAATGACATAAAAAAGGACGTTCTTATGAAAGAGAGAACCGCTGAAGTTCACAGGCAGACAAAAGAAACCGACGTCACAGTCCAGCTTAATCTGGACGGCGTCGGCAAATATGAGATTGACAGCGGCATCGGCTTTTTGGACCATATGCTCACACACCTGAGCAAGCACAGCAAAATCGACCTGGTGGTAAAAGCTAAGGGTGATCTGGATGTCGACGCCCACCATACAGTCGAAGATATAGCGATATGTCTTGGCGAATGTTTGCTGAAAGCTCTTGGTGATAAAAAAGGGATTGCCAGATACGGCCATAGCTCCGTACCAATGGAGGATGCTTTAGCGAATGTATCTGTTGATTTGTCGGGCAGGGCAAACTGTGTATATAATGTTGAGTACCGAACAGATAAAATCGGCGATTTTGACGTCGAGTGTCTGGAGGAGATGCTGCGGAGCTTCGCAAATAACGGGAAGTTTAATCTGCATATCAACGTTCCATACGGGACAAACAGCCATCATATAGCTGAGGCGATTTTCAAGGGACTGGGGAAGGGTCTCGGTACGGCTGTCGGCATTCTCGGGACGGATGTCCCAAGCACAAAGGGGATGTTGTGATTGAGGAACCTAAGAGTGAATATCGAAGCGGGATAGGCACCGATATCCACAGGCTCATCGAGGGCAGGAAGCTGATGCTCGGTGGGGTTTATTTGTCGTACCCGGCCGGGCTGGCCGGCCACAGCGATGGAGATGTGGCCTTGCACGCTGTCATCGATGCTCTGCTCGGTGCAAGCGGAATGGGCGATATAGGAACATTATTTCCCGATACGGACCCGCGATGGAAAGACGCAGACAGCAAAGAGCTTTTATTTATTGTGAAGGAGCGACTCGAAGAAAAAAATTGGGAAGTGGTCAATATTGATTTGATTATACATGCAGAAGAACCGAAACTTGAGCCGGTCAAAGGGCAAATGAAAAGGTGTATCGCGGGGCTTTTGGGGATTGATTTTACAGCGGTGAACGTCAAGGCGAAAACTAACGAGGGGCTCGGCGACATCGGGGCCGGTGAGGCAATGGCTGCTACGGCGACAGCGCTTTTGAGAAAGAGAAAAAAAAGAAAAAGAACGCTATAAATGATAATTGATTATTTATTCAAGTTGACCTATTCTTTATGTCATTTCCGCGCAAGCGGGAATCCAGTTTTTCAGCCCTGGACCCCTGCTTTCGCAGGGGTGACATGGTCGGTTTTTACTTTTTGCGACAGAAACTAATTAAGAGGTTATTAATGGTATTTGCATATGACATTGAATCTCTATAACAGTCTGACGAGAAGGAAAGAGGAATTCAAGCCGTTGAAAAAAAACAAGGTTGGCATATATGTCTGCGGGCCGACCGTATATGGGCACGCACATCTGGGGCATGCGAAAAGTTATGTGAGCTTTGATGTGCTGGTCAGGTATCTTCGCTATCTGGATTACGATGTTACTTATGTGCAGAATATAACGGATGTGGGTCATCTAACCGACGATGCGGACGAAGGTGAGGATAAGATTGCCGCCGCAGCCAAAAAAGAGAAAATGCATCCTATGGCGCTGGCTGAATACTACACCCGCAGTTACTTTGAAGATATGGACAGGTTGAACTGCGTTCGGCCTGATATAAGTCCGCGAGCCAGTGGTCATATACTCGAACAGATAGGGCTGGTAACGACGCTTCTGAAAAAAGGCTATGCTTACGAGGTCAACGGCTCGGTGTATTTCGATGTGTCCAAATTCAAGGACTACGGGAAACTTTCCGGCAGAAATGTCGAAGAGATGTTGGCCGGTGCCCGCGTGGAGGTCTCGCCGGATAAAAAGAACCCGGTCGATTTCGCACTATGGAAGAAAGCTGAGCCAAACCATATTATGCAATGGCCCAGTCCGTGGGGGCCGGGCTATCCGGGCTGGCATCTCGAATGCTCGATAATGAGTATGAAATATCTGGGCAAGACAATCGACATCCACGGCGGAGGCCTGGAAAATCAGTTCCCGCATCACGAATGCGAAATTGCCCAGTCGGAGGCCGCCAACGGTGTACAATTCGTTCGATACTGGCTGCACAATAATATGGTTACTGTTGATGGGAACAAGATGGGCAAGAGTTTAAATAATTTTATTACGCTCAAACAAGCTTTTTCAGGTTCTCACGAGAGATTGACCAGAAGCTATGATCCGCTGGCGGTAAGGCAGTTGATTTTGAACAGCCATTACAGAAGCCCGCTGGATTTTTCAGATGCGGCCCTGTTTGCAGCGCAGAGCGGCTATGGAAAAATAACCGAGACAGTCAAAGCAGTACGAAAAAGATTGAACACAGCGAAGGAAGGCACAATCGACGAGAAGATAGCAGAGCAACTAAAACAGATGAGGGAAAAATTCGAAGCGGCAATGAACGATGACTTGAATACATCTGTTGCGCTTTCAGTTATGTTTGAACTTTTTCGGCTGGCGCAGAAACTGCTTGAGGACAGCCATACAACCCAGGGAACTCTTAATTTAGTTGATGTCCTATTTGATCGGTTGGGCGGCGATTGTCTGGGTATCGTAAAAGAGGAGTATCCACAAACCAGCCCGGCTGGTGATGAGCTGATGGACAAGCTCGTCGATGTTTTGATTGAGCAGCGAAACGAAGCTCGCAAAAACAGGGATTTTACCAAGGCCGATGAGCTTCGGGCCAAACTGGATGAAATGGGTATTTTGCTGGAAGATAAGCCGGATATGACTACCTGGAGGATGAAATGAGGATACTCGGTATCGACCCGGGTTTGCAGGTCTGCGGATATGCCTGTTTGGAGGCAGGTGGGGATAAGGAGACGCTAATTGAAGCAGGTGTTATTCGCACAGGGATCGGCTCAGCTATAGAGGTAAAATTAAATAGAATAGCTGAAGATACCCAGTCGCTTCTGGAAAATTTCAAGCCCGACGTTGTAGCTGTGGAAGAATTGTACTCACACTACGCCCATCCGAGAACAGCGATATTGATGGGACACGCAAGAGGTGTTATACTGCAGAGGTGTGCTCAGGCGGCAATTGAGGTCAGAAGCTTCAGCGCGACACGTATAAAAAAATCAATTACCGGTAACGGCAGGGCATCGAAGGAACAGGTGCAAAAAACTATTCAAACGATTTTGTCCCTGCCGCAGATACCGGAGCCGAACGATGTGGCCGATGCCATAGCAGCGGCGCTGTGCTGTGCAAATTCGATAAACAGTATCGTGATTTGATAAGCGATGGTCACAAAAATACTGTAAGAATAATCAATTTAGCCATGATAGCCAGCATTGACGGAAAACTCATCAAGCTTGATAGCGACTGCTGCCTGGTGCAGGTAGGGGCGGTCGGCTATGAAGTAATGCTGCCGAGCTATTGTGTAAATGCGCTGTCCGGCGAGGTCGGCTCGGATATATCTCTCTGCACTATGGAATACTATGAGGGTACACTTGGCGGCGGAAACCTGATACCGAGAATGGTTGGTTTCTTAAATGCAGGCGAGAGGGATTTCTTCACCAAATATATCAGCGTCAAAGGAATGGGCATAAAAAAGGGACTGCGGTCGCTGAGCATCCCGATAGCCACCATAGCAGCGGCGATAGAGAACGCCGACGACAAGATACTGATGTCACTGCCTTCGATAGGCAGGAGGATGGCCCAGCAAATTATCGCTGAGCTAAAGGGCAAGCTGCAATCTTTCGCAATTGGGGCCGAACCGGCCAGGCCGATGGAAGCCGAATTTAAGCCATTCCAGATCGAGGCACTGGAGGTTCTTATCGCCTGGGGTGAGAAAAGAAACGAAGCGATGGAGCTGATTGAATTGGCCTGTCGAAAACACCCTGATATAAATTCGGCCGAGGCACTTGTGCCTTTGGTATATAGATTACAACAGGGAGTAGAAGTCTGAAAAAGGAAATACGAAATTCGAGTAACGAAATCCGAAACAAATTCGAATGACCAAATGACCAAAATTTAAAATTGAATGTTTTGAGCATTTGAAATTTGAATTTTGAGATTGTTTCGAATTTCGAAATTTGATATTCGAGCTTTTTTATTATTTATATTATGGCAATAGGCAGAATTATAAGCGGGCAGTCTTTGAACGAGCAGGAAGAGAATTTTAATATCTCACTTCGGCCAAAGTTCTTAGGCGAGTGTGTAGGCCAATGCAACGTCAGAGAGAAAGTTGCAATAGCGATAGCAGCGGCCAAGCAAAGGTCTGAGCCCTTGGAGCACATCCTGTTTTACGGCCCGCCGGGTCTCGGCAAAACAACGCTTGCCCATGTCGTGGCGAACGAGATGGGCGCAAGGATTCGCTGCTCATCCGGGCCGGCTCTGGCAAAGGCCGGTGACGTTATGGGCCTTTTGAGCAATATAAACACCGGCGATGTACTTTTTATCGATGAGGTTCACCGGCTCAGCACGCCGGTCGAAGAGTTTATTTATCCGGCGATGGAAGAGTTCAAGGTCGATTTTACCGTCGATAGCGGCCTGCACGCAAAGACCATAAATTTTCCGCTGAAGCGTTTTACTTTAATTGGTGCAACGACACGTGCCGGACTGCTGAGCGCTCCGCTTCGCAGCCGATTCGGGATGCTGTATCATCTGGATTTTTACAGCACTGAGGAGTTGACGGAGATTTTAGACAGGTCGGCCGAGTTGCTTGAATTGCAGTGCGATGATGGAACGCTGGAATTGATTGCCAATCGCTCCCGCGGGACGCCGCGAGTGGCAAATCGACTCCTTAAACGAGTCCGTGACTACGCCCAGGTGAAAGGTTCAGGAGTCCTTAGTACCGGGATTGTCGAAAGTGCCCTGAAGATGGAGCAGATTGACACGTTGGGTCTGGATGAATTAGACAGGGCAGTTTTGCGCGCGCTGGCTAATGTCTATGATGGCGGGCCGGCCGGCATCGAGGCGATTGCAGCCACACTCGGCGAAGAAAGGGACACACTAGAAGATGTCGTCGAGCCGTATCTTTTGCAAATCGGATTCCTGCGCCGAACCAAGCGGGGAAGAGAGGTTACCAAACAAGCCTGCGAGCATTTGGGCCTTAAATGCCATAAAAAGAAACGCGACTCCAAACAACCCAAGCTTTTTGAACAAAGCGATTAGACTATTCAACGTCGAAATAGAGTATTCATCACATACTCCATAAAGTAGATGAAGGCCCTCTAAAACGGTCCTTGTATGTAGGCCTTTTCGCCGACTGCCGGTACCTTGAACCGAGAATAAGAACCGAAACCGCTCTTTTTCCAGTCCCATTGCAGCCAGCTCAAAGATGGGTCATCTAAAGAAACGGCAAAACGAAATTGAACCACCACAGGTTGACCGGCTCTATCGACATCTATAACTTCAACCGACATCCCACTTAGCTCCACTTGCTCACAAGCTCGAAACGGCAGGTCTTCGGGTCGGAAAAGACTGTTAAATTCATCATAGAAATAAACAAAGTTTAGCTTAAAATCTTCCCGAGAAGTCACAGTTGATAGAATGTTGCCGGTTTGGGCCGTAAGCAGCAGCGTTTGTTCTCCGGTGCGAGTAATTTCCAACGGCACAAATCCGGGACCTAAGATACGAGTCCTTTGCGGCAAAGGTTTGTTTTCATGGGCCCTAAGAACAGGCAGACCGAGAAATAGAAACGGATTGGGAGCATTGACCACTATCACAGTTTTATTCTCCATATCAGGCTCCGAGCCAACATCAACAGTCGAATAAAACATATCGAAAGCAAAGGACCACGTCCTTGGCGCTGTGACCCTTCCCGCTCCGGCCATAACTATATGTATGAGTATTAATGTCAGACAAAGTATCCACGCGGGGACGCGCCAAAACTGGGATCTGGGAATCCAGCTCTCCTTGACAAATAATCCACCAATAAACTGTGCTTTTAATCCGAAAGCTCCAATGGCAACAAAAAGGAGATTGCGATTCATCGGACTGGTCGCACAAATTGGAAGAATGCAAAGTATCATCCCAATAAACCAGAATAACGCTACGCGGCTTCTACGCAGCAGGGGGACGAGGATAATTAAAATCAAGAGCAAGAATGCAGCAGCAGCGAGTAAATTCCATCTCTTGGCGTAATCGGAGAAAAGATTGAACATTTCTGCTGACTGCCAGCCCCACTGGCCGGAAAGAAGAACCGGCGCCCGCTTGACCACCGCCCAGGCGTAACGCAGGGGCTCATGTCCGGGGTCAATAATGAAACCGCTGCCCCGGGCACCGTAACCTAATGCATTGTAGATTATCCGCCAAACTACTATGACAATCAAACTCGGAGCTAAACTCAAGGCCCTTCGCCACAGGCTTCCGCGATCGATAATAAGGGCATAAGCAAATAGATAGGCAAAAGTAGCGATGCCCCCCTCCGTGGACAACAAAGACAATAATAAAAGAAAAGGAACCGCTACGCCGGCATATACAGACTTTTGCTGCCGCCAGCGATGGTAAATAAGCAGGGTAAGAATCGAGAAAAACAACGACAGCAGCAAATTTCTGTTCGCTATCCACATTGCGGGGAAATAGTTACTATCATCGATCATATAAAGCAGCGCCGCCAAACCTGCTATCCACACAGGTCCCAGCAACTGCCGATACAAAATGGCCACTAAAAATATTACTGCTGTAAACCAGATAAGACTATGCGCGTGCATAAGCACCGGTGAGTTTGGATACAGTTGGTAATCGAGCCAGTGGGTAAGGGCGGTCAGCGGCCTCCAATTCGTACCTCGAAAATCCTCAGCCGTCCACCAGGGTAACAAACCAAAATCCCTGAACTTTTCATAGGCGCCATCTGTCGGAACAATGGCGTACATATCACGAAGCACCCCCGGCAGAGTGCCGGAATCCGGCGGGCTCAGCCGCATATCGTAGAACCGCTCAGGTAGCTCGGAAGGCCCAAGAAGTTTTGACCGATGGAATAGGTCGTCCTGTATGAAGCCCACCTTTAGAGCAGGGAGCATAATTACCACAGTGACAACAGCTAAGACCGCCGGAAAATACCGATGTTCCAGAGTTGTTTTTATAAGGTGTAGGATTCTAACGCCCAACATCGAAATATTCGATTGACCTTTTTAAAATATATTTTGCCGTTTGTGTCAATTGTAAAGAATTTCGGTGCAGCGCAAGCTCACAAGAGCTTAAAGATGCTATTCCCATTCAATTGTGGCCGGCGGCTTGCTGGATATATCATAAACTACCCGATTGACGCCCCTGACCTCATTTATAATCCTGTTGGATATTATACCCAGCACCTCGTAGGGGATTTGTGAAAAATCAGCGGTCATAAAATCAATGGTCTCAACGGCACGAATGGCGATAACGTTTTCATAGCTTCGTTCATCACCCATCACCCCGACCGTTAAGACAGGTATCAACACCACCAGGGCCTGAGATATCTTTCTGTACAGCCTTGCCGATTTTATTTCGTCTATTAAGATTTCATCAGCGGCCCGGAGAATTTCCAGCCGTTGGGGTGTCACCTCTCCAACTACCCTGACCGCCAGACCCGGCCCGGGGAAAGGATGCCGCCAGACGATGTCCTCCGGCAGTCCCAGATATTCGCCGACGACCCGCACCTCGTCCTTAAACAAATCCCGCAGCGGCTCAATCAGCTCAAAACCCATCTCGGCCGGCAGCCCCCCTACATTGTGATGCAATTTGATATTCGCGGCGGGATTACCGTTCTTCGAGCCTGACTCGATAACATCAGGATAAAGCGTTCCCTGGGCCAGGAACCTGACATTTGGAATCTTCGACGCTTCCGACTCAAAGGCCTTGATAAACTCAGAGCCGATAATCTTTCGTTTTTGCTGGGGGTCGGTCACGCCGGCCAATCCCGATAAAAACTGCTTAGACCAATCAACTACCCGCAAATCCATATGAAAATGATTCCGGAAGGTGGATACGACATTTTCGCGTTCGTTCTTTCGCAGCAGTCCGTTATCAACGAAGATACAAACAAGCTTCTCGCCTATCGCCTTATGAACCAATGAAGCCACAACGGACGAATCAACGCCGCCGCTCAGCCCGCATATCACTTTGGCCTCGCCCACCTGACTGCGAACCGCTTCTATGGTTTCACTGACAAAGTCACTCATTTTCCAGTCGCCGCTGCAGCCGCAAATATCATAAAGGAAGTTTTTCAAAATCAGCGTTCCTTTGGGCGTATGTGAGACTTCTGGATGGAATTGAACACCGAAAAATTTCCTCCTCTTGTGCCTTACTGCTGCAAAGGGGCAGGTATCAGTAGTCGCCAATTTAATGAAATCATCACTTAACTCACCGAGCTGGTCGCCGTGGCTGGCCCAGGCCGTGATTGAATCCGGCAGATTCGCAAACAAATCGATCTTATCAAGAATGGACAAAGTTGTTCGCCCGTACTCACGTCTTTGTGCAGCAATAACTTTTGCCCCTAAAATCTGACAGCCTAATTGCATTCCATAGCAGATACCTAAAATCGGCACGCCCAATTCAAAGATTTTCTCATCACATTTTGGTGCATTTTCATCATAGACACTTGCGGGCCCACCGGAGAATATCAATCCCTTGACACCCAATTGTGATAATTCTTCCGCCGTTATATCCGCCCGGCAAATCTGGGAATATACATTCTGTTCGCGAACCCTGCGTGCTATCAATTGACCGTACTGGCTGCCAAAGTCCAGGATGGCGATTATTTCTCGGCTCATATAACACGCCCGGCAGGACTCGAACCTGCGACCTACGGATTAGAAATCC
>JABAOC010035535.1_pt1 | contig 11620 bp, 11 predicted proteins | sample 7062161 | NCBI WGS metagenome assembly JABAOC01 (sample SAMN14538625, study PRJNA623070) | marine sediment metagenome | biome: marine biome [ENVO:00000428]; feature: marine pelagic biome [ENVO:01000023]; material: deep marine sediment [ENVO:00002113] | place: India: Gulf of Khambhat ... | reverse complement strand
GGCGAAACGATGTCGTTCAAGTTTGACTCCAGGATACTTACACAGGCCTTTTGTCTTTCATCCAATCCGCTCTTCTTCAATTTTTCTACATAGGGCATAACCAGTTCCTTCGTGTTGAACAAAACCTTTTCCTCAAGTTCCATTTTATCTTGCTCCCTTCTCTTCAGCAAGACCCTCAATGCAATATTTACCTCCTCAAGATTGGCTGTCTTGATCTTCAATTCCCTCTCCCTTTCAAGCAGCGCTTCCTCTGCTCGCTTCCTCTCGGTGATGTCCACGAGGACTGTATGAACGGCCGGTTCCCCGCGGTACTCGATGCGGCTGGAGAAATTCTCCACCCAGCGGAATGTCCCGTCCTTCCGGATGACGCGAAATTCGTAGTGCGGCGGTACCTCTTTCCCTGACAGCCGATTTCTATAGCGCCCCCAGACGAGTTCTCGATCCTCGGGATGCACCAACGTCCTCCTTTCTTCGGGTGAAAGCGATAGAAACTCGTCAAGAGTGTAGCCATAGATCTCAGCCATGCTGGAGTTCCCGAAGATGATCCGAGGCGGAAAGTCCTGGAGAATATTGAGTCCCTGCAATGAATATTCAACCAATGTCCGATATTTCTCCTCCGATTCCCGCAACGCCTCCTCCGCCCGCTTGCGTTCGGTGATGTCAATGCATATCGTCTGAAATAGATCCTCACCTCCAAGATTGCGAAAGCGCGACAGAGTTAGAAGGGCATGGCATGGAGTACCGTCTTTGCGCTTCAAGACCGCAGGGAAATTAGCCACCCCACCATGGCGGGGGACAGCCTCAATTAACGCCTTCCTCTCTTCCGGATTTTCATAGGTATCAACGAGGTTAATCTTCTTAAGGTCCTCAGCGGAATATCCGGTGATGTTCTCCATTGCCTTGTTGCAGGAGATCACCTTTCCATCAGCAGAGGCTAACCCAATGCCAATGGGCGAGTAGTTGTACAGATGACGATACCTCTCCTCGCTCTCCCGCAGTGCGGCCTCAGCCTGTTTATGCTTGGTTTCCGCCACTTGCAATTCAGCACACCGCCCTCGCAGTTTCGCCAGCTCCTTTATGAGCTGCCCTTTCGTCTTCTCTTCATCTCTCACTTCCATTACCTCGTATGGAGATCTACATCATTTCCAAGGTTTTACTTATCCCAGTCCTGCCCCTCATAGGGAAAAACTCGGCCAAGATGACGAACTTTTGCGGGATAAACAAATGACCATTATTGAACAGGGTATCCTAGATTTGTGTCTCCCTCAACGCTGTCTTCAAAATTGAGAGGCCCTCGCCGATCTCCTCATCGGTGATCACTAGCGGCATCAGGGCGCGAACGACATTGCTGAAGGCTCCCGACCTCGTAATCAGAAGTCCCCGTTCATAGCAGCTCTTGACCACCTGTCGGGTTTCCCTTGTCGCCGGCTCCTTGGTCCTGCGGTCTCGAACCAGCTCCAATCCGATCATCGCCCCGAGCCATCGAATGTCCCCGATGATGGGGTACTCCTCTTCAAATTTCCTCAATCCATCCGCCACCTTTTCCCCGATTTCCAGGGCCCTGGATGCAAGAGCACCACCCTCAATCATTGCGATGACCTCCAGGGCAGCTCGACAGGCGACCGGGTTCCCCGACAAGGTGCCTCCTAAACCGCCCACGTGGGGAGCATCCATGATCTCCCCCCTTCCCGTGACCGCGCTGAGGGGGAGCCCTCCCGCCAGGGACTTCCCCATAATGAGAATATCCGGCTCGATCCCCTGGTGTTGGCAGGCGAACATCTTTCCCGTTCGGCCAATCCCCGTCTGAACCTCATCGGCGATGAAGACGATCTCCTCTTCCGAGCAAATTCCCTTCAGCTTCTCCAGGTATCCCCTCGGCGGAACAACGACGCCGCCTTCCCCGAGAACAGGCTCCACGACCAGGGCGGCTATCTCCTGGGGAGGGGCATGGAGGCGAAATACGCCCCTCAGGTAATCCGCGCACTGCAGATCACAGGAGGGATATGCCATCCCCAGAGGGCATCGATAACAGTAGGCATAGGGAATCCGGTATACCTCCGAACCGAAGGGGCCGAATCCGGCCTTGTAGGGCCTCACCTTTCCGGTTAGGCTCAGGGCGAGCAATGTTCGGCCGTGGTACCCCCCATCAAAAGCGATGATGCCAGGCTTTTTGGTGAAATAGCGGGCGATTTTGACGCCGTTTTCAACGGCCTCAGCGCCGCTATTGGCCAGAAGGGTCTTTTTCGGAAAATCCCCGGGAACAATGCGGTTCAGCGTCTCGGCGAGGGCAATGTAGGGCTCATACATCATCAGGTGAAAGCACGTATGGAGATACCTTTCTGCTTGATCGCGTATGGCTTCGACCACTGCCGTGGGGGAGTGGCCCACATTCAAGGCCCCAATCCCCCCCGCAAAATCGATGTACTCCCTCCCGGCTATATCCTTCACCCGAGCCCCCTTGGCTTCGGATATGATGAGGGGCGTCATGTTGAATATTCCCCTGGGAATGGATTCACGTCTTCGTTCGCCCAACTCTTCCATGTCGCTCAATCCACCCATGGCCACTCCTCCCTCATGAGTGCTGAGGGTCTGGTGAGGGGACGTTGTTAAATTGTTAACTTACTGATCTGATTTCGAAGGGATTCATTGTCACGAACGATCTCTTCCCCACGACCTGCCGCAATACTCACCCCTGAACGAGTGATATTCAATGCTCTTGCAACTTCCGCTCCATTGTGTCCCATCTCCCTGATCGCAACATAGCTTATGACACTGCGAGCTTCAGCAAGCCGTTTGCCTTTGCTCCGTTGCCTCAAAGCCTCAGGTCTTATTCCCAGAAAGGCCACAATTCGTTCGATTAACCCTTCAAGCGGCATGACCACAGGCAGCCGATCCGACAATTCATGTTCCTTTCTGAGGCGTTCGACAAATCCCTCGCTGCCAAGTACCCGCTCGTCGTATGTCCTTACCTCCTCGTAACCTGTTAGCTTAAGCGTACGCTTTAGTCCACCACCCACCAGCTCATCTTTTTTTCCCTGGGAAATCCCATCTACCACAAATTGTCGGTAACGACGCCTGGAAACTGTTATCCGTTGACCAAAAAGGCCAAGAACTTCATCGGTGTTTTGTCCTGGCAACTCCTGGTTTCCCATCAGAACCCCATGGCCGCACCAAGGATAGTGATCGAGTTCACCTATATTATTCGCCATACCGGCCCGTACTGGATTGAGGTGGATATAACGGACCAATTCGAGGAGGTAGGGCTCTTCTTCGCATACGATGGATTTATACCGGTTTTGGAAAAGGTAACCTGACCGTTGATGGCGAAGATTAAACGTAATAGCATAGCCCGTAAGTAATCGGCGCATAAGGACGGCCAGTTTCGAGCGCTTTGGGCAGAGCAGCAGGTGGAGGTGATTGGGCAAGAGGGCCCAGGCCAAGCAATCGGTTTCAGTTTCCTGCAACAGTTTCGAAAAGCGTCTTAAGAATGACTGCCTGTCCTGATCGTCGAGGAAAATATCCCGTTTCTCGATCCCCCGTACGATAACGTGTTGAAGGAGTCCGGGCATATCAAGTCGCGCACCTCGTGGCATAGTGTAAAGTTAGCAGGATGAGGGAATTTAGTCAACAATTTAACTACGTCCCCTCTTAAAGGGGGTGGTGTTTTCTTTGCTGCTTGCTAAAATAACTAGGTAATGATCGGGCAGATCATCCTGTGGGTCGTTGTTATAGCCCTTTTCCTCATCGGGTTGGCGGGGACGATTCTGCCCGCCCTGCCCGGGAATATCCTCATCTTTGCCGGGAGCCTCGTCTACGCCATATTCACCGGATTTGAGGAGGTAACCATCTGGGTACTTGCCGGCCTAGCTGCGATCTCCATTGGAGCTCAGGTAATAGATTACGTGGCAGAAGCGTATGGGGCAAAACGGTTTGGGGCGACGAAATATGGCGTATGGGGTGCCATCATAGGAGGAATTGTCGGCCTCATGATCCTCAATATCCCCGGCCTGGTGGTGGGCCTCTTTTTGGGGGCGGTTATTCCGGAGCTGCTTTTCGGCGGCCGGAGCTTGAAAGGGGCGTTAAGCATTGGCTGGGGCAGCCTATTGGGGTTTCTCGGGGGAACCTTGATGAAATTTATCTTGGGACTGCTTATGATCGGAATATTCTTTGCCGCCCTCGCTTCATGCTCAATGAGGTAGGGACTTATCCGCCTCACATTAAGCCGCATACCTCCAGCGCATCGCGAGGGCTTGTGATGAGCTTTTCCAGACCCAGTTCCCTGGGGAATGCTCCAAAAGCTAATCCCATCAATTGGGTGAAGTAGATAATGGGAATTCCGTATTGAACCCGGTACTGCTCCTCAATCTGAATCTGCCGCGAATCCAGGTTTGCCTGGCATAGGGGACAGCAGACCGCTATGGCCTGCGCCCCAACTTCCTTGGCCGCTCGAAGTATATCATTGCTCAGCTTGAGCACGATATCGGACCTGGTCAGGGTCATGCTGACCCCGCAGCATTCGGTCTTGTAGGACCAATCCAGAGACTCGCCTCCCAAAGCCCTGATGATGCTGTCCATGCTTTGGGGATCTTCGCAGATATCGAATTGGGCAACCTTGGGAGGTCGCGTGAGAACACACCCGTAGTAGCACGCCACCTTCAAACCGGAGAGCTTTTTCCTCACCCTGGAGCGGATCTTATCCATCATCCCCTCTTCCATCATCACCTCAAGGGGATGGTAGACCTTAACCGTTGCCCGGTATTGGTAATCGAAGGCCCGATGAATCTTCTCCCTTACCTCGGGGGCTTCCTGCATCTCCTTGTTTGCGGCCTTAAACCGTGATAGGCAGGCAAGACAGGGGGCTATCAATCGCTCAAAGCCATCCGCCTCGGCATGGGATAGGCTCAGCACTGGCATGGCAATGGAAAGGAGGTGGGAGGTGGCGTGGGCCGATGAAGCGCCGCAACAAACCCAATCCCTCACCTCGACCAACTCGATATCGAGGGCTCGGCATACCGCCCTCAGGGAGAGATCGTAATCAGAGGCGGAGGCGCCTAGGGAGCAGCCGGGAAAATATGCGTATCGCATTACGTCTCCTCCTCCATAGCCTCAAGTCTCGACATCACCATCCGCAACTCCCTTGCCCCCTCGCTCCTATGGGGGAAAAGCTTCAACTTCCCCTTGCGGAACATGGGCAGGGCCATGTCAGTATCCTTGAAGGGATTGACCATCTTCAGATTGAGCATGAGCACCAGTCCCAATTCATAAATCCTCCCGAAGCGGCGGACGAGCTTCAGGAAGAGACGGTGCATCATGGGGAGTTCCTTAACGGGGTTATAGTATTCACTGTCGAAGTAGTATGCACGAAGACCATCGATGAGCTTTACGATGTTGATGTCCTGGGGGCAGCGGGTATTACAGGTCTCGCAGGATAGGCAGATCCACATGGTGCCCGACCAGAGCATTTGATCCTCCAAGCCGAGCTGAAGGGCCCTCATGAACTCGTGGGGTTTCAACTTCATGGCGTATGCCGAAGGGCAGCCCAGACTACATTTCTTGCACTGGTAGCAGAGCATCACGTTCTCCCCGGTGATCCTCTGCAGCCTCTTAGCTAACCTACTCCCATCCTCGGTCAGTTCCACTCTCATACTTCTCTACGCCTCCTATCGGCCCGGTCCGGATACCGCGGGCAACACTACGGTGAAGGTAGACCCGCCTCCTTCCTCGCTTTCAACGAATATCTTGCCAAGATGGGCTTCGACGATATGCTTCACGATGCTCAGACCGAGGCCCGTTCCAACGATCTGCCTCGTCTTCTCCGACTTGACCCGGTAGAAACGATCGAAGATCCTCGGAAGATTCTCCTTCGATATCCCGATACCCGTATCGGCCACGTCTATCCGTACGTTCTTCCCCTCACCCTTGACCCGGATGTCGACCTCTCCCCCCTCTGGGGTGTATTTGATGGCGTTGTTCACCAAGTTGTTAAATACACCCTCCAGGTTATTTCTATCCCCCTGCACGAGGTGAAGCCGAGGCTCTACATGGACCTTCAGCTTCAACCGCTTTGCCCCGGCCTCGGGGAGCATTGCCTCGTGGATCTTCTCGAGAAGTTCCCCCATGTGGAGGGGTTCCTTGTATTGAACAGCCATCCCGGCTTCGATTTTAGATAGATCCAACAGGTCACTAATGAGGTCCAGAAGGCCCTTTGCCCTCTCCTTAGCCCGCGTCAGCATCCTCAGCTGCCTCTCCGTCAAATCCCCTGAAAGGCCTTCCAGCATGACTGAAAGCTGTTGTTGGATAGAAGCCACCGGCGATCTCAGTTCATGAGACACCATGGCTACGAAATCCGACTTCATCCGGTCCAACTCCTTTAAGCCCGTGATATCCTGCAACACAGTCACGGCCCCCAAGGTCTCCCCCAAATCGTTCTTGACCGGGGCGGTGTGAGCCCTCAGGAAGATTGGGGTGGAACCACCGGTGGGACATATCTCCTGGGAGACCGTGGGGAAAGCTGAGTCAGCGGATCTCAAACTCTCCAGTATAGTCCCCGTTAATGCTCCATCAATGCTGCATTTGGATAGTGACTTCCCAATCAGCGATGATTCCTGAATGTCCAACATCCGCCCGGCCGCCGGATTGGTCAAAACCACGCAGCTGTCACGGTCACAGACCAGAACCCCATCCCCCATGCAGTTGATAATGGTTGCAATTCTGCCCTTTTCCGTTGCGATATCCCGCAGGCTCTTCTCCCTCTCCAGCCTCAGGACCTCCATTTCCCTCTGCAGGGAGCGCTTTTCCAATGCCCTATTGACGATGATTCGGAGCTGGTCCGGCGTAAAGGGCTTGGGAATGAAATCATAGGCCCCCTTCTTCATGGCCTCCACGGCCGATTCTACTGTGGCATAGCCCGTAATCACGATGACCACAAGGTTGGGTTCGATTCGTTGGGCCGCCTCCAGTACTTCCATCCCAGTGATGCCTGGCATCATCAGATCCAATAGGACCACGTCGAAGCCATCACCGCTCTTGATGGCCTCCAGACCCGCCTCGCCGCTATCCGCCGTCACCACCTCCCAATCCTCCTTTGAGAGGATTCTGGTACAACCATCCCGCATGATCTGTTCGTCGTCGACGACCAATATTCGGGCACTGCTAGCCATATCTCCCCCGTGGAATCAAGAGAGGATAAAGCTCTCTATGCCTTTCCCAAAAGCACCTCAATTCGCCTCACCAATTCAGCCGGCTCGACGGGCTTATCGATGTAGTCGTCCGCCTCCGTCTCCAGGCCCATCTGCTGCGTATAACTGGTCGTGGGAATCTTGGAGACAACGGCGGTGAGGAGCAGAATCGGGATCTTCCCGCACTTGGGATCTGCCTTCAGCTCCTTGCAAACGGCGTAGCCGTCTTTGTCCGGCATCATCACGTCCAGCACGATCAGGTCTGGTTCCTCCGCCTTAGCCTTCTCAAGCCCCTCGATTCCGCCGTAGGCGGGGATCACATTGTAGTCCTTGCTCTCCAATATCATGGTTACAGCTTCGACCAGATCGGGATCATCGTCGACGATTAAGATCTTTGACATATCCAAACCCTCCCTTCCGTGGCTTGCTGTTGGATACGGGCACGATCCACGAAGAACGGACACGCTTTACGCCGATGGCCTCGGGTGAAGCCCCACCTGCTTGACGATCTCCGGAACCTTCTCCTCCCACTCGATGGCCATGATGTGTACCCCACAAACCCCCTCTATCCCCCTCAACCGCTCGATCGACTCAACGCAGATCTTAATCCCCTCCTCAGCCTGCCCCTCCTTCTCCACCCCCTTCAACCGCTCAATCAACTCATCCGGTACATCCATCCCAGGTACCATGTTCTTCATGTACCTGGCCATCCCCACCGACTTGAACGGCGTAACCCCAGCCAATACGTAAACCCGCTCATGTAAGCCCCGATCCCTCACCATCCCCATCCACCGCTCAAACTTGTCCACATTATATATACACTGGGTCTGAATGAACTGAACCCCTGCCGCAACCTTCTTGGCCAACCTCGGTACCCGTATCTCAAAAGGATCAGCAAAGGGATTGGCCGCAGCCCCAATAAAAAGCCTCGGTACCCCCTTCAACTCCTCCCCACCCAAAAACTTCCCCTCATCCCGCATCCACCTCACCGCCTGAATCAACTGCACCGAATCCATGTCAAAGACGTTCTTGGCCGTCGAATGATCTCCAAACTTCTGATGATCCCCCGTGAGACAGAGGATGTTGTTGATCCCCAAAGCCGCCGCCCCCAAAATGTCGCTCTGAAGCGCAATGCGATTCCGATCCCGACAGACCATCTGCAAAATGGGATCAAACCCCATCTGCTTCAACACAATACACGAGGCAAAACTCGACATCCGAACCACCGAGGTCTGATTGTCGGTGACGTTCACCGCATCCACATACCCCTTCAAAATCTCCCCCTTCTTCCTGATGACCCCGGGATCGGCCCCCCGAGGAGGTCCACACTCGCTTGTGACCACAAACTCCCCCTTCACAAGGATCCTCTCCAATCGGCTGCCACTCGTCATAACCGTAAATCCTCCCTGACCCGCTTGCGCGGTCCCCCATCCCGACTCGCCGACCAATCCTTCACCGGCATGACCTCCTCATAGCGATCCAACTGACCCAACTCCTTGAGCCGATCAATGATGAGCTGCCACCCACAGTCCACCTCCTTGTCAATCTCACACTTCCCATCGGTAGAACCACCACAGGGCCCATTGAGCAGGCTCTTGGAACACCGGGCAATGGGACAAATCCCCCCCGTCCGATCCAACACACACTCCCCACACCCCTGACACCGCTCCGCCCAAACACCCTGCTCCTCCGTCACCCCCAAAAAGGTGGTGTTCACCACCGGAAGCACCGGCTTCCCCCGATACTTCTCCGCCACAAACTGAATCCCCGCCCCACACGCCATGGATAAGATGGCCTCGTACTCGTCCACAAAGGGACGAAGCTGCTCGATGTACTCGTGATCACACTGCCTCTCCAGAACCACCTCCCTTATCTCGATCTCCCCCCCATCCTTCTTCCGCGAGAGCTTCAGCTCCGAGGCGAAAACCCCTACCTCCTTCTCCCCCCCAACCGAACACACGGTGACGCACTCGTTGCACCCGGCCAGGATGACCTTCCCATACCCCTGGATCATCTCCTCGATCTCCTCCAACGACTTGCGATTGGCCACTATCATGGCTCATACCCCGTTTGTCTGGTTTGTCCCGTTTGTTTCGTCTATCTCGTCTATTTGGTTTGTTTGGTCTATTTGGTCTATCGGGTTTATTTGGTCTGCCTGGTCTCTTTGGTCCCTCTCGTCTATTTGGTTACTTAGAAAATAGATTTCATTTTCATCGTTCGAGGGTGACATAGCCGTCATGTAAAATTTGTTTGGTCTATTTTGTTGATCTCCCTTCTTCCTTCTTCACTCTTCACTCTCACTTCTTTCTGCCTACTGCCTACTCCTTAGTGCTTACTTCTTCTTGCTGCCTCCTGCTTACTGCTTACTTCTCCTCCTCTTCTTCAGTCTCTTCCTTCAACTCCTTCCCACCCTTCGTCCTGATGGGAGAAGGCCCGAGAGCCCTGACGCGATCCGTCATCTCCCGCGCTATCTGGGCAAACCGGCTCCCCTCAGCAGCAGAGAGATTGTACATCTCAACCCTCTCGCCCCGTATGCCCACCTCCTCCAAAAGCCGCTTGGCATACTCTACCCTCTTTCGCGCCCTGAGGTTCCCCGTCAGAAAATGACACTCCCCCTCCAAACACCCCGCCACATAAACCCCGTCGGCACCGTTCTCAAAGGCAGCCAAGATGTGAAGCAAATCCACCTTTCCCGTACAGGGAACCCTCACCACCTTGATGTTGGCCGGATAGTCTAACCGCATCGAACCTGCCAGGTCCGCCGCCGAATAAGCTCAGTGCTCGCAACAAAAGGCAACAATAGCGGGCTCATACCCATCACCCATCACGCCACCTCTTCCAAAACCAATGCCTCGCACTTGGCCACGATCTGCTCATCCCGATAATGCCCCAACTGTATCGCCCTTGCCGGACATTCCGCAGCACAGCAACCGCATCCATGACATTTGGCCACATCGATCTCAGCCTCCCCCTTGACATTGATCACGGGAACCTCATAAGGGCAAACCCGAACGCACGTGAGGCATGCTGCACACCTCTCACCATCGACAGCGGCTACCACTCCTCCAACGTCCATGGTTTCTCTCGAGAGGATGGTGCTGGCTCGTGCGACGGCCGCCCTTGCCTGAGCCAAGGTTTCATCGATGAATTTGGGGTAGTGGGCCGTCCCGCAAAGGTAAATGCCGTCTGTGGGAAAGTCGACAGGTCTAAGCTTCACGTGGGCTTCGAGAAAGAAGCCCTCCAGGGTTCGCGGTACCTTAAAGAGATTAGCCACTTCCTCACTCCCGGGCATGGGAACAACTGCCTGGGAGAGGACTAGAAGATTTGGTTCCAGATGGATTTCTTTCCCCAGGACGGGGTCCTCAACCTCGATCCGAAGCCTTCCATCCCTCTGGGAAACCTGAGGGAGATTTTCCCAGTCATACCGGACGAAGATCACCCCCCTCTTTCTGGCCTGGGTATAGAGATCCTCGTTGAAGCCATATGTGCGGATATCCCGATAGAGGACGGTAACGGAGACGCTGGGGTTTACCTCCTTCAGCTGAATGGCGTTCTTCATGGCCACCCCGCAGCAGATTCGGCTGCAGTAAAAGGGGATGTTCTCATCATCATTCCAGGGCCCGGTGCATTGGATCATGACCAGTGATCTCAACCCCTTCACCTCCTCCTGCCGGTGGGCTAGCATTTCCTCGAATTCCTCCTGGGTTATAACCCTGGGATCGCTGCCCAACGAGTATGTCTTGCCCCTGTACTCCACCCCTCCTGTGGCGAGAATCGTGGCGCCGTGTTCGATGAGTCGTCGGCGGGGGCTGTCCATCTCTTCCACCGTTGTCTTAAAGTTCCCCTTAAATCCGCCGGTTTCGACAACCCTCTGAGCCGTCAAAACCTCGATATGGTCATTTTTCAGGACCCGATCAATCACATCCTTCAGATATTCCTGGGGGTCTTGACCATCGGCGGTAGCGTAAATTCGCCTCGTGCGGCCCCCCAACTCCTTATCCCTCTCTACCAGGTAGACCTTGTATCCCTGATCCGCTAAGTTCAATGCGGCATTCATCCCCGCGACCCCACCTCCGACAACCAAACAGGCCTGATTAATCCCGATGGTCTGTTGGTAGAGGGGAGCAAGCTTTTGGGAGCGCTGTACTGCCATCCGCAATAGATCCTTTGCCTTTTGGGTCGCTTCCTCGGCCCTTCTGGAGTGTACCCATGAGCACTGGTCGCGGATGTTGGCCATCTCAAAGAGATAGGGGTTGAGGCCGGCCTCGCGGATGGTGTCCCTGAAGAGTGGTTCATGGGTGCGGGGAGTACAGGAGGCCACGAGCACCCGGTTGAGGTTGAACTCCTCCACCCGTTCCTGAATAAGCTTCAGGGAGTCTGCGGAACAGGTATAGATGGTGTTCTCGGCATGGACTACCCCGGGAAGGGTCCTCGCATAACCG
>JABAOC010006784.1_pt1 | contig 11621 bp, 14 predicted proteins | sample 7062161 | NCBI WGS metagenome assembly JABAOC01 (sample SAMN14538625, study PRJNA623070) | marine sediment metagenome | biome: marine biome [ENVO:00000428]; feature: marine pelagic biome [ENVO:01000023]; material: deep marine sediment [ENVO:00002113] | place: India: Gulf of Khambhat ... | reverse complement strand
TTTCTAGTAAAGAGTGCAGCCTACACAAAGAACCACCAACAAATCTACACCATCAGAATCACAGATCCCGTATCAGGGGATGCGCTTATGGAGCTGAGAGATCTAGATGAACATTCGGTAAGAGCATTTGAAAGAATTGCACAAGTTGTCAAGTGTCCCTATTGCGGGTCGAAAAATTCAGCAAACAGTCTGAGATGTAGCCATTGTGGAGCACCATTGTGAATCAATAGGTTATGTCGATTCTAGACCATAGCCCAGAAAACCTAAACTCTGAACTTCGCCCTCTTTTTTTAATATATGCGCACGCGTGTTGAGCGGCGTGTCTACCAGAACTTCTTCTTCCTTGGCATGGCGATGATTTCCCTGAATTCTAGTCCTTTTTCTTTGTGGAAGAAGTCATCTGAATGACATGATTTGACTACTATTGCAGTGTCTGCTCCGCTACCTGTTCCGGCTATAGAAATTACGTCTTCACTTGTTGGTATGGCACCAGCATCAGTCGCCATCATCACTATTTCAGCAGCAACCTTCACGCCCTGTGAGAACCTTCTCAACACATCCTTGATTATAGTGTTCTCGCTGCAGTGGCCACTATGAAGCTTTGATATGGATTCAGCTGGAGTAAGGAAAGCATGTGTGCTTGTGACGACATCCGTACCTAGCTTCTCTAGTTTCTTTCTGTTCTCTTCCTTGAATTCCGCCATGCCTGCGTATTCAGTTACTACGACAACTTTCATACCTGAATCTCTGAACGCTTCAGCTGTCTTTACCCCTGTTGCCCCAGTTGCAGTTGCTACTACAACATATTTCAAACCCAGGCTTAAGGCTGCCTTTTTCGCTACTTCTATGGTTTGCTGAGTGTTCTGTTCTCCAAAATCATCGAAATAATGTACCTCTCTTTTAACCATACCTTTTTCACCAAGTTAACCCTTGAAGAATCACATGCTAGTTTAAACTAGAAATTAAGCCTTTTGCGCATACTCACGAAAGAAGGAGTTTGCCCGAATATCGCCACGATCTACTGTTACAAACCTAAACCTCTCCTTGCTCGCGCACACAAAGATTAGACTAGCGAAAGAACTATTGGCATACTGTCTGCCAGAAAATGGATAAGCACAGGACCAAGAATGTTTCTGGTCTGAGCTCTAACATAAGCTACTCCTAAGGCGATCGACCAAGGAAAAACATTCCCCGCCAAGAGAGCAACAGCCCAAGGAAGTGAAAACGAGTATACTGTTAGATAGGCTGGAAGATGATAAAGAGTGAACAACAGTGAGCTAATGATTATCGCAGGTAAGGCTCTAACGAGGTTTGAAGGATGTTCGAGCATAAGCCTGTCGAGCATGTATCCTCTAGCAAATGCTTCTTCAACAACTGCCACAGGGAAGAAAGAGTATATTATCATATAATAAAGATACCAAAGTGGGACCTGCGCATCGCTGGGACCAGAAGCCTGCGGAAACGAGACGGGACCGAGGAAATAACTGAACACCACTAGCAACAGGTAGATAACGAGAAAAAATGGAATCAAAGCGAAGGTCCAAATAACGCTCTTAACAGAACCTTCTCTCTTTAACCCTAGGCTGGCAAAGATTTCCTTCAGAGATCGCTTCTTCTCCCAAAAAGCCAAAAAAATGACGAGAAAAACGATAACTAACCCCCAGGGTAATGCCGCATTGATCAATAAACTCACGATAAGCGCCATCGTAATATCATGCGGCAATGGTCCGCTCGATGAACTTCTAAATAGCATTGGCATAGCAAAACACAAGGTTACGAAGAGCCAAACAATAAACGGTCCCTTTGTTTCTCCCCACTTCTTTGATAACATGCACACTATCCATACCGCCAAATTGCATAAAGCCTCTTTTAGTTTTTGGCTTTACCCCAAACAACCCAAAACTAGCTGCCGAGAATATTCTTTAACATCAGAGTGAAGTTGTCGAATTTTGGCTGAAAATTCGCCGAGAATTTAAGCCAGGATCTAAACGAAGGTCTGAAGCTAACCCCCTGCACTTTTTGGCAAACCCCCTATACGCGTGTATTCTGTTCTGTCTCCAATGGCCCGTCATACTTCTGCGTTGGTTCTTGTAGAAATCTTGTTTGAGGTAGCTGGCTCGAATTCTCTGTATGTGTCTCTGTGTGTTTTGCGGTTTTCGCGCGAACTATGGTTATAGAAATATAAGACCGAAATCGGTGTCACTAACGGGGTGTGATTGGATTGATGTTCGGAGTCCATTGACTCTCGTACCCGGCAAGTTGTCTGAAGTTGTGCAACTTCGTAGGCAAGGGAAGATAGTACATCCAGAAGGCAGAAAAATTATCGAGGAGTACGTTTGGGGCCTTAAGTTTCTGGTAGTAATAGTTGAGTCAGATGATCTGGGAAAAGCGATGGATTTTGCTGAACAGTTTTCTAGGTACACTACGGAACTAGAAGTTGGGGCCGTCACAACACTCAAGGACTTAGCCCACATGTGAGTTCTAAGCGCGCGCATGATTCTATTTCTTAGGTCTCTTAGGTCGTTCTGGATGAGGGCGTTCTGGAAAGGGTCCCAATGGAAATGGTCGATTCTGACATAAGGGGCAAGCATGTTCCAGAATCTTGTATGGATCAGGACGCTCAACAGCTTCTTTCAAGACTTCATAGACACTGCACTCTATCTCTGGATTGAACATACACTTCATTCTTGGCACTCATAGTCGCTATTCAAAAGGTTCAGTTAATATATCTTGTGCGATAGCAGCTCTAGAGATGCTGCTTTCAAAGAGGAAAACACCTACAGAACGGAGGGAAGCTCCCCGGAACAAGATCTTATCTATCTCCTATGTTTTCAAGTTCCTTTATTACCTGTTCTCTTGTCTTGCCTTCTTTTATCTTCTTGTGTATGTGCCATTCACAGAACATAGCGAACACCGAAGCATGCCGGTTTCCAGAGGATGTTATTTATGGAGAATTGACAACTGTTCTTGCTGAAATGACTATCGAGATTCCTGAGATTCCAGAATTACGTGGTCAAAAGGCAATCAGTGCTCTTTACAACGCCATAGCTGAACTTGAGGAACAAAGAGGAAACCAGTTGACCGAGAAACAGGCCAGAGCTCTGATTAAGATCGCGAAGGGAATGATCTCTTCCATTCAAGTGGAAAGAGAAAGAGCCAAGCCCAAGAAACGGATAGGCTGGCTACCCTTCTCGAAGACTAAAGCTCCAAGGGACAAATCCCTATGAAGCTGACAACCCAATCTGAAAGAACTCTTGCCTTCATACTGGTCATAATCGGCGTCATAGCAATTACATTTAGTGTATTCCAAGCATTTCTCTGTGAGAAAGAACTTGCACTTTTCGGAGAAGCTCTGAGAGAAAAGGGTTTGACGGAATTCGAGGCTTTAAGCCACAATCTGATGTGGATTATTACGGTGTTGGCAGAACTTGTAGGCGGTTTCTTCTTAGCGTCAATAGGAATGAAAATCATCAAAAAATAACGTAGACATAGAAGCTGCGTGGCACAAGAAACCGTCAACTTCCGATCTCTATTTTTTGTTGACAAAGCTCTCATTATTGTTGCGTTTTCTGCAAACAGCATGGTCCCGGGCTTTGAGAGTTATTCGAACGAAAAAGAAGAATACCAGACTGTATGTGAACCTAACCCGCGCACCAGAAGAGGTACCGAAAACGAAAAAAACAAGAACTAATAGAGCGATTTCAGATCGAAAAAACAGCTCGGCATTATTCTTCGTCTGGGTCTGATCCAGAACTCCAAGTTCTTCTTTCCAAATCAAGCTATACAAATAGAAGATAAAGGTCCTGAGCGCTCGCACTTAACTCCAAGCTTCGGCCGTAATCGTCCAGTTGCAATCTATGGCAGAAATTTCAAGATAGAAATCTCCGCTGTCCACGGGGGTGTAGCGCGGATCAATTTCATATACGTCTCCGCAAGATTCTCCAGTCTGGAGAGTCTGGGGAGTGTAGCTGAAACCGCCGAAATAACTTTGAGGATCGCTCTCATTCGCATCTCCAGTATAGATAGCAACTGCAATGTGGGCGAAATCCCTGAATCCTTTCCGTGTCATGTTATAATAGATTCGCCATGTGCCTGAAGGAACGAAGAATGGGTTAGTTCGAATCTCTACTCCTTCATCACCCGAAAAGGTTGCTATTATTCGCCAATTTCTGAGAAAGAAGCCCTGCAAAGCAACGAAGCTCAAAATTGAAAAAGCAACGATTGATCCGACGATGAGAAGATAAACTTTTCGCACGATAAACTCTAATACTTGCTTCCTTTTAAGAGTTTCTCTTAGTCATTTTGTTCTAATTGATATAGAATTCGATGCAAATGTGACGATATGCTGGAAGACCTATCAAAATTCAGAGAAGTGAGTGAAGCGCTCTCGTAGCAGACTGCATGGGCTTGCTAGATCGTATGGATATTTGACAATTTCTCAAATAGTTCTACGGTTTTCTTGTCAACGCTTGTAGCACGAGCTATGTCGGTCACGGTAACTAGACCCACCAATCGGCTTCCTTTTACTATAGGTAGTTTCTTAACTTTGTTTTCAAACATTAGTCTAGTGGCGTCGTCAAGGCCCATGTCTGGGTCTCCAACTATGACCCCACTCGTCATTATTTCTGAAACCATCGTTTCTTTCGGATTCTTGCATTTTTCTAAAACTCTTTCAAGCAGGTCTCTCTCAGTCAAAATTCCATAAATCCGGTCGTCGTATGTGGTCACCAAGCAGCCTATTCTATTCTCATTCATGAGTCTTACGGCGTCATGGGCTGAGTCATCTGCTTGCACAGTCACAACGTCTCTAACCATCAATCTCTTGATTTTCACGGCTAATCGAATTTACGCTATTTGAATGTAACTAAATAGATTACGAAGTTCATCTACTGTTTCTGTATATATGTCGCAACGCTAACATGTATCGCATGAGATTGAAAGCTCCTAGGCGCTTCCTTCAGGTTACATATTCAAAGCCAGCATCCCACTAAGCGCAGGGTTTACTACTGATGTTTTTTCGAAGCATTCCTCAGTCTATTTATCATACATTTTATAATTGAAGCTGATCTCATGAACTGCTTCTTAGCTTCAGAGCTCAACTTGAGTTCCAGAATTCTCTCAACACCGTTTTTGCCAAGAATGACGGGCACACCAATGGAAATATCCGAAAATCCATATTCACCCTTCAGCAAAGTGGAAACGCTCATCACCCTGTTTCTCCCCCTCAAAACAGCGTCGACGATGATAGCTATAACGACTGCTGGTGCATATTTTGTGGTCCCTTTTAGTTTTATAACATCAGCACCAGAAGTTTTTGTGAGGTTCACTATCTTCTCGATCTGCTCTTTTTCAAGCAAATCCTTTATCGGTATTCCGGAGACAGTAGCATAATCGACCAGAGGCACCATGGAATCCCCATGCTCCCCAATGACCAAAGCACGGATGTCTTCTCTAGAAACACCTAGTTCAGTTGCTATGTAGGATCTGAAGCGCATAGTGTCGAGGATGTTCCCCATCCCAAAAACTCTGTTTCTCTCAAACCCTGATTCCTTGTAAGCTATGTAAGTCATAATGTCAACAGGGTTCGTCACAACCATGAGCTTGCATTGTGGAGCATATCTCACAACCTCCTTCACTACAGACTTCACTATCTTGGAATTCACACTCATAAGGTCAAAACGTGTCATTCCCGGTCTTCTTCCGGCACCGGCTACAACGACCACGACCTCTGAGCCTTCCATTTCGCTGAAACTGCTAGTTCCTTTAACTCTGCCATCAAACTCAATTGCCGGCGCGGCTTGCATCATATCCAGTGCCTCGCCTCTAGCCAAATCTTCAGCAATATCTATCAGAACGACATCGCTGATTCTAAACCTCAAAATGTTGAATGCTGAATCGCTCCCTACCTTTCCTGCACCTATTATCGAGATCATAGTCCTACGTGAGATCAAATCGGTTAAAATAACTTGCGCGCATGCAAACGGCTGACAATGTTAGATAGGTTCTGTTCTTTTTTGACGCGCGTATTTACTCTGCATACAATGTGTGTCACATAGACTTTATGTACAAGATAACCCTACATAGCGAAATGAGGGGAACTGCTTGAGTTCTGAGAAAGACCTGGGGAACACACCTTGCCAATTTGTGTCAAAAAAGAATCCGCAAGTCTGGGCGGACCCAACCATCGGAGGGAAATGAATTGCCAACAGCATTCGTGTTGGTGAACACCGATATGAAATCAGAGAACGCGGTTCTAAGAGCACTCAAAAAGATCGACGGCGTAAAAGAAGCCTACAACCTTTATGGAACCTACGACATTATAGCCAAGATCGAAGCAGAGAGAATGAGTGAACTTACAGAGATCGTGACTTGGCACATTCGCAAGATAGATGGCGTTCGATCAACACTGACCATGGTAGTAAGCGATGAAACAAGAACAGCATACACACCCACTGGCTGATGCAATACTTAGAAAGTAGAAGCAGCCAAAAAAGGTTTTTTTCGAGAGATGTCACCAGAACGCCGTGGGGTTCGAATCCCCCTGCGCCCTCGTGATACAAACCATCACGTAGCCGAGATAAGAATCTGATGCTGGCATTGGAAGCCATCTGGCAAGAACTTTTAAGGCATCCAATGAAACCCTCATAAGACGTCGAGGAGTTTGCGCTTTGGACATAGAGACAAAGATTGACCTGATAAGCAGACCGCCTACTGAGGAGATACTAACTCCGGTAGATCTGCGGCATCTGTTAGAGACCAATGAGCAGCCGATAGCCTACAATGGCTGGGAACCCTCAGGTTTTGTGCATCTGGGGACAGGCTTGATTTGCGCGTACAAGATGAAGGATCTGATAGAGGCTGGATTAAGGTTCAAGGCGTACCTATCAACTTGGCATGCATGGATAAATAACAAGCTAGGCGGAAATATTGAGCTGATAAGAAAGGCCGCCGACCATTTTAGACACTCTTGGATAGCTCTGGGAGTCCCAGAAACCAAGATAGAATTCGTCTACTCAGATCAACTCTACGATAACATTGACTACTGGGAAAAAACAATCCATGTCGCAAAGAATCTGACGATAGCCCGAGCGAGAAGAACACTTGAGATAGCAGGCAGAAAAGAGATTGAGGCAAACTACGTCTCAGATTTCATGTACACTCCGATGCAGGTTGCCGACATATTCCAGCTTGATGTGGCTGTTTGTCAACTCGGTATGGATCAAAGAAAGGCAAACGTTGTAGCAAGGGAACTCGGAGAGAGATTGGGTTTCTGGAAACCAGTGTGCGTTCACCACCACCTACTTCAAGGACTGTCAAGACCGTCTATCTGGCCGATTCCCAAAGGGAAAGAGAAAGAAGCTGTGGCATCTGCGAAGATGTCGAAAAGCAAACCTGAGACCTGCGTTTTCATTTACGATTCTCCCGATGACATAAGAGAAAAATTCCTGAAAGCCTTCTGCCCAGAGAAGGTGGTTGAATTCAACCCAATACTGGATATCTGTAAATACGTCATATTTAGGGAATTGAGGACGTTCGAAATAGAGAGATCTGCAAAGTTTGGCGGAAATATCGAGTTTGATGGTTTCGAAGAGTTGCTAGAAGCGTACAGAAAAGGAGACCTACACCCGCAAGATTTGAAAAAGGCGGTTGCTGACGAGATAATAAGAATACTAGAGCCTGTTAGAAGATATTTCGCCAGAAACACAGAAGCGAGAAAACGCTTAGAAGCGATTAAAAAAACCGAAATCACAAGATAAACGCATACCAAGTTGCAGAAAATGTCAAGCAAGCTGAAGGATATAAAAGAAAAAATTTTGCAGCTCTTGGAAAGACTCGCATCGGAGTCAGACAAGGGAACCCCAATTATCGTTGAAGGGCAAAACGATGTGGAAGCCTTACGAAAGTTAGCCATAAAAGGCGATGTGATCGCCGCTAAGGCTTCTGGCAGGTCTCTCCTCGATGTTCTCAGAGAAGTGCAAAAGCGAGGAATCCGAGAAGTCGTCCTTCTGATGGATTTCGACAGAAGAGGAAAGGAATGGACCAAGCGTCTGGCACAAAATCTCGAAAGAATGAGAATTAAGGCTAATTTACTCTTTTGGAATGAGCTTCTGAACCTTGTTGGGCACGATCTAAAGGACATCGAAGGCCTGCCAACTTATATGGAAACCTTGAGGAAGAAATGTGGAGATCAAAGTAGCAAAGTATAATAGGTGCAAACTAATTAGACTGAAACGCATTACCTGTTAGTGAGGTTAAAGTTTGATCGAGGTGAAGGTTAATGGGATCATCGCAAACAGTTACTGTAAAGTATGTTATACGCGCCGAATTCAAAGTGGAAGGGGTAGTTGAAAAGTCAGACGTCATCGGAGCGGTTTTTGGCCAAACAGAAGGGCTCTTTGGACCAGAACTTGATCTAAGAGAACTCCAGAGATCGGGCAGAGTGGGAAGAATCGAGATAGAGCTTAAATCGGAAAAGGACGAGACGACTGGAGTCATACTGATTCCGACAAGCCTAGACAGGGTCTCAGCAGCCATCTTGGCAGCAAGCATCGAGAGCATAGACAGAGTAGGACCATGCGCGGCCAAGATGTCTCTTGGCAAAATCGAGGACGTGCGGGAAGCGAGACGGAGGGCCATAATTCGGAGAGCCAAAGAGGTTCTCCACGAATGGACGATGGAAGCCGTGCCCGACACCGACCAAATATTCAAAGAAGTTTCAGAGACCTTAAGGATGGCCAGAGTCCAAAAATACGGACCTGAAGAGCTGACGGCTGGACCAGACATCGAAAGCGCGAAAGAAATAATAATAGTCGAAGGAAGAGCCGACGTAATAAATCTGCTGAAATACGGAATGCAGAACGTCATCGCCGTTGAAGGCGCCAAGATTCCAGAAGCCATCATAAAACTTTGCCGAGAAAAAGATGCTACCGCACTTCTCGACGGGGACCGCGGCGGAGACCTGATACTCAAGGAGCTAAAGCAGGTAGCCAACATAAAGTATATCGCCAGAGCTCCAAGAGGGAAAGAAGTGGAGGATCTGACCTCCAAAGAGGTGGAAACCGCCCTTCGAAATAGAATCCTCGTCAAGCAAGTCCGAGCAATGAAAAAGCGAAAGAAGATACTTCTTCCGAAGCGAATCGTAGAAACAACAAAGGACCTAGGAGGAACTTTAGAGGCGGTATTACTGAACAAAGAAATGGCGCCGATTGAGCGGCTTGCGGTCAGCGAACTCGCTGAAAAACTGAAGGATGTCAAGGATGTGGACACAGTGGTTTTTGACGGCGTGATAACACAGAGGCTCGTAGATGTTGCGAACGGAAAGGGCATCAAGTACTTGGTGGCGGCCCGCGTCTCAGATAAGATAAAACAGCCGTATGGCATGCATCTCCTGACATTCAAGGATGTAAAAACCTAGTCCTTAATGAAATCGACAAGGGTCTTAGGCTTCTCACAAAGCAATAATGCATCCTCGGCTATCCCGATCGATCGATGTTCGAGTTTGCTTCAAAATCTATATACATGATGTTGAATTCGCGCGCAAGTTGGTTGAAGAGTGAGAAGGATGGGTTTGAAGGAAGATTTAAGGGAGTTGTCAATGCGCCTTGGGGCCGACCTTTTCGGAGTTACATCTGCTGACTCCCTAAATGATGCTCCATTAGGGCATCGACCTACGGACATCCTACCAAATGCGAAGTCGATTATCGTTCTTGGGATGAAGATGCTTGACGCTCAGACGGATGTCCTCCCAACCGATGGAGATTATTTCGGAGCATCTCCACGGCAGAAGATGTTCAAGGAGCATAATACCTTCATTTCACAGGAGCTTGACAGAGTGGGATATGCTGTAGCGAGGGTTCTAGAGAAAAAGGGTTTTAAAGCGTATCATCAGATGGCTTCTGCAGGAGGAACGGATGAACGTTATCTTATAGGCCTGCTATCTCTAAAGCACTTGGCTGTTCAGGCTGGTCTTGGAGTTTTTGGTCATAACAGCTTGCTCATAACCCCTCAATACGGTCCTAGAGCTCGATTGACCGCTATAGTAACCGACGCAAAATTGCAACCTGATACGGCCTTAGACAAGAATTTTTGTGAAGATTGTGATAACCCTTGCGTATCCCTGTGTCCAGTGAAAGCCTTAAAGAAGCCGAGTCACGACACTCCGTATGAAATCAATAGGTTCGCATGTTGTCAATACCTAAACACTCGACCAACATGTAGTGTATGCTTAAAGGTGTGTCCGATAGGAAGCCAGCGCATTAGATAAGTGAGCAATTGGCTTCACCATAGGGATTTGAACCCAAACGCTTGCAGATGTGTATATGTACGTTGTGGAGAAGAGAAAAAGTTACAACATGCTGTGCAGCAAGATTTATGTAATATTCTCACTACAGTATAGATTGTGACTCATGTTTTTCTGGTCTGTCTTCTATGGGGAGGAGGCTCGAAGAACCTTGAGTCGCTGTGCGCTTGTGCGCGAACGCTTCAGCGTGTCTGAGTGCTGACTCGGCTCTCTACAGATGCCTCCTCTTCCATAGATGCTTATGGACTAATGTGCATGAGTTCAGGTCAAAGTGTGCGCATTTTAGGGAATGCATATAGGAGAGTAAGGGACTGTGCAGGAGCAATTCTATTTATATATCGTGTACCAACCAAGATGAAGCATCGCCATGAAGATTCTGAAAAGGCGGCTCAAAAAGGGCATCGTAAAGGTCGCACCAGAGAGGCTGGACGATCTCTGGCATCTATACAACATAATAGCAAAAGGTGATGAGGTACATGCGAGAACCACCAGAGAGAAAAAGATCGAAGAGCACTATGCCCGCCCTAAGAAGGGTAGGCGAGTCTCCATCTTTCTGGGCGTAAGGGTTCAGAAGGTTCTCTGGGATAGGACGCTAAACCGCCTAAGAATACATGGGATCGTCTGTAAGGCACCTGAAAAGCTGGATGTCACAGGCTCTCACCACAGCATAAACGTTACGCTAAACAAGCCCATAACTATCGTGAAAAGCAGATGGCTGAAGCATCAGATCGATCGATTAAAAAGAGCGAGCGAGGCTAAAGTTACGCCTCTCATAGTCACAGCAATAGACGACGAGGAATACTGTGTGGCTGTCCTGAGACAGTATGGCATCGACGTCAGAGCTGAGGAGAAGACTAGGCTCCCAGGAAAGTTGGAGGCGGAAAAAAGGGACAAGGCAGCTCGGGAGTTCTTCAAGAATGTTCTGAAAGCTCTGAAGGAGGTGTGGATGAGGCTTCACAACCCCATAGTCATCATAGGACCGGGATTCGTCAAGAACGATTTCGTCAAATACATAAACAGCGCGGCATCAGACGTTGCAAACGCAATCATCGACGTGAAAGGTGTCAACAGCGCTGGTTTGGCGGGAATACAGGAAGCCCTGCGCTCCGGAGTCTTCACCAAGGCAATGAAACATGTGCGAATTGCGGAAGAAACGAGAGTCATGGAGGAGATTCTCACAAGGCTGGGAAAGTCTAGACTGGACGTGACATACGGACTAGGCGAGGTAAAGAAGGCGAGCGCCTTTGGTGCTGTTGAGCGGCTCCTTTTGGCCGATGTCGTGATAAGGGAGGCGTCCAACGAGGAGAGGATAGCGTTGGAG
>JABAOC010006385.1_pt1 | contig 11621 bp, 7 predicted proteins | sample 7062161 | NCBI WGS metagenome assembly JABAOC01 (sample SAMN14538625, study PRJNA623070) | marine sediment metagenome | biome: marine biome [ENVO:00000428]; feature: marine pelagic biome [ENVO:01000023]; material: deep marine sediment [ENVO:00002113] | place: India: Gulf of Khambhat ... | reverse complement strand
TTTTCCGGCATGTGCATCATCATGCAGTCGATGTATTCGGTGTCCAGGTCGTCCAGACATTTCTGTGCCCGCTTGATCAAGCCCTCCTTCGAGGTATCCCCTTCCATCAACATCTTGGATGTGAGAAAAATGGATTGGCGGTCACGTCCCTTCAGGACTTTCCCGATCATTTGGTGGGCTCCGGGGTAACTCTCCCCCGTATCGATGTAATTCATCCCTGCGTCCAGCATGGCCGCCATCAGGCCTTCATCGCCCACGTATCCAATCGCCAGGTCTGAGACTTTGAAGCCCGTGCGTCCCAAGGTGCGGTGACCTTTGATCTTGGGCGAAGTTATGTCTTCTGATTCCCTTCCGTGTGACCGGCTGTCTGCATTTTTCTGGGCCCATCCGCCTTTTGCGGCCATGCCAGCACCGAGCAGTCCGAAAAGAGAATTTTTCAGGAAATGTCTGCGGCCCTTGTGTATTGATTTGCTCATGTTTCCTCCTTCAAACCTATTGTCTTCCTGTTGTTTGACTGTCAGGTTGTCAGTCAGTCTCTTGATCAGATACGTTTCTGATCGAGATTCGCTCTGTTTAAACGTCATGAAATATATTGGGGAACAGTACGAATGTCAATAGATTAAATAGGATCAAGGGTATGGAGATTCAACCGGATTCCTTCCTCTGGTCAACTTTTATTTGAGGATTCCCGTCTTATTATTTTGATGGCATTCGTGCATTCAGTTCTTCTGTCATGTTCATGCTCGTCCATTCTAATCGCGACGAGTTTTATCATAACAAACCACCGTATTCCGTTGATTCTCTAAATCATGATGATTTTTTGTATTCACCAAGAATAATTCTGAAGGCAGGTCATTGACAAATGACGCCAGCGGAAATAATGTAAAAAATCGGGAGAACATACTTCATCAGTCTATAGAGGCTTGATGAGTGCGACACATCTTCAAAGAAAAATGAATGCCTCATACACTTTTATTCAAGGAGGTCGATAAATGAAACGCCATCTCAGTCTTTGGACCATAGTCATTATTTTTATGGGTATTTTGTTCCTATCCTGCGGTAAAGAAGAGGCTATTCCACAAGATGTCGAGCAGGCCGACCGGGAATCCATTTTCGACAGGGTTGTTCATATCGAACCCGGGATCATCACGGAGATTCCTGATGTGCCGCGCTGGTGTGATCAGCTGGAGCTTAAAAAACAGCGCATTCATGTGGGAGACTGTGAGCTGTATGTCGAGGAAGAGGGCAGAGGTACGCCTCTCGTGCTGATCAACGGAGGCCCGGGGGGAACGCATCATTACTTCCATCCCTGGTTTTCCAGAGCCAAGAAATTTGCCCGGGTCATTTACTACGACCAGAGAGGATGCGGGCTGTCAGACTATTATCCGGGAGAGAACGGCTATTCCGTTGAGCAGGCTGTCGGAGACCTCGATGCTATTCGCAAGGCTCTAAACATCGAAAAATGGGTCGTCCTGGGATATTCCTACGGCGGTTTCCTGGCGCAGTACTACACGATCCATTATCCGGAACGCGTCGCAGGCCTGGTACTCATGGGAGCCTCCACCGGCATGTGGGTCGAGATGGGGCGTTCCAGGCAGCAAGAATTCATTTCTGATGAGGAAAGAGCACGAATGCGGGAGATTCGTCAGGAACTGAGAAAAATGTCCAAGGAAAACGACTGGCCGTATGAAAAATATCTCGCTCTTGTTGTGTACAATAACCATTTGAACGGCGACTGGAAGAGGCAGAATTATTACAGGCCGTCCCGGGAGAGTCTGGCCCGGATGGCCCTGTACGAATGGGTGCACGACAAAAACAATTTCAGGGGGATGATCAGCGGCAGCCAGTACAAGATCGATATGACGGGTGCTTTTGAAAACTGTCCTGTGCCAACCCTGATCACAGAAGGCCGGTGGGATCTGACCTGGAACACGGATAAACCAGAAATTCTTCACAAAAACCATCCGGGTTCCGAACTCGTGTGGTTTGAGAAATCCGGTCACGGCATCTATGAAGAGGAGCCGGACAAGTTCTTTAAAGTCCTCAAAAACTTCATCAAGAAGCTCCCCAAGGTGTCATCCTCCGACATCTCCGCGTACAAGGACTATCTTGTTGAATGGGACACAAAGAGGAAGGAAGTCTTCGAATACAAAATCAGGTCTGCGGGGTGGGGCCGGAACGGCAGTGAGAAACTGGCCAAGGATTATTCCCGGGAGTGGCTCGCCGAGTTCAAGACTCCCTCGCATTTTCTGAGAGTCGGATTTGCCCTCTACGATGTGAAAAATTATGAAGAGGCTCTGTATATTTTTGAAAGGATGCAGCCGTTTGCGGAGGAAAAGGGAAATAAAGAACATACGGCTATCTCTCTAGTCTGGCAGGGGCATATGCTGGACCTGTTGGGGAAAAGGAAAGAAGCGATCGCTCTGTACACACAGGCTGCGGATATGAATATCGATGATGTCTGGCAGCATTCTCAGTATGGCTTGAAATATGCCATCAGCCCCTATGCCAGAGAAAGAGTGAAGACGCCGTTCAAGAGGATAGAAAACCAAAACGAAAATTGATAAAGAGGGATAAAGGGGGATAAAGGGGTCGCATCTCAACATTTGACATTTTAAGAATGTGAAATGAATCCGCGTGATTCAGAGAACAGCGCCGGTGTGAGGAAGGCTTTGTGTCTATCTCGATTTGAAGGAGGATTTTCATGAAAAGACGAATCCTATTTCTTGGAGTCGTATTTGCACTCGTCATATCAACTCTTTTTGCCCAGGATGTCGTCCTTTCTTCAGGAACACCTGAAGAAGCAGGGATGTCCGGGGCGATCCTCAAGGAAGGAATTCGGTTTTTTGAAAAAGCAGTGGAAAGGGATGAACTGCGCGGTGTCGTGCTTCTGGTCGCGCGAAACGGGAAGGTCGTTCTCTACGAGGCTATCGGATGGAAAAACAAGGAGAAAAAGATACAAATGGAGAAAGATACGATGTTCCGGATGGCATCGAACACCAAGCCTGTTATCGCGACCGGAATCAGCATACTTGTTGAGGAAGAAAAGCTGGATTATATCGACAACGTGCGGAAATACATCCCGGCATTCGATAATTACCGCTCCGGATTCATTAAGATACACCATCTCCTGACGCACACCAGCGGCTTTCGCATTCGGCCGATTTTCTTCAGCCCTTTGATCCAAAAATCGGCGGAACATCCCCGGGCACCCAACCTGCAGCTGGAAGTTGCGCGGTTCGGCCTGACAGGCGCGGATGAGATCCCCGGCACGACGTACAGCTACAGCAACGCCGGATTCAACACGCTTGGCGCGCTGATCGAGATTGCCTCCGAGAAGCCGCTTGAGGTTTTCCTGGATGAGAGAATATACACACCTCTCGGAATGGATGACTGCTATCATCATGAAGTGGCCGAGAAGCTGGACGGAAAGCTTCCGCGTATGTCTGTTGTCTACAGAAAGGAGAAAGAAGCTTGGATTCCGGCGTGGACGCCTGGCGATCCTCCCCAGTATCCGTTTGTCCGCGCGTCTGGGGGAATGATCTCTACCGCCCGGGATTATGCGGTCTTCTGCCAGATGTTTCTCAACGGCGGCATCTACAACGGGAAACGCATTCTGAAGGAAGAGACGGTCAAGCTGATGACTTCACCGCACACCGCATCGGTGTACACACCAGAAGAGCGGGAGCGCCGAGAAAGATTTTATGGATACGGATGGAGTGTTTCTAAAGATGGAGTTTTCTCACACGGGGGTTCGGACGGAACTGCCGCTTGGGTGGATCCGGAAAAAAAGCTCATCATTTTGATATTCACTCAGACCCGCGGTGGAGGAGAGCTGCGGGAGCCTTTTGTCGAGATGGTAAACGCGTCTATCCGCCATTAGTTCTCTAAGAATTGCATTGCGGCCTGTTTTTTGAGATGGATTATGCACGGATAAATAAAAATTTTTCATTCCACTTTTTGGATTTCCTCTATTGCTTTCAGGAAGGAATCCTGAAGAGAATTACCTAAGAATCCCCAGTTAATTCAGAGACACAGCTCGGCCCATCGTGAACCGAAGAGCTGCACTCCAAAATAGATTCGCTCAAAGGAGGATTCGGTTATTTCTCAGGGAATATTGAGGAAATCTTTCCTGCCTATTTGCCTGCGGACATTGATTTTAAAGGGATGAAATGGTATATTGGAGAGTCTTTTTTTTGGATTTGGGCTTCGAAAAAAATAGGTGCAACGAAAAGAAGTGCGCTACCGAAGCCATGGATGGACAGATAGAGAATAGAGCTGGCGTTCAGTCATTCAAAAACAGGGATTTCCTGATTCGTTTTTGGTTTTGAGGCCGCAGAATTATTCTCTTCACCCATCACACGTTTATCAAGCTTAATTTCAATTGCAGAAGACTGATTGAAAATCGAGTCTATTTTTAACAGGAGTCCAGATAGCTATCAGAAGAATCAGTCTCCTGACAACAATTCAGATCCATATAAGGAAAAGAATATGCCAAAGCGAATCACATCAATGTGTAACCGGAAAAGACTGCATCGTGTTTTCATCACAGTCATTGGGATAATGGCTGCTGGTTTCTTATCCGGTCTCGTTTTTGCCCAGAATCCAAGTGTACGGGAACTCAGCCTGCAGTCTGCCCAGGAGTACGCGGTCCAGCACAGCTATGACAGCCGAAGATCTCAGCTGGATATCCAGGCAGCTGAGAAGAGGATGAAAGAGACCCTCCGCACAGGATTTCCTCAGATTTATTCCACTGTCGACTACATGAACAACCTCGAGCTGGCAACTATATTGATCCCGGATTTCATCGGGGGAAATTTTGATGAAAAGATCCCGGTCCAGTTTGGCACCCAGCACAACGCCAACCTGAGCTTCACCTTCAACCAGCTCGTATTCAACGGAAGTTATATCGTTGGCCTCAAAGCGGCAAAGATCTACCGCCAACTGGCGGACCAGAATCACGAGAGAACACAGTTGGATATCCTCGAGACAGTCACGAACACCTATTACTTGATCCTGGTGGCGGAAGAGACAGAGAGGATTTTGAAATCCAATATCGAAAATCTGGAGAAAACTCATTATGAGATTCTGGAGAGATATAAGGAGGGATTTGTCGAAAAGACGGATGCCGACCTTGTCCAGATATCAGTCACAACATTAAAAAACAACCTGCAGACAATCGTCAGGCAGAGAGACATCACTTATCAACTCTTGAAGTTTCAGATGGGGCTGGACTTGAATGAACAGATCGTGCTCACGGACAAACTGGAGGACATTATTCAACACATGGATATCTCCAAAGCTGCGAATTCCGAGTTTGACCTCGAGCAGAATATCGACTACCAACTGCTGGAAACACAGGAAAGGCTGTCAGAGATGGCGTTGAAGAATGAAAAAGCCCAGTACTATCCAACAATTTCGGCTTTTTACGCGTTCCAGTTGAATGCATTCCGTGATGAGTTCACCTTTTTCAACTTTCAAGAAGATTGGTTCCGCACCCAGGTTATGGGCCTCAACATCAGTTTCCCGGTGTTCCGGAGTGGAGTCCAGAGGGCCAAAGTCGCTCAGGCGTCCATTGCCCTGAAACAGGCCCAGAATGCAAAAGCGCAGGCGTCTCAGGGTTTGATAGTGGAGGCCGCCAATGCCAGATTGGCCTTGAATTCCGCTTATGAGAATTATTTGAACATGAAAGAAAACATGGGATTGTCCAAAAGAGTCTACGAGGTGACCTTGATCAAATACAACGAAGGCGTCGCGTCCAGTCTGGATTTAACGCAAACCAATGATAGATATCTTTTGGCGCAGTCCGAATTCATTCAAGCCATGTCCGAACTCCTGACCGCGAAAAATAGACTGGACAGGCTGAATAATAATTATCAGATAAATCAACCAAAGGATGAACGATCATGAAAAACTGCAAATATTTGGCTCTATTGGGATTGGGATTACTTCTGTCCGCCTGCGGCCCTTCGGGTGATGAAGCGCGGCTCGCACGATTGGAGAGAGAGCGGGAGGCCCTGACAGAGAAAATTGAGACATTGAAACAGAAGATCGCTCAGAAAGGAGGGACGGCGGCGAAGCGCACAAAGGCCATGAATGTCGAGATATCACCAGTAGAAAAGGGACTCTTCCAGCATTTTATTCAGGTGCAGGGGATGGTCGAATCGGACAATAACATTATGGTGGCGCCGCAGTCTTCAGGCCTTGTGGAGAAGATCTATGTCAGTGTTGGCGATTCAGTCAACAGGGGACAGCTTCTGGCGGAACTGGACGGCTCCATCCTGGAAAGCAGCATTGCGGAAGTGGAGAGCGGATTAAAGCTGGCCGAGACGATTTTTGAAAGACAGCAGAGATTGTGGGACAAGAATATCGGAAGTGAAATCGAGTACCTCCAAGCCAAAAACAACAAGGAAAGCCTGGAAAAGAGATTGGAGACTCTCGAGGAACAATACAAGATGACGAAGATCTTTGCGCCGTTATCCGGGACGATCGATGAGATACTGATCAAAGAAGGCGAGATGGCTGCCGCCGGATTGGGCGCGATTCGGGTGGTCCAGCTTTCCAACCTCAAAATAGTCGTCGACCTCTCGGAGGTTTACATTTCCCGGATCAAGAGGGATGATCTCGTTCATGTGAATCTTCCTATAACCGGAAGAGAGTTCGACCTTCGTGTCAGTGCTGTTTCTCAGGTCATCGATCCGGATAACCGGACCTTCCAGATCGAAATGAAAATTCCCAGATCCGAGACCGGGATCAAACCGAATATGCTTGCGGTGTTGACGATCAATGACTATGTCAACTCTAATGCCCTAACGGTTCCAGCGAACATCATCCAGGAGACAGGGGCAGAAAAATTTGTTTTTGTTGCCGAGAAAATCAATGGAGAATGGATAGCTCGAAGAAGGTCGGTCGAAATCGGCAAGAGTTATGATAACCGGACCGAGGTTCTGTCAGGACTTCAAGAAGGGGAACTCGTGGTCACGTTCGGGTATCAAAACCTGTCCGATGGTCAAAACCTGAATGTTATTGCAGATCAATAATCATCCATTCATCGGAATGTCAAATACAAAATAAAAAAAGTGGATAACAAATGAAGAACGGAGAATTCAAATTAACCAACCTGTCGGTTGCGAATAAGACTACCCTCTATATATTCACAGTAGTTCTGGTGATATTCGGATTCATGCAGTATGATTCGACTCCCAAGGAGAGATTCCCGGAAATCGTTTTTCCTTATTTCATGGTCAGCACCATCCATCCCGGAACCTCTCCAGCGGACATGGAGAACCTGATCACCCGGCCCATAGAGAAACATCTTAAGGGAATCGACGGCATCAAGCACATTAACAGCAACTCTATTCAGGACTTTTCATCGATCTTCATCGAGTTTGAGCTGACTGCAGATGAGATGCAGGCCTATCTGGATGTCAGGCAGGCGGTCGACGATGCCCGGGCAGAGCTTCCGTCCGATCTTTTCAGCGAACCCGAAGTTACCCGGATCGATCTTTCCGAGATCCCGATCCTGTTCATCAACCTCTCGGGTGATCTTGGCCTAGTGAAGTTGAAGAGTATCGCCGAAGACCTTCAGGAAGAGATCGAGGGCCTGGAGGAGATCACCCGTGCGGATATCGCCGGAGCGCTGGACAGAGAGATCCAAATCAATGTCGATCTGTATAAGATGCAGGCGGCTGAACTCGCTTTCATCACTATTCAGAATGCGGTTGCCTCCGAGAATCTCACCATTTCGGGTGGACAGATTGACTCGGATGGCGTTCGGAGAAACCTCCGTGTAGTCGGAGAATTCAGGAACGTCGACCAGATCAGGAACATCCAGCTCAGAAAAGGGATTTATCTAAAAGACATCGCCGAAGTCGTGGACGGTTATGCGGAGAGGGAGAGTTACTCCCGTCTGAATTCCCAGGATGTGGTGACGATCAACGTGATCAAGAAAAGCGGAAAAAACCTGATCTATGCAGTCGACAAGATCAAAGATATCGTTGAAGAATACCGTCGGACCGCCCCCGAGAGCTTGGTGATCACTATGACCGGAGACAGCAGCACTCAGACGAAAAACACCGTGAATGACCTGTTCAACACGGTTATCCTTGGATTCATCGTGGTGGTCTTTGTCCTGATGTTCTTCATGGGAGAGACGAATGCCCTGTTTGTCGGGATCGCTATCCCGATGTCGATTATTATTGCCTTCATTTTCATTCCTGTTGTCGGTTTCACGATGAATATGGTTGTCCTTATGTCTTTTATTCTTGTCTTGGGAATTGTGGTGGATAACTCGATCGTTGTGGTGGAAAACGTCTACCGCCATTTCACGACCACTCCGGACCTCTCGATCACCGCTGCCACGAAGCGAGGCGTTGGAGAGGTGGCCGTGGCTGTCTTCACGGGAACGCTGACCACGATGGCTCCGTTCTTCCCTCTCATTTTTATGCCGGGAATTCCCGGGAAATTCATGTCGTTTCTTCCTGTCACTGTGATTATCACACTGACGGCCTCCATGCTGGTCGCCTATATGATCAACCCTATCTTTGCGGTTTCGTTCATGAAAAGACCCTCCAAGAGGGAGAATCCGAGAGCACAGCGGAAACTCAGCCGCAAAAATGTCCTCATTCTCCTGGCGGCAGCTGTCCTGGCCGTGATCTTCTACGCGTCAGGTCAGATGCTTCCGGCCAATCTTCTGACGCTCGGTATTATCATCTTTTTTGCGTCCAAATACGCGCTTCGCTTCCTGATCGCCAAGTTCCAGGAGCATGTGCTTCCACGGATGAAGAATGCGTACAGAAAAACTCTGGCTTTTCTCCTCAGAGGAAAACGCCCGTACGGCGTTGTCGCGGGAATCATCATTCTACTCTTCCTGTCTTTCATCCTTCTGGGCCTTCGTTTGCCGCGAGTGGTATTTTTCCCGAGCGGTGACCCGAATAACCTGTACGTGTACATCACTATGCCGGAAGGCACTCATATTGATGTGACGAACGACATCTGCAAACAGGTCGAAGAAAAGATTTACAGGGTTATTGGCCGTGACAATCCGGATGTGGAATCCATAGTCTCCAATGTGGCCGCTAACGCCGGAAGTGGTATGTTTGAGCGTTTCACTCAGGATAAACTGGCCAGGGTAGCCATATCCTTTGTCGAGTATAAATACAGAACCGGGATCCCAACGCGCGAGTATCTGATGATGCTGCGGAGAGAATTGACCGGAGTCGCAGGAGCCAAAATCCGCATTGACCGGGAAATGATGGGGCCTCCCACTGGGATGCCCATCAACATCGAGATCAGCGGAGATGATATTACCGAGCTGGTCAACATAACCGAGCGGCTGGAGGAATTCATCGAGTCTTTAAACATACGCGGGATCGAGGAGCTGAAATCCAGCATGGAGGTCAGCAAGCCGGAACTCATTCTCGTCATTGATAGAGATAAGGCCAACCGGCTGGGGATTTCCACGGCTCAAGTGGGGATGAGCTTGCGCACCGCTATCTACGGAACAGAAGTCTCCAAGTTCAAGGAGGGAGAAGAAGAATATCCGGTCATGGTCCGGCTGGATGAAAAATACAGGAACAGCATAGATGTACTTCTGAGCCAGACGATCATGGTTCCTGGCGGGAGCAATGGGCCAAAAAGAATCCCGATCTCCTCTTTTGCCCATGTGGTCAACCAGACTAGCTACGGGGGGATCACAAGGCTGGACAACAAACGCGTCATCACTTTGTCTTCCAACGTGCTCTTCGGGTACAACGCCAACGAGATCATTCGGCAGATCAACAGACAGCTTCCCAGGTTCGAATTGAAAGAGGGCTATACAGTCAAATTCACGGGGGAGCAGGATCTGCAGGCTGAGGTCGCCAGTTTCATGGCCAAAGCCCTTTTCATTGCGATAGCCCTGATCCTGATCATACTGGTCGGACAGTTCAATTCTTTGTCCAAGCCGGTGATCATCATTCTTCAGGTCGTGTTCAGCTTGACTGGAGTCTTCCTCGGCTTTGCGATATTCGGAATGGATATCTCTGTTATGATGACAGGAATGGGGATCATCGCGGTTGCCGGGATCGTGGTCAAGAACGGAATCATTATCATCGACTACACGGATAAACTGATTGACAGCGGTATGGACAAAGTTGAGGCCATCGTCCAGGCCGGCACAACGCGTCTGACTCCGGTGCTTCTGACAGCGCTTTCCACAATCCTGGGGCTTCTTCCTCTGGCTATAGGCATAAACATCAATTTTATGACTCTTTTCAGAGAGCTGGACCCGCAGTTCTACTTTGGCGGAGACAGCGCCGCTTTCTGGCATCCCCTGGCAATGACCATCATCTTCGGGCTGTCTTTTGCTACGGTCTTGACTCTTGTGGTTGTTCCCGCTATGTACAAGCTCCTCTATGCCCGCAAGAATTAGGGAAAAAATTACCACACTTTGGGCAAGAGCCTGTAGCGGACTTCCTGCGCGTATTCCTTATAACCGGGAAGTTCTTCGCGTAAGGTTTTATCTTCCAGCGCAGTCCGGATGACGAAGAGAACGACGATCAAACCGGCGGGGATGAACGAGTAGAGCGAGCCGAGTGAGAGCGGAAAACAGAGCACGAACAGGATGACTCCTGTGTACATCGGGTGCCGGACGTATCTGTAGGGGCCTGTGGTGCACACCGAATGACCGCGCTCTTCCTGGATCCGGACCACGTCGGAAGCGAATGCGTTCTCCCTCATCGCCCAGAACGCGAAACCCAAGGCAGGAATGTAGCCGATAAACCCGAGCACCTTAATAGAAAGAGGGGCTTTTGACCAGCCGAAACGCACTGCATCGAGTCCCGGAACAACAAGAAGGATAATCAGAAGGAAGGAATAAGCGCTCATGACTATCTTGTCCCATCTTTTCATCTCTTTGTCCCTCGACATCCGTTCCTTCAGCAAGCCGGGGGCGTTCGTCTTCATCCAGATCATGACTCCTGTGACCGTCGTGAAATAGAAGATGAGCAGGATCCAGGCCTCCGGCCATCGGAGTGTTCCGGCAGGAATGAAGAGCAAAGCCAACATGAGGAGGGCTGTCACTACTCCCTTTATGACCTTGACCGCTGTTGAATCCTCTCTTCTTCGTTTGGGCTTCATGGCGATTTATGACGTTCTCTCTCTTGGCCTTGTTTCCTTCTCTTATAACATATTGCTTTCTGCTACTTTTTTAAAGAGAAATCATGAAACAAAAATAATATAGACCGAAAAAGCAACTTTGTTCACGGAAAAACCGTATTATAGATTGATGGAGGACTTCTCTATAATAAGCATTCCATATAGTCTGACGGCTATATTCAAAAATCATATCTAAAGGAGGGCTCATGAATAAGATCACAAGACGCTCTTTTCTCAAGACTGCGGCTTCGGCAGCCGCTGTTTCGATCGCAGCACCTGTTGTCCTGCCGAAGGGCTGGTATGCTCTGGCCGGCGCAGATAAGCCCGGGTATTTCGAGCGCGAGTTCGGAATATCAGACAGTCTTTGCCAGAAAGCACTGACAGAGGCGCTGTCCAAGGGCGGTGATTTCGCCGACCTGTTCTTCGAGCACACCATCACCAACTCGCTCAGCCTTGAAGACGGCAAGGTCAACAGGGCTTACAGC
>JABAOC010025372.1_pt1 | contig 11623 bp, 5 predicted proteins | sample 7062161 | NCBI WGS metagenome assembly JABAOC01 (sample SAMN14538625, study PRJNA623070) | marine sediment metagenome | biome: marine biome [ENVO:00000428]; feature: marine pelagic biome [ENVO:01000023]; material: deep marine sediment [ENVO:00002113] | place: India: Gulf of Khambhat ... | reverse complement strand
GAACCACCCATACTCTCAATCCTATTAAATATCAGAGATGTATTTGACATATCATCTGAACGGTGGATATTTACTCCAAGCCCCCACAAATCCATATCGACATCGCTTGCTAATCCCAGCGCAGGTGTGACCTTGCTGTTTTCCTGGCTTAGCGAACCGGTGACATCAACAAACCAGTTATCCATCTGGAAGATATTGTAACTCAATATGCTTCCATAGAATGAACCTCTTCCAAGGAAGTTAAATGGACCGCCTTGTGGAGTAATATCAAACTCGCTGTATCCGCCGTAGAAGTTCAAACGAAGCCGAGGTGTCAGAAGGGGAAAATCATAGCTCCCGAATAATGCATAGTTCTCCGTTATACCTGAGTCCCATGGAGCTTGATACATGGCAGAAAATCTATCATCTATGCCTGTAAAATTAGTATTAGTTAACCCTATCCTCGGACTCCATTGTCTTTCCTCTGTGCCGGAATTATCTACTTGCAAGTACCAGTGCCAGGGATCCGCTTCATAAACGTCGTACGTTAAATTTAAAGCGTTCGGGTCGGCGCTTCTTGAGATAACGGCGGATACATATCTGTCAGGATTAAGATTGAGCAGTTTGACAAAATCATCCACTTTGTTCTTTTGGATTACCTCGCCTTCCTTTACCGGTGACCAGGATTTAAGTGCCGATTCTTTTAAAAATCCTTCTTCCATCTCCTGGCGTTTAAAATCATATCTCTCCACCGCAATCTCTGCTATCTTACCTTCCAAAACTTCTACAGGCAGTACGTTATCCACTAAAGCTGTTCCCTGAACCGCTTCGTTTGGAATATACACATAGATGCCGGCATAACCTTTCTCCTGATATACTGACAGGACATACTTAGTTAAGCCTTGTATACTTTTCAGTGAAACTTCACGTTCCTGGCCCGGATTTAAAATTATATCATGTATGACTCGGAAGTCATAGACTTGCTCAACGACCGTGTCATCTACCTGTTCAGAAATTGTATAAGCATAAGGTAGTTCTTCCAGCAACTCTGCTGTTGAGATTAGGTCGTTGCCGCTTATCTGCAGTTCCTTAACCAAAAACCGTTGACTTGTATCCTCGGGAAAAGTCAACCCAATCAAATATTTTTTGGCTTCTGCCTTTATTCGTAGTTTTTCTAAAACCCGTTCTAACTCAGCTTTTCTTTCTTGCTGTATAGAGGTTTGAGCAAGACAGGGTGTCACCAGGAACAAAAATAACGTTACTGTTAAGATTGTTGTCCTTTTTGATAAATTCATGTGTATCCTCCTTAAATCCATAATAATAATTCCAATCTTTGTAGAAGAGAGAGAAAGACCACTTGTCTTTAATAGCTAAGCCTCCTGACCTCCGGAAAGAAACAAAACTCTCTCTCCTCGCCTTCGCTCCATTACACGCTTGGTATATACCAATATTTATAGAAGAAATGTTACACTAATTATTCCTTTCCCACGAAATATGCAGCCTAATTTTCTTTTTCTATTTAAACGTATATTATCCCAAAAAAGGTGCAAAATGTAAAGAAAAAACAGAAAAAATCGTATTTTTTCCATATTCTGCCAAAAGAGTTATACACAACATTGCTAAGAATTCAATACTAAAATTTATATGGTGAACATCAAAATAGTAGAAACAGTTAAGTTAAAGAGACTACGTGACTGGGGGGCGAGTACTTATCGGACGTTTAGCTGAAAAGCTATACAGAACATAACCAATCAAGTTAAATCTATCGCAGAAATAGCCGATATACTAAACGGTTGGAATATCGTTTTTATCTTAGAGCGACAACCTTATCACGGGAGGAGTTCAAATGAGCGATACTACCCGCTAATTCTGTCGACGAGCCATAGAGTATGGACAATGTTTGGGATAATACCAGTATAGAATCCTGCGGATTTATGTAATTACGGGTATCGTGATTTGCTGAATCCGGCGGTCGTGCTTTTTTTGAGGAGTGTGTAAAATGCCAAGCAAACAAACATACATGATTAGGGCCTTAGTCAGAAATCCACATATCTGCACAGATTTTACCTTTAATAAGTGCCCGGCTTGTAACGCTGAGGATATTATTTGGGACAAAAGAAAACAGCATTGTTTTAAGTGTGGTTTCAATCTACAAAAATATATAGAACAAAAAAAGCTGAATTGATTCAGTTACTCAATATTGCACTCTCTATCTTTAAGTATTCGACCGTTCTTTCAATGGTCAGTAGTCCATCCATTCAAGATTCCGGCACCTGCCTCAATGTACATATCCTGACAAGGTCGCCCCTTGAAGAGCTCGCTGAAGTCTGGATAGGGCGGGTCAGCGTTTGTGTTTGCGCTGGTCGAGGCGCTCGCCCAGAGGACGACGTACGGGGATGTCCAGTCCGCCGCTGGTCTCGAGCTTGTCGAAGAGCTGCTTCTTCATCGCCTCGATACGCTCGCGGTAAGCGGGGACGTTGATAAGGTTGTGTCGCTCGTGCGGATCGGTCCGCAGGTCATAGAATCCATCGTGGTCCCACAGACCGTGATAGAAGATGTACTTGTACCGCTCGGTGCGAATGGCAAACACTGTCGGCGTGGCGGGGAAGTTCCACTCCCAGTAGTACTCGTAAAGGATGTGGTCTCGCCACCGAATCGACTCGCCGCGCAGCAGCGGCAGAAAGGAACGCCCGTCCATTTTCGCCTCCTTCGGCGGCTGCACGCCGGCTGATCCCAGCATCGTCGGGGCGATATCGATATTCTGTACCATCTGTGTGACCTTCGTGCCCGGCTCGATCATCCCCGGTGCGTACGCAAGCATGGGTACGCGGATCGACTCCTCGAACGCATCCCGCTTGTCGTAGAAGCCGTGCTCCCCGAGTGTAAAGCCGTTGTCGCCCATGTAGAGCACCAGCGTTGACTTACTAAGGCCTGTCTCGTCTAGGTAATTCAGCACACGCCCGAGATTCTCGTCCAGCCCGTGCGCGGTTTCGCAGTACTGCAGGTACAATTCATCAAACGACGGCACCGGGTCATTGTCGTACTGTCCGGTTTCCATGTGGTCGACGCCGTGGATGCTGTAACGCCGCTCGCGGACCCAATGCGGCTGCGTCTGATAGTTGCGTTCGGTGTTGGCCATCGTTTCTGGGCGTTTGACCTTGGCCTTTTCGTAGTGGCCCTGGTTACGTTTGGCAGGCTGGAAGGGGTAGTGGACGGCCTTGTACGACAGATAAAGGAAAAACGGCCGGTTGGTATCTCTACCATCCTTGAGCCATTCCAGCGCCAGGTCTGTCAGTATATCAGTCGTGTATCCCTCGAACTTCTGGCGTTTGTTATTAATGTTAAGGGTTGGGTCAAAATAGGTGCCCTGGCCCTTGAAGCTGGCCCAGTGGTCGAAGCCGGGTCTTGGGGCATCGTGGTCGTGACCCATGTGCCACTTACCGACGAAGGCTGTCTGGTAGCCGGCCTTCTGCAGGTACTGTGGGAAGAACACCGTTCCCTTCGGCGCCGGCCGCTGATTGTCAACGATGCGATGGTGGTGCATGTATTGTCCGGTGAGTATCGACGCCCGGCTCGGCGAGCACAATGAGGTGCTGACGAATGCATTGACCAGGTGTGCGCCTTGTTGAGCCATACGGTCCATGTTCGGCGTCTCCAGGAACACCGGAGCATCTTTCATGAAACCCATAAAGTCGTAGCGATGGTCATCGCTGAGCACAAATACGATATTACGCCTCGTTCTCTTTTCGTTCCCGGCGGCCGGTAGATATTGCCCCGCAGTTCCAAAGAAGGTAAATGCGGCCGTACCACCGGCCACCAACTTCAGAAAGTCACGCCGGCTGCTCTGAGACCGTCGTATATTATTTCGTACCGTCATCTTCGTTGCCTCCTGCTGATGCCGCGCTGCCGTTACTTCCCGGCCAAGCAAACAACACTCCCATCCCGTAGGGAAGCGAACAGGCGGCCACTTGCTGCTATCATGCCATCGAACACGGTGGGATACTCAAGAGGTGTTTCAGAAAGTTTCTTTCCATCCTTGGCCGAAACGGCCACAACCTGGGCTCCCTTACGCGCTTCGAAGGCGGCGTAGGGGTCTTTCGAGTCAAAAACATCCGGAGCGCCGGCTATGAATATAGTATCGCCTGCCTTGACCATAGCACGGATTCGTAGAGGCAGCCATTTCATCCAAACCGGCGGTTTTGCTCGTGTATATCCGATCATTTTGTCAAGTCCGAAGGCTTCACTTTCCAGCTTTCGCACCTCATTACCGCGTGCGCGTGAATAATCGGATTGAGGCAGCCACTTGACCGGTTCGCCTGCCCCTTGCTCACCGACAATCTGGGGCTCATTGGTGTTTAGGTCGGCAAACAGCAGATAACCTTCCTTGCCCGGGAAGAACATCGGGCTGTGCACGTTTCGACGATAGAACACACGGACGGCATAAGTCTTCTCGTCGTCGACCACAAGGAGCTGGCCGGTCTTCGGGGCCTGGTTCGCCAACTGAAAGCCGGGCCATCGCTTCGAGTACATCCAGAACGTACGGTTGTACCAGGAGTCGTCCAGCAGACCGGATGTCGAGAAGATATGCAGGCCTACGTCTTGTGCACCTTTGCTCGAAAGGACCTCAACTTCAATCTCCTCCAGCTCAGGTGTCATCTTCTTCTGACGCATGTAGAGGAATCCACCTTCACTGACGAGCACGTCCGAATTGGCCCCCAGTATGAAAAAGGCAAGGTCGCGATCTTTATTCACTTCTCGATGTGGTCCTTCCAACAGGCCCTTGTGGAGGATTTTGCCTGTGGTAGGTTCCAAACCATAGACGCGAATTCCGCCGTCCAAGTATGTGGAGCGTCCCGCCGTGAAGTATGCCACAGCCTGCCCTGAGCTTGTCGAAGGGTCGCGGGTCACCAGAATACTGCCGTGGACCGGCCAGGTTGATTCCAGTTGGTCGAAATAGGCAATACGCCTGTCTGTCGGCGCCGCCAGGAACCGCCATACAAGCTGGCCGTCCGAAGCTCGCAGGCAGTACACGTATCCGTCTTTGGAGCCGACAAGCACCATCCCTTTGTAAATTGTCGGAGGCGAATCAATACGCCCGTTTGCAGTAAAGTGCCAAAGCACTCTGCCGTCCGCCATGTCCAGAGCGTATAGGGTGTGCTCATCCGACTTGGCAACAAACACCTTACCGCCAGCAGCCACGGGAGCTGTCAATGTGCCTTTTAGTGTGACTTTCCAATTGATTGCCACGTTGGAAGGGACGCTCGTAAAGGTCGTGCCGCTGCGAGCTGCATCGTGGCGGTACGTGGGCCAGTCGCTGTCCAAATCGAATTTTGCGTCGGCACCGCTTCCGTAAGCGGGGCCCTTCTCAAGGCGTCGTCGGTCGGCGATAGCTTCGGGGGCATCATCCGGGCCGGCCTTCACTGCTGCATATCCCAGGAACTTCGACCCGGGCTGACAGAAACACTGGTCCGGCGGGACATACAACATGCCGTTGGACGGCATCATCCCGTACTTGCATGCACCGCGAAGCCAGTTGTTCTGGCCGTGGTTGTCATCCTGGAAATCGAGGAACTCAGCACCTTCGTAGGAGCTGATTAGATATCGCGTGGTTGCCTTGTTACGATAGCAGCGATGATGATGTTCCGGACTTCGCAGGTTGTTGACGAGTATCCGCTTCTTCTCGTCGCCCGAGCGAAGGTCCCAGCCGATGACCAGCGCATTCGGGCTTTTGCCCACCGGCTTGCCCTTGTCGTCCACACTGACTATCCCCCGCCAAACCAGTCCTTCGACTACGAACAGGTCGTCCCCTTCGCCACCGCGGATTGGAGGAACGGTCTTATGCCAGAGCGGACTGCCGTCCGTCGTATCATAGGCGGCGACGAACTTTCCACCTTGCATGACGATAACATTGTCAATGGTAAGCAGCGTTTTCGGCGTGGTCTGTTTCGGTTGAATCCTCCATAGTTCGCGGCCATCTTTCAAATTGCGCGCGACGAGGTCTTTCCCGCTCAGATAGATGATCCGTCCATTGTCAATCGCCAATGCCAGAGGGCGGATCTGACCGACCTGCTTCTCCCAAAGCACCTTTCCTGTCCGAGAGTGGACAGCAACCAAAGCTGCTCCAACGGTATCCTTAGCTCCTCTGCGCCGAGCAATGCCTTCCGGGATTTGTCGAGTATAGGCTACGGCGATACCTTCACTGACCAGTATCTCGCTTGTGCCCTGCGTTGCTTCAACCGTAGAAATGATATCGCCAGTGGCTGCATCCATTATCGACATGGGAGCTCTGTACGCCAGGGTTGTGTAGAGCCGGTCACCGTCGGCAGCAATCCGACGCTGGTTCTCAGCGGGCACGTCGGTTCGCCTGCCGCTTAAAGTGGTCCAGTCTTTGCCAGCGTATTTCTCGAAGCTCCATTCGCGCCAGCCCCAGGCCTTGAGCGGCCGCTTCCAGAGCAGCTTGCCATTGAATGCATCTCGGCAGATAAGCGACCAGCGGTCAGGCAGACGTTCATCGGTGATACCGATGAGCCCTTCGTCGAAGAAGTAGAACAGTCGGCCGGCTGCCGAGACGGGCGACTGAATCCCGGATGGTGTTTCATGGCTTCGAAGCCACAGCGGTGGCGCAACCCACTGAAGACTTCGAGGTGGCCCAACTACAGAGTCGTTGGCAACAGCGTTATTACTTGCGTCATATAGGAAATGAGTCCATTCGTCAATATTGTCGGGCCAGGCTTTTACGAAGTTTCTCCAATTGCCGTTGCGATGAACGCAGGCCACTCCTCCGGGAGCCAGGACTCGCATCACCTCGTTTCTGGGCACATCACCCCTATCCTGCACGATAATCAGGTTGATTAGATTATCCGTATATGGAAGTACCGAACCCGAAAACTGTTCAACAGAGACGGGCCCATATATGCCTTTGGCCTTAATATAGTTTCTTGCCTCGGCAACCTTGGCTGGGTCTGCTTCGAGTCCATGAACCGTATAGGAATCACTGACGCGCAGGGCCGCCGTCAACTTCCCGTCACCACAACCAAGGTGGACCACGATACCACCTTGCACGCCGGTCGTATCGAGAATCTCTTTGGCCTGTGTCATCACATCATTCTCATTTGCTACCGTTGGGCCGGCCAAAAGGTAAATAGCCAGTAGCATCGATACCCATGACTTTATTGCAAGATAGCGTTTCATTTTGCAAGTTCCCTTTCAGTCCCACTATTAACACAGACTGTATTTAATGATACAGCATTGTAATACTACTATTTGAAATCTCAAGCCTTGTAGTCAATTCGTAATCATTATGACCACTATCGTCAACACGATGGTTTCTTTGAAAGCCTGTGGGACTTGGCCTGTCACATAGGGTCACACCAGATAGTTATAGACCTGGCGGATGGCATCAATGATATAGTCATTAATCCGTGGGGTGTATTTCGCGCCGACACGGACCTGGACGAAACGGTCGAAAATATCCAGTGTTTGCTGGCAGCTATCTGGGCCATATTTGATTTTCTTTCCTTCCGGGCTGTTAAACGTCGGCCAGTCGGGATGTCGTGTTCGTTTGTTGATAACGGATTCATGGACGGGCAGCAGAACCGACCCCGTTAGTGTGGATGCTGGGACCTTTCGTTTCCTCAGCTCCTGGATGCAACGGTTGCGCATTGCTTTATCTTTCATTTCGAAGTAAACAGCGTAACCAATGTCACCTTCGGGGTAGGGACGGTGGCGCAGGCGAATGCCGGCAAGGTTTTCAATTCCGCTATAGATGGCCTCTGCATTATGGCGCAGTTGAGCAATCATGGAATCAAGCTTGGACAACTGCGCCCCGAGCACGGCTCCAGTAAACTCACTCATCCTGAAATTCTCCCCGGCAAAAGTTTGCACCTTGCTGGGCCCCGCACGGTCAAGAAAGAGCCCGTGTATTAAGCCCATATGGTGGAAACGCGCCGCGCGTTCGTAAATGACCGGGTCGCTCGTTACCAGAGCACCACCCTCCCCCGAGGTAATCATTTTGTTGACCTGAAAACTATAAATGCCCACGTCACCAAGGGAACCCAGTGTTTTTTTGCGATAAGAGCCGCCGACGCATTGCGCGCAATCCTCCAGGACCGCCACCCCGTGTTTGCGGGCGGTATCCATTATTGGGTCCATATCACAAGGCCCACCGAGCAAGTGAACGGCAATGACGACTTTGGTGCGGGGTGTGATTTTTCGTTCGAAGTCCTTGGGGTCGAGATTAAAGGTGCGATCGATGTCGGCAAAGACCGGTAAAGCCCCCGCGTGAACCACACAAGTATAATCCGACCACCAGGTGTAAGCCGGAACAATTACCTCATCGCCCGGCCCGATACCAAGACCTGCCACCGCGCAATCCAGAGCTGCTGTGCCGGAAGTCACGCCCAGCGCAAAGCGGGTGCCCATATATTTTGCAAAATTTTCTTCGAAGCGCAGCACCTTTGTCGGTTTGCCGTATCCCCAAAAACGGAAAGGAGACCGGGCTTCCAATACCTCCAGCAGCGCTTGCTCTTCACGTTCATCGAAGAATTGAGGGCCGACGTATCCCGGATTGATATTCGGCATCTTTATCTGTTTTGGGCTTTCTACGCCCAGGAGCCCCTGCGCGCCTAAGCCTATGCCTGCGCCAGACAGGGCCAAACAACCTTTCGTCAGGAATTTTCGACGTGTTAGATTTTGCTTTTCCGCATCCCTTCGACTACGCTCAGGGCAGGTTTTGGTAACATTTTGCGTGCTCATTTTTCAGCCTCCTTATTTGATTTGTTTTGACAGCTAACTGCTTTTAATCACTCTGTTCCCAATTGGGCTGTTCTTAAGCTATCGGGAGCATATTATAAGTATACTATCAAGTCCGGCAATTCACAAGGGCCGTTTTATATCGAGGTGCTGGTGCAGAAGTCAAGCTGACTGCCTGTTGGAAAGCATAACATAAAGGCTTGCAATTGCAACGCCATTAGGCATACTATGACGATGAAAAGGGTCAGCAGAATGATCACGCGGACTCTTATGAGAGATATTGACCAATATCCAACAAAGAAAGGGAAAAAAATGATTAAGAAACGGAAGACCATAATTAGTACGACTATCATCTTGAGTGTTCTTGTTCTTTTGGGAGTTTCCTTCTTGCCGAGCTCATCCGAGACGATAGCTCAGAAGAAGAGCGGAATTAACATTAACATTCATCCGAGTGCGGATGTCCATCCTTCAGTGATATTAGAAGGAAGGGTGACTATAGGCCCGTACACTAAAATTGATATCGGTACAATTATCACCGGAAATGTGACAATCGGTCATCATACCCTAATTCGGTGTAATGTAACTATAAGAGGTACTAACAAGATTGGCAATTATACACACATCTACGACAATGTGAACATCGAAGGTGGACGACCTGCCAAAGTGGGTTCTTCAAGGGCACAGGTGCCGGACCGGTCCATTATTGGCGATGGATGCTGGATCAATCATGGCGCTACTATGCACGGTACTCAGGTAGGTGATGGTGGGGCGGTCGGACTTAATGCGTGCTGTGACTATAACACAAGGATCGGCAGTGGGGCCATACTGGCCAACGGCAGCGCCACCCACGTTGACCAGGTGATTCCTGACAACTGTTTTGCAGAGGGTGTACCTGCGGTCGTTAAGAAAAAAAATATCACGGAAGCAGACCGTCTGGACTACTTTGGGGTGCTGCCTTCCGGATGGACCCGTTACGAGGCGGAAAATATAGAGGCAAGTATTCGAAAAAAGAAAGGCATTCAGTGAAACACATCTCACAGTTTTCTATATTGGAAATATGATTAGTCTGAGCTTTCCTCGAGCACACCTATTCACTCGGAGCGATCTCAAGTTTAGCCTTTTTCATGCAGAAGGAGTACAAACCACAGTCAAGACCCGAATAAAGCAGCCACATCGTTTTACCATCGGTACCCATCCATTTCGGAGGGAATCTATGATGGTACGTGCGACAGTCTTTCCCATCCTTTACCGACCAATGGTCGTCATAGTAGACCGTTGACCAGGGTCCCCACGGCTCCGGAGCTTCAAAAACACCCAGAGCTGCGGTATGCGTTGCCTTCTCGCCGACAAGATGAGATGTAGTCAGGATATATCGACTAAGGGCTGCATTATAAGTAATCGCTACGCGTTGCGTCCCCTTGGGGTCGGTAAAAATAGGTTTTCGCTTTGAGATGTCCGGCGACCAGAGGGGATTGTTGTTATCATCGAGTCCAGCGAAAAAAACATAGGAGCTCCTCTCTATAATGCTGTCCTTTTTCGCCCGGGCCATCAAGATGTTCGGCGAGTAGCTGTATGCACTGTCATTTGCCTGCGAGATGATATAAATATAACTGTCTCGGGCTCCATCGTAATTTTTGCCGAATTGCACAAACGCCGGACAGCCGAAAGTATCTGAGAAGTGCCAGTTAACCCACGTCCATTTGACGCCAAGATTGGTCGAATAGGCCAATCGAGAATTAGTGAAGTCATCGGACCCCGGAGGTTTGTAGTTTCTCACGAACATATAAAGAATACCATCTACTATAATCATATCGCTGGCCTTGATTCCTGTCGGCCCACCGCCTTTTGGTGTATCTGCATTACTCCGGAAGTTTTCCGCACGGAAATCAGGAGGATCCCCAAAAACCATGGCAAATCCTAATGATAAATCCGGGTCCTGTCTGGAAAAACCCTGCCCATCGCAAAAGGCTGTAATCTGAAGTTCGTCATCTACCCAGGCAATAGGCCAGTTGTCCCCACTTACGCAACCTTTCATTTTCAATACTTCCGGGGCCCATGTGAGCTTGGTAATGATTTTGCTTGCCGGATAAGGAGCGTGAGAACCAGCCATCGATTGACTGCTGGACGCGGACAACAAACAGAAAATTAAACTTAGAAATACATCTGAAAATTTATTCATTTCTACTCTCCTGTTTTCCCGGATGAACGGATGCTTCTTCGTACACTAACCCAGCTATATTCCTATACCTTTGTTTACTTAAAATATCAAATCTTGCTAAGAAATATAGTTTTTTCTTGCATTCTTCTCGGCCGGAAAGCAAAAAGATAACCTGAAAAAGCCAAGAACAATCTACTTCTTCGTTTGCTGAATTACAGGTGGAATTGTATAAGTAAGGTGTAGTTATGTGAAATGTTTAGAATTCGGTGAACAAAAACAGGAGAGCTTTTGCCATATGTCGGAATTGGAACGCATAGTTGACGTTAAGTCAAAAGATTATACAAGTCTCAAAGTTCTGTTCGGGTCGATATTGGCCTTCGGATTGATATTGTTCTCTTCGTGTGCGCATTACAGATGTGACCCGGCTTATACTGGTCCAAGTGAGAGAAGTGCGGAGATGCTGAAATATTACAGCTATCCCAGGCAAACTATTGAAGCTAAAGTTGAGAAAATTGGTGAAAAGAAACGGTACGTTATCGAGAGAGTGGAGTTTCCTTCGGCACTAAATGTCTTCGGAACAGAGAATATAAAAATTGACTGCTACGTGCAAAAGAAACACGGAAAATTTCCTGCCGTGCTTATTTTGCCGATATCCGGTGGAGTGGATTTTTCTGTTAAAGGTTTTGCCCGCCTTTTTGCATCCAACGGTTTCAATTGTGCTGTTGTACATAACAG
>JABAOC010020865.1_pt1 | contig 11623 bp, 20 predicted proteins | sample 7062161 | NCBI WGS metagenome assembly JABAOC01 (sample SAMN14538625, study PRJNA623070) | marine sediment metagenome | biome: marine biome [ENVO:00000428]; feature: marine pelagic biome [ENVO:01000023]; material: deep marine sediment [ENVO:00002113] | place: India: Gulf of Khambhat ... | reverse complement strand
AGCATATTTGGAAAGAGCATATTTGGAAGGAATAAGAAATTATAAAGAAAGCCATCAAATATTTCATGAAATAATAAAACGTCAAAAAATAAATTATTTTAATATTTCTGAATGGAGTATGATTGGTAAAATACTTGTATATGAATTATGTTGGGGTGGCATAAAAAAAAGATTTGATAAAAAAGTATTGACATTATTTGAAAAATTAAAAGATATTGGTTATTCCGAATGGTATGATCATTATAAAAAAATAATTTAAAAGGATAAAAAAATGAGTGAATATGATTTACAAAGAAAAAATAATGCTCTTCTTAGAAAAAATGAAATACTTTTTTATCATAGGGAAGCAGGTAGAGCATATAACAAGCATCAACATAATAATGGATGGCCTGATTTATATATTTTTTATAATGGAAAAACAATTTTTGTGGAATTAAAAAAAGATGAAAAGTATATGCTAAATGACAAACAAAGATTAAAAAAAGTAGAAATAAAAAAAGCAGGATTCCTGTATTATATATGTTGGACATATGATGGATTTAAATTAATATTAGATAATAATAATATAAAGTATGAGGAGTGAAAAATGAAATATAAAAAAATTATTAAAACAGTATGGAAAGATAATAAATTTGTATATGATGAAGATGAATATTATCCAATACTTATGAAATTATTTGGACATGCTATGTATGATATATATTCAGATCAAGAATGCAAGATTACTTTCACAATTAAGACTAAAAAAAGTTCTTGACAAAATAAAAATAATTACGTATACTTTAGAAAAATCAACTACAGGAGCAAATGATGAGAAAATTAATTATATTTTTCATAATACTTATGCCTCTTTTCGCTGATATAATAAGATTTCAGGATGTTGAAGATTTTATCACCAAAGAATGTTATAACTATAAAAGCAAATATATCAATCCTATTACAATACATGGAATAATGTGGTGTGAAAGTAGGATAATAAAGACAAATCAAGAGTTATATAATACTCATGCAGTATCATCCGATAATTGTGTTGGACTTATGCAAATAAAAAAGATTACACTTGACACTTATAACTGGCGAAATAAAACAAATCTAACTATGCAGGATATGAGAGATACTACAAATAATATTAGAGTTGGGATCTGGTGCTTAAATCAAAAGCTCAAGTTATCAAAAAAGATACTTGGAGAGTATAATCTAGGTAAAGCATTAGAATTATATTCGGGAGGTGCAAGGTATTATGCTTATAGATGTATGTCAAAAATTATTAGATTATATTATAAAAAGAAATAAGCTTGCTATAGCTATAATGATAATTGGAACGATTATAAAAATTAGTTTAGCAGTTTATTTAGGAGTAAATAGATGAATACAATTGAATTAATGATTTATTGTTATGTTTTATTTTCACTAATTATTGCTTGTATGTTAGTATTTAAAATTATAAAAATATTTTTTAGGAGATAATATGAAAAACTTAACAATTATACTTATTGCGTATTTATTTATTTCTGTCAGTGCTAATGTATTTTTGATTGTAAAATATATAGACTTCACAGTTAATTATGAAAAGAAAGTTAAAATAGCTATTACGACAAGCGGAGCGACGCTCAGAGACGCTTATAATGGCAAAAAGGTATCTACAGTGCCAAAAGGCGTAAAAGTCTTCATAACAGGCAAGCACGTTGATTGGTACAAGATAAGATATCAAGAACAAGAAGGATTTATTTATCATAAATTAATAGAAATAGAAAATAATGATTAATATTGTATTAACAATAGACAACAGATTGCAAAATAGAATATGGAATTGTTATAATTCTATAATACGTAATACAAAAGAAAAAGTACAATTTTATATTATTTGTTCAAATGTTGAAAAAAAATATATAGAGTTATATGAGAAAAAAGGATTTCATGTTTTTATAGGATCTGATTTTGAATTAGAAAAAATAAAGTTTAATGATGATTTTGTTAGTAGTCCAGCTTTATATAATAGATTTTTAATTCCTGATTTAATAGATACAGATAAATGTATATATGCTGAAGTTGATAGTGTTTTTAATTGTGATATAAAAGATTATTGGCATATAGATATAGAGGATAATTATTTTGGTGCTGTAAAAGATCCATTTTGGAATACTTGTGAACAAATACAACATTATTCTGGTAGAGTTAAAGAAAATATAAATTTAAATGTAACTCCTTATTTGACAGGCAATATAATAATGAATCTTAAAAAAATGCGTGAAGATAATATTTCAAAAAAAATGATTGATTTTGTATTAAAAAATAATGTAAGAGTTAATTTGACAATGTCTTATGTATGTCGAAATAAAATAAAACAATTAGAAAATAAATGGTGTATGTTAGCATCACACAAAGAATTTAGTGATATAAATGGGATATATCATTGGTCGGGGAAGCGTAAACCATGGATAATAAAATCAAAAAATTATAATATTTGGCAAAAATATTCATAAAACACTTGCAATATAGTCATATATGTAGTATACTATATGTATGAAAGGTAAAGTAGTTAATTTTCCAATTGAATTATTAAATAAATTAGAAAAAGAAGCAAAAAAAAGATATATGAATTTATCTGAATTTATAAGATATATCGCTGTTGAATTTTTAAAAAAAAATGAAAATTAGATTTCCAATTAATAAATCATTTAGATATTATGATATTCATTTTAAATGGGTATATAATTTATTTGAATATTCTGGATGTAATATCGAATTAGAGAATATCCCGATTATAAATGAAACTGTTTTTCAATGCTATATAAATGATAAATTAGTTATATTCGATTTTTCAGATAATGGGAATGGATTAAATGAAAGTGAAAATGATATAATATTTAAATTTCATTTTAAAGAAGAACATATAAAATTAGATAATGTATTTCCTTTTAGTCCAATAAGTTTTTATGATTGGAATCAATATAATCAATTAAAAAAAGAAATTAAATATACTTGTAATAATGATATTATTCTTAATAATCAACGAATATATGGAAACGCTATAGAAAGACGAACTAAAGTACAAAAATTATTAAAAGATAATTTTGCTAATATTGATTTTAGTATAACAGATCAAATTACATACTGGAATAAAATTAATAATTGTTTAGTTAGTGTACATGTGCCAGGACAAAATCCAAATATTTTAGATCGAGCGCAATTACAATATATGTTTTTAGGGTGTTGTACTATCAGTCCTAAACTACCGGAAATTTTGGCTTATGATATTGAGTTAGAACCATGGGTACATTATATCCCATGTGAAAATGATTATTCTGATTTAATAAAAAAAATAGAATGGTGTAAAAACAATAGAGATAAATGCATAGTGATAGGTAAAAATGTAAAAGCATTATGTAAAAAATACTTAACACCAAAAAATTTAATAGAATGGGTTGAAACATTATTAGGATATATGGAGTAAAATAATAATGGGAGTAGGAATAAGTTTTGATGATTTTGAATATCCTTGTATAAAAAAACAAAAAACAAAAAGGCAATTTACTAATTTTAAAGTTTTAAGAAGTTCTCAAATAGGGAAAAATTTATTAGTAGAAATACAATATTTTGAATTTAGTAATTTTGACGGCAAAAAAATAATGTTATATGAAAATATGGATATTAAAAAATTATTATTAGAAAAAGAAATCAATCCGCATTTTTTGGATGATAAGATTCGTTCACCTATAGCAAGATTTCGAGCTACAGAGTTTTACTGGATTTTTGCTGAAAACTTTTTAAAATATATGGAGAGTTATAAATGAATTATGTTTTATGTACTGGTGCAGCAGGATTTATTGGAAGTCATGTTTGTGATGAACTTGTTAAATTAAATTATAATGTTATTGGGCTTGATAATTTAAGTGGTGGATTTAAAGAAAATGTTAATAAAAAAGTTAAATTTATTAAAGGTGACATTTGCGATAAGAAGTTAATAAAAAAAATATTTAATAAATATAAAATAAATTATGTTTTCCATATGGCAGCATATGCAGCTGAAAATTTGAGTTCTCATATAAAAGGGTTTAACTATAAAAATAATTTAATGGGTAGTATTAATTTATTAACTGAATCAGTAAATCACGATATAAAATGTTTTATATTTACATCTTCTATTGCTGTATATGGAAGAAATAATTCTCCATTAATTGAAAATATGACACTTAGACCTCTAGACAGTTACGGTCTTGCAAAATCTGCTATTGAAAGAGAATTGTATTTATGCCATAAACTATTTAAGCTTAATTATATTATATACAGACCGCATAATGTATACGGTACTAATCAAAATATAGGTGATAAATACAGAAATGTAATCGGTATATTCATGAACCAAATAATGAATCATGAACCGCTTACTATATTTGGAGATGGTGAACAGAAAAGAGCGTTCACATACATAAAAGATATTGCTCCAATTATGGTTGAATCAATGAGAATGGAAAATGTATATAATAAAGTATTTAATATCGGATCAGATATTTTTCATACTGTTAATGAGTTAAAAGATATTATACTAAAAGAATGGAAAATAAAAAAATATCCTGTTAAGTATCTTGATGAAAGACATGAGGTGAAAGTTGCTTACTCTAAACATGATAAATTAAAAAATTATTTTGATTATAAAATTAAATATTCATTAAAAAATGGAATAAAAGAAATGACTGAATGGGTTAAGAAAGTCGGAAGTAAAAAAAGTAAAGAGTTTAAAAATATTGAGATAAGGAAAAATTTACCGAAATCATGGCAATGAGAAAATCTTTTTTAGCAAGTTATCCACATAGCGGGAATACTTGGGTTCGTTACATAGTCGAATATTTTTCAAAAAGATATACTGAAGGATTATATCAATCTGGAATTCCAATGGAAAAGAGTATTTCTAATATTACTGAATTAGAAACTAAACAAGATAAGCCACCTATATTGATTAAACGACATGATATCAATGAAAAAGAATTTGATACTATGCCGTTACTTTTACTTGTTAGAAATTACAAACAATGCATAGTTAGGCATAATAAAAAAGATAAAATGAGTGTAATAAATAAAAAGTTTATTGCTACTTTTGAGGGAACTCAAAATCCATTTTATTTTTATTTAATACGTTTATATGATTTATGGATTAAACCTAAATTATTAATATATTATGAAGATTTAATTAATGAATCTAAAGAAGAAAAGGAAATAAAAAAAATATTAGATTTTTTAAAAATAGGATATAAAAGAAAATGGAATAAATTTTACGAGGATATTGTATATCATAGAAATAATTCTAAAAGAATATATAACGAATATGCTTCTAAAATAATTGATGAAAAAGCAGAAAAGAAATATTTAATTAATAAAAAAATAAAGAAATTCGGTAACCGATGGGATAAATATTTAAAAGAAAATTTTGATATATATGATAAATATTTAAGTAGATATTATGGAGAAGATTAGTATTTTAATTCCTGTTTGGAATAGAGATTTGTTTATAAGTGATTGTATTATATCCGCTATAAAACAAACTTATAAAAATATTCAGGTACTTATATATGATGATGGATCTACTGATAATACAAAAGAAGAAATATCAAAAATAAAGGATGAACGAATAATAATGAAATACTCTAATGAACATAAGGGCGTTTCTTATGCAAGAAATGAATTAATACAAATGTGTTATACTAAATATGCATGTTGGCTTGATTCTGATGATTTAATGAATTCCTATAGAGTAGAAAATCAATATAACATGATAAAAGAAAATCAAAAAAGTTATGTTATCGGAAATTGTAGAATATTTAAAAATATGAATGATATTGATATAACTGAAAATGAAATGAGTGATAATAAACAAATGGGATTTGCTTCTATGATGTTTGAAAATGAAAATTTACCATTGTTTGATGAAACTTTAAAAAAATCAGAAGATACAAAATGGTTAAAAGAATTAGGTAAAACTTATAAACGTATAGAAATGAATCGTATTTCTTATTATATAAGACGACATAGAAACAGGTTAGGTTTTAAATGATAAGTATAATTATTCCTATGGGGGGGAGAGTAAAAGAAAATATTACTGCTAAAAGTTTAATAGATAAAAACAATACAAGTGATATATTGCAAACTTATAAAGATTTTGAAATAATTGAAACACGTTTTTATAATTTTTATCAAGGTTATAATTTAGCTTGGAATAGAAATATCGGTGCTAAAGATGTTAAAGGCGATATATTAATATTTATGGATTCTGATTTAAAATTAGAAAAAGATTATCTTGAAAAAGTATTAAAGATAAAGGATGATTTTGCAAGTGGAAGTAATTGTTATATAATGGGCAATAAAAAATTCCCTGGGTATGATAAAAAAAGTGGCATGGGATACGGATTGATATTGATATTTAAAAGAGATTTTTATTTTAATAAATTCGGAGGGTTTATAGAGAATTTTTTTAGATATGGATACGAAGATAACGAAGCTGCCGATAGGATAATGAAATTACTTAATAAAGATGAGAGTCAAATAGAAAGGATAGACAGCTCAGTCAGACATGTTCAGCATGAGGGTAGAGATTTATATAATAATAAAACAAACAAAGAAATATATAATAAACTTATAACTAAGGATGTTAAAAAACGTTGTGAATTAGCAAAAAATGGGGGTAATATTGAATCACCTTATATTATTAATATTGATAAATTATAAAAAATATAATATTATATATATTACTCTATATTATTTGGGGATGTCTGTTGCAACAGCTCCCCTTTCAGTACAATATAGAGAAATAAATAATATGGAGTATCAAGTGAAAAAAATCAAATTAACAAAAAATCAATATACATTGGTGGATGATGAGGATTATGAAAAATTAAATCGAATTAAATGGTATGCTCAAACTGGGAAAAATAATAGTTTTTATGCAGCGAATAAAAATAAAAAAATAGTATATATGCATAGATTAATATTGAATTGTCCAAAAGGGAAAGTAATAGATCATATTAATCATAACACATTAGATAATAGAAAATCTAATTTAAGAATAGTTACTTTTTCTCAAAATAATGCAAATATGGTTAAAAATATAAAATCAAAAAATAAATATAAAGGTGTTTATAAATCAAAAAATAATAAATATAGAGTTCAAATTCAAAAAAATGGTATTTTATATTATTGTGGTGAATTTCATAATGAAAAAGAAGCAGCAAAAGCATATAATAATGCTGCAATAAAATATTTTAAAGAATATTCTTATTTGAATGAGGTATAAATGATTAAAATAGTTAGTGTAGGTTGGAATTGTGTTAAATATATTAATAAATGTATTGAGTCTATAAAAAGTCAAACTTATACAAACTGGGAATGTTGTATAATCCTTGATCCGTCAAGTGATGGAACTTATGAAAAAGCTATGGAATATGGTAATGAAAAATTTAAAATATATCAAAATAAATATAAGCGATATGCTATTGGTAATATTTCATTTGCTATTAAAATGCTTGATCCTAGTGATGATGATATTATTATTTGGCTTGATACTGATGATTGGCTTGCTAATAAAGATAGTTTATCGACATTAATGAATTATTATGAAAATGATAAAAACTTGTTAGTTACTCATGGTAGTTGGAAAGCGTATCCTCAAAATGGAGCTAATACAAATAATGCTCCGTATACTAAATATGATTTCCAAAAAGGGATAAGGGATTTATCGATGGGGGCTTGGCGTGGAAGTCATTTAAAAACAATGAAATATAAAGTATATAAAGAGATTAATCAAGATAGAGAATTTAAATGGTCTAATGGCAATTGGCTAGAAAGTGCATATGATTTATCAATTATGTATCCTGCTCTTGAAATGGCTGGATTTAATAGAGTTAAATTTATTTCTGAAATACTTTATATTTATAATCGCGAGACTAAATATAATGATGATAAAATTAATGGAAGTATGCAAGCTAAATGCGCTAATTATCTTGCTAAATTATCAAGATATAAGGAATTAAAAAANNGAAAATGAATTTGGAAATAAGATAGTGATTAATTTAAAGCATATTTCATATATTAATATTTATGAATTTGAAGTTAATAATTTTTGTATTGTTTTTTATAATTATAAACCTAATGCTATGCTTCGTATAAAAGCAAAAGGCAAAAATAGAGAAGAAGTGACAAAAGAATTAATTGAATTAAAAGAGAAGTTTAATAAATGTTTAAAATAATAACAAAAGGTTGGAATTGTGAAAAGTACATTGAAAAGTGTATTAAATCAGTTAAAGATCAAACTGTGACAAATTGGGATATGACTATAATTATTGATCCCTGTTATGATGAAAGTTTTAATATCGCTAAAAAATATGAATCAGATAAAATAAAAGTTTATACAAATGAAAAAAGAAGATTTTGCGCATACAATATTTATCAAGCAGTAGAAAAGAGTAAATCGAATGACGAAGATATATTGGTATTTCTTGATGCTGATGACAGGTTTGCAGTAAAACAGACACTGCAAGTAGTACAGGATAGTTATAGCTGTAATCCGAATGTTTTAATAACTTATGGTAATTTTAAAAATAAACATGAATTAAACGGATATAGTAAAGATGATTTTAAAATAGGCATAAGAAAAATCTTGCTTGAAAATTGGCAAGCATCGCATTTAAAAACTATGAAATATAAATTGTGGAAAAGAATAAATAAAGATACTTTTAAAAAAAGTAATGGAAAATGGTTAAAATATGCGGATGATATGGCTTTTATGATTGCAGGTTTAGAAATGGCAGGATATACTAGGAGTAGATTTATAAAACAGAAAATCTATTATTATAATTGGAAAAATGTTTATAATACAGAAAAGATTGATCCTACCGAGCAAGATGAATGCGCTATTGAAGTTTATAATCAAGAAAAATATAAATTATTGGGGGATATATGATAGATACACTTATTTTCTCAAAAGATAGAGCTATGGAGCTTAATTCTCTTTTAGAATCGATACAAGATCATTTTAATGTATTTAAAAAAATAACAATTTTATATCGATATTCTAATGATAATTTTAAAAAAGGATATGACAAGATAATTAAAAAATTTGGGAATATGAATATTGATTGGATTTTAGAATCTAATTTCAAAGCGGATTCAATAAAAATAATTAATTCATTTATTGAAAAATATTGTATTTTATTTGTTGATGATGAATGGTTTATTAGAACTCCTAATATTGAACAAATATATGAGACTATGCAAGATAATGAAGTAGTAGGATTTTCTTTAAGGCTTGGCGATAATTTTACGTATGCTTGGAATGCAGGGGTTAAACATGTATTGCCAGAATTTATTAGAAATGCAAATGTAATAAAATGGCAATGGAAAAAATGTCATAAAAATTCTGATTACGGTTATCCGTTTAATCTAAATTCAATGATAAGAAGAACAGTAGAATTTCAAGAGCTTGTTAATAGAGTTGATTTTACATATCCTAATAATTTTGAAATGGCTATAGTAAACGGATTAAAAACTGAAAAAGAATATATTGCAGCTTTTAATGAACCTATTACATTTTTAAATTGTCTTAATGTTTCACAAACACATTTTGTAAGCAGAAATATAGAAGAAGAGCAATTCAATCTTGAAAAGTTAAATCAAAAATGGCTAGATGGATATATACTTAATTTTAGAAAAATATATAATAAGACACAGGAATGCCCTACAATGGCATTAGCTATGGAGTTTATAAAAGAATGATTACAAAAAGTGAAATTAAAATAATAGAATCTGAAATAAAAGATAATGATATTGTATTTGATATAGGATCATTTCAAGGGGAATGGACTAAAAATGTGATATCTAAAAAAAATATAAAAAGAGTATATTGTTTTGAAGCTATAAGAAATATATTTAATGAAAATCTTATAAATGATAAAGTTACATTAATTGATGATATTGCTATTAGTGATAATATAGGCAAAAAGGATTATCATTTATATATAGATCAACCTTATTTAAGCGGATTGTATAGACGTAATAAACAAGTAGAAAAAGAAAAGATGGGGGGAGAGTTCCCAAATAAACAAAAAATAGATACTATTTCAATGGATTTTTTTTGTGATGAACATGATATTAAATCTAAGATTAATTTTATGAAAATAGATGTTGAAGGTGCTGAACTGGAAGTATTAAAAGGATGTGAAAATTTACTCAAGAAAAATAAGATTAATAAAATACAATTTGAACATGGTGAAACTATAAATGATACCCCTTATTCACTAAAAGAAATTATAGACTATTTAAAAAAATATAGATTTAAAAAGTTTTATAGACTACTTGATAATGAAATAATCGAAATAAAAGAATTTACTAATGAGCTATTAAATGATACTACACTATGTAATTATTTTGTAAAAAAATGATAGAAATAAATAAAGAAATATTTGAAGAAAGACCTTTTAAATTTGGTAATAAGTATTTATTTAATAATGCTGTTCCATTTAATATTTTAGAACGTTATATGAAATGGAATCCAGAAACTATGATTGAATTTGGAAGTTATGACGGTGGAGAAGCAATAGCTTTTATGCAAAGATATGATAATTTAAAGGTTTATTCGATTGAAGCAAATCCAGAATTGTATAAGAATATTAAAAAACTAGAACCTTTTGGAGTTAATATATATAATTATGTGATTAGCGATAAAAACGATATAGTTCATTTTTACCCTACTCAATATAATGAGGATAGCAAATATTATAAAAAAAATGATTATAGTGGTAGTGGATCTATTTTACAATCTACTGAGTATATGAAAAATGTAGTTATCCATCAAGATTATCTTGAACCTATATCAATTGAAAGTATCACTATTGAAAATTTTTGTAAAAAAAATAATATTATTAATATAGATATTATGCATATTGATGTTGAAGGAATAGGTAAGAAAGTTATAAAAGGGTTTGGAGACATTAGGCCTCGTGTTATAAGTATTGAGATAGATGCGGTTGTACCTTATTTTAATGGAGCTAGTAATTTTGAAGAAATAAATAAATTGCTTGAAAGTATGCATTATAAATGTGTAATTAGAACTAATACAGATAGTTTATTTTTATTGGAAGATTTAATATGAAAAATTTAATAAGTATATGTATTCCCACTCATGATATGAGTAATCAGAATGAAAAAATGTTAAGACAATTATTAGATAGTATTATTATACAAAGTTACATTAATTATGAAGTTATTATATCAGATCAATCAAGTACAGATATATTAAAAAAAGTATGTAAAGAATATAAAGCTAAATATGACATAAAAATTAAATGGTTAGATAATAGAGAAGGAACAAGAGCAAGTGCAGCTAATATAAATAATGCAATTATAAATGCAAAAGGCGAGTATGTTAAGCCAATGTTTTTAGATGATTTATTTCTTGATAAGAATGCTTTGAAAGTATTAATAAAAGAAATAAAAAATTATATATGGATTGCATGTGGATGTTTTCATTATAGAGAAGATATAAAAAAACTTTTTAGATCGCATGAACCAACGATCCCAGCGCATAAAGAAACTGAAAAAGAAAATATGGAAGCATTAGCATTAGGTGAAAATCTAA
>JABAOC010003738.1_pt10 | contig 11626 bp, 9 predicted proteins | sample 7062161 | NCBI WGS metagenome assembly JABAOC01 (sample SAMN14538625, study PRJNA623070) | marine sediment metagenome | biome: marine biome [ENVO:00000428]; feature: marine pelagic biome [ENVO:01000023]; material: deep marine sediment [ENVO:00002113] | place: India: Gulf of Khambhat ... | reverse complement strand
GGATTAGGCTGTTCTCTTGTAGTAGCCTGGCCTGGGCGAGTATATTGTGCCGTCCCTCATCAGGACGCCGATGAGCCTGGCCGCCTCCGTCCTCCCTATGCCGTGTTCTTCAAGTAGGGCATCGAAGAGGTCCTCGTCTTTCACGACGCCTGTGATCCTCTCCATCTCCGAGATGACGCCGAGCACCTTCTGCAGCTGCATCTGGAGGCTCCTCGGCTTCCCTGTGTACAGGATGTCGATGTCCAGCTCACCTGTAGTCACGTCGATGCCAACCTGCTCGAGGCTCCTCTGCATCAGGGCTATGACGGCCTCGGCGTCCTCCACGGTCACCTCCGCCCTGAGGTGGGCCCGGGCCCTGGCCTCGGCGAGCCTCACCAACGACTCAAGCTGCCGGGCCGTGATGCTTATCGCCGACGCTTCGCCACCCTCCAGCGAAGCTGACCTCATCTTAACGTAAAAACTCGCGAAGCTGTCAACGACCTCGTCGGTGATCACAGGGTTTATCCGCTTCGAGTAGCTGATGTACTTCCTCAACATATCAGAGCTTATTGGAGACGTGGCAGGGGTTCCCGCCGCCCTGTGGAGGCCAAGGATGTGCTCGGCCATCCTCGCGTCCTTCTCCGACTCGGGGAGGTCCCTCAGAACGAAGATGAGATCGAACCTGCTGAGGATCGTGATCGGGAGGCTTATGTTCTGGGCGATGGTCTGGTAGGGGTTGTACCTCCCGAGGGTCGGGTTCGCCGCCGCGAGGATGCTGGTCCTCGCGTTCAGAGTAGCGACTATTCCCCCCTTCGCGATCGAGACGATCTGCTGCTCCATCGCCGGGTGGATGGCCACCCTGTCCTCGTCCCTCATCTTGTCCATCTCGTCGATGCAGCAGATCCCCTTGTCGCTGAGGACGAGGGCGCCCGCCTCGAGGATGAAGTTGCCGGTCCCCCCCTCCTTCACTACGGCGGCAGTCAGACCCGCAGCCGTGGACCCTCTCCCAGCGGTGTAGAGGCCTCGGGGGGCGATCCTAGAGGCGTACTGGAGCAGTTGGCTCTTCCCGGTGCCCGGGTCGCCGACGAGGAGGACGCTGATGTCCCCCCTTATCCTGACGTCGGGGAGCTCCTTTGTGACTCCAGAGAAGAGAAGGTACATTATGGCCTCCTTGATGTGGTCGAGGCCGTAGATGGATGGGGCGATGGACTGCAGGACCCTGCGGTGAATCCAGGGGTCTGAGGCGAGGTCCCTTATCTCTTCCTCGTCCTCGGGGGTTATCTCGAGGAGCTCCATCTCCCTGCCGCTCACGTCGATGTTGTTCGCCTCGAGGACAAAGTCGAAGACCCTGAGGACGCCCCCCCTCCCCCTTCTCTGAAGAAGGCCGAGGTGCCCCGTCAGGCTCGCCCTGTCCCCTGGCCTCGCCAGATCTACGATGTCGTCCCTCAACTCGACGTTTATCTGCCGCGGCAGCTGGCCCGCTGGGAGCTCCTCGGGCCTCTCTTGGATGGTGAGCCTCTGGGAGTCGATGAAGACAGACTCCTTCGGCACGAGCTCGAAGCCCCTCCGCCTGTTGCAGGAGGGGCACTCGGTCGGCGTCCGAAGGAACTGATTCGTCTGCTCGAGGAGGATCATCTCGCCGCAAGAGGTGCAGCGATACGCCGACCTTACGAGTAGGGGGAGTACCGCGGTCGCCCTGACTATGATTCCGTTCACCATGATGAGCCTGCCGATGTGTTCAGCCCCTATCCTTCGGAGGAGCGTCTCGCCAGGCAGGCCTCTGAACCGTACATGAACGCGCTTGACCTGGTCGGCGTACTCTGGATCCCTCATCCTGAGCTTTGAGAAGACGGCTATGTCGAATTGCGGTATGTGTTCCTCAGGGTCAGAGAGCAGCTCACGGGCCAGCTCCGTATCGAAGGCGTACAGATCCTTGAAGTCTACAACGATCGACCTCTGCCCTTTCACCACCATCTCTGAGAGGGCCTGCTCGTACTTAACCACATCCCGCTCGTCCCTGAAGCCCTCTACGAACCGGGTGAAAGCCTCCTCGGACTGGATGAGACTCGCCAACTACTCCCCTCCCAACTCACGCATTCCTTTTCGCCACGAAGAGATTAGTTCTCGGAGTTCGGCGTACAAAGCCACCTCTTCAGGTTGCAGGGATCTCGTCTGGGCTGTCGCCTCCGCAGATGCCAGCCTCGTGATCTTGCCTATCCGGCTCTCAATTATGTCCCGGTACCAACCCTTCACCCTTTTAAAGCCCTCTAGGCGAGAGGGATCGACGGCTGATCTCTTCGAGGCTTGCTTGAAGGAGAGATACGCCTTTGAGTAAAACTTGTCGGGAAGAGGTAACGGCTTCCCGAGGGGTTGGAAACGCTCCCGATAATGGATCTGGGTCCACTCCTCGTCGTTTACCCCGTCCTCCAACAATCGAGCGAGACCAGCATCTATGAGCTCCCAGGCTATCCAGAGGTTCGTCATCAGTTCCTTTCCGGCCTCCACCTCCTCGATGACGAGACCCGCCGTCTGTATATTTGGGATCTTACGGGTGGCGACAAGCCTCACGGGCATGTTCTCGAACTCAAAATGAAGCGAGCCCATTACCGATGTCAATGAACGATCTCCTAACTAAAGTATACAAGGTGGTTTTTAGAATAGTTTGTGGGAGATAATTAAAATTGTAACCTTTTTTTGTCCTAGTTTTCGGAGACAATACAAATTAATCTCGGTTAATGGCGCTAACCCTGATTCCACTTATATTTTCTTGTCTGAACGAGGTAATAATTTGCTTATCAGTCTAGACGTGTAAATTTCAGTTCAATGTGAAAATAAGGAGGCTTACCAGATTTTAAATGTGGCCATTCGATAAGAGAAAGAGCAAGCTATGTTGATCCCTTTGAAAGGCATAGAGTCTCTTGCGGAAAAGGTAATCAGGCTTCGAAATGACCCAAGAGTTAGGTCGATGGTAGACAAACGCATAGCGGAGTTTCTTGAGTTGAAGAAGCAAGGTTCCTTTACTTGGTTCACCGAACTCGTATTCTGTCTCCTCACCGCATATTCGAGCGCTGAGCGGGGCCAACTCTGTGTGGATGCACTCTGCGACTGCGATGCCCTGCTCCACGGCTCCTTGAGCGCGGTCGCCGAGACCCTTAGATGCCAAGGGCACAGGTTCGCGGAGAGGAGGGCGGAGTACATAGTCGAGGCTAGGAGGCTTGCTCCAGACCTGAAAGGGATCATCCAAGGACTTGGGTCCACCAAGGTAGCCCGGGAGTGGCTGGTCAGGAACGTGAAAGGTTTGGGGTGGAAGGAGTCCAGCCACTTCCTAAGGAACATAGGTTACTTAGATGTTGCAATTATCGACAGGCACATATTAAGCAACTTGAGAGATTACGGACTTGTATCGAATGAAGGTAGTAAAGGGTTGACGAAGAAAAGATACCTCAAGTACGAGCGTATCCTCGGGGAGGTTGCCAAGAGAGTCGGGATGAGCCTCGGCGAGTTGGACCTCTATCTCTGGTACAGGAAGACGGGGAAAGTCCTCAAGTAACGGCCATAGACCCCTCTGAACTAGGAAATCTTTTACACTCTGATTAGAGGGTTAGAAGCGGAGCCCCCGGAAGGTTTGAAGGATGAAGGTGAGGATGGGCGACGCAACCAAGGAGTTCAGAACGCTGTGGAGGGAGGGCGGAACCATCAGGCTGATAGACCAGAGGAAGCTCCCCCACAGTTTCGAGATAACGAGCCTTGAGGACCACGATGAGACCGCCGAGGCGATAAAGGACATGGTCCTGAGGGGGGCAGGGGCCATAGGAGTTGCCGGGGGGTACGGCATGGCCCAAGCGGCGCTGGAGGCAGAAGACCTACCACTACAGGAATTCCAAACGTACATGCAAGAGGCCGCTGAACGCCTGAACAAGACGAGGCCCACAGCGGCGAACCTTTTCAAAGCCATAGACAGGTGCCTGAGAGCAGCTGAAGAAAGTGATGTCAGTGAGAGGGTACAAACGGTTCTCAATGAAGCAGACGCTATCGCAGAGGAAGACCTATCAGCTTCTAGGAAGATCGGCGAATACGGTTTAGAACTTATTGGCGATGGATTCAGGATACTGACCCACTGTAACGCAGGAGCCCTCGCGTTCATAGACTACGGGACGGCCCTCAGCCCGATTAGGTTCGCCCACTATCAGGGCAAGGAAGTCTTTGTTTTCGTGGACGAGACCAGACCAAGGTGCCAGGGCTCTAGGCTCACAGCCTGGGAGCTCGAGCAGGAGGGAATCCCATACGCCGTCATAGTGGACAACGCCGCAGGCTATTTCATGATGAGGGGGGATGTGGACATGGTATTAGTCGGCGCCGACAGGATCGCGGCGAACGGCGACGTTGCTAACAAGATCGGGACATACGAGAAGGCAGTGATAGCCAAAGAGAATGGTATCCCCTTTTACGTGGCGGCCCCGAGGATGACTTTCGACCTGGGCTGCAGGAACGGAGATGAGATCGAGATCGAGGAACGCAGCCCAGAGGAAGTTAGAGGGATATGGGGCGTCAACGATGAAGGCACCGCCTTAAAAATATTGATCGCGGAGAAGGGGGCGACGGTGAGAAACCCGGCCTTCGACGTTACTCCTGCTAAATACGTCAGTGGTTTCTTAACTGAGAAAGGGATACTCAGGCCGCCGTATGCCGAGAGCATAAGGAAGGCCTTCGGCTAGAACGATGGCTGATCCTAGAAGTATTTTTAATCCTTCGAACATTCTGGTTATGATCTATGCTTGGCTGTCAGGGTTCTCTTCGATCCCATCAATAGGGAGGTCGAGGCGCAGCGAGGGGACGTACTCCTCGACGTCATGAGGGAATCCGGCATCCGGATCGAGAGCCTCTGCGGGGGCAAGGGCCAGTGCGGTAAATGTAAAGTCATCCTTGAGCGGGGAGAAGTTGAAAGGGTGTCGAAGGCTCACGAAAAGCTCCTCTCGCATGATGAGCTGGAGGGGGGATACCACCTGGCTTGCATGGTCAGGCTCCTCGGGGACTGTGTCTTCACTATCCCTGCAGAGAGCAGGGTCGAAAGCCCGAAGATCCTACTTAGCGCTGAGCTAGCCATCGATAGGCCTAATCCCAGCACCAAGAAATACTTGTTGGAGTCTTCCCCCTTCGTCGACACACCGCTGCTTATACCCCACAGGAGGATCAGGCTCAGGGGCTACTCCGGGCTTCAACCTAGAGCCGACGACGACATTTATGGCAAGATGCAGATACTCGACGACACGAGACCGATCACTGCAACGGTCACTAGGACGAGTGAATACCCCGAGATCATAGATGTCGAGTCAGGAGATCGCATCGGCACCAACTACGGATTAGCATTAGACGTCGGAACAACAACAATTGTCGGGATACTCGTTGACCTGACCAACGGTGACATCCTCGGGCGGGCTTCTGAGCTGAACAGGCAGATTACCTACGGAGAGGAGCTCGTCACGAGGATATCATTCGCTCGGGACCCTGAAGGCCTTTCCAAGCTCCAGAGGATCGTTGTAAGTAGCATAAATGATGTCGTAAGGAAACTCGTAGACGAGGCTGATGTGGATCCCGAGGGTATAACGGACATCTGCGCCGGTGGAAACACAGTAATGAACCACCTCCTCGCCGGGATCGACCCGATATACCTTGAGATGGCCAACATTGAGGTCTCCAGAGACCCCATCGTAAGGAAGGCGAAGCGCCTCGGGCTCGACACCAACCCGGAGGCTTACGTCTACTGCTTACCCAACGTGAGCCGGTTCCTAGGCGGAGACGCCGTTGGCGACGTCCTGGCTTCGAACATGCACAAGTCGGAGGAGATCAGCCTCATGGTTGACCTGGGGACAAACGGCGAGATCATCTTCGGCAACAGAAGCTGGCTCTTCTCCAGCTCTTGCGCCTCGGGCCCAGCATTCGAGGGTGAGGGCGTGAGGCACGGGATGAGGGGCGCCAGGGGCGGCATCGACCATGTCGAGATCGACCCCGAGACGTACAGGGCTGAAGTCTCCGTCATTGGTGACACCCAGCCGAAGGGAATATGTGGCTCAGGCCTGATAGACTTGGCTGCAGAGATGTTCAGGGTCGGTGTCCTTGACTTCGTGGGGAAGCTCGTGCCAGGGAGAACCCCGCTCGTGAGGGAGGGGAAGTGGGGCCTTGAATACGTCGTTGTCCCCGCCGAGAAGACAGCCACAGGGCAGGACATAGTGCTGACACAGGCCGACCTTGACTACGTCATCGACTCGAAGGCGGCAGCCTGCGGCGCCATCACGGTCCTCATGAAGAAGTTGAAGATCGGCATCAAGGACGTGAAGCACATGTACCTAGCCGGGGCCTTCGGAAACTACACCGACCTTGAGAACGCAACGAGGCTCGGCATCTTCCCCGAGTTCCCCAACGTGGACGTCCACCCCATAGGGAACGGCTCGCTCTCTGGGGCCTACGCGACCCTCATGTCGATGGAGAAACGTGGTGAGGCGAGGGAGATCGCAGAGAAGATGGTCTATATCGACCTGCTCGTCGATGTGGAGTTTATGGAGGAGTACTCACGGGCCCTATACATCCCCGGTGCCAAGGAGTACTTCCCCAGCTACGTCTAAACCTCGCAAAGCGTAGAATGATTAGATTTAAATCTTTGTCGAAGGAATCCTTCTTGGTCCAAGGGATTCCTGGGGCTCAGCTTACCCGCCCTAGCTCAATGGCAGAGCATCCGGCTGTAGCTTTCGTCCTTCTGGACGATGGCGTCCAGGCCATGAGCAGACACCGGAGGGTTCCCGGTTCAACTCCGGGGGGCGGGACCAATTAAGGTTAAAGTATAAGAATTGTTTTTATTGGGCGGGAAACCGTTCGTCTAGGCTGGTCCGAGTTGGCGGAGGAAGACGTCTTCTCCACGTTATGCCGCCCCGTGCGGAGACTGCTAGAGGAGAGGGGCTTCGAGGAACCGACTGAGCCCCAGAAGCGCCTAATCCCCCAGATCCTAGAAGGAAAGAACGTCCTCCTCATCTCGCCGACGGCATCGGGCAAGACGGAGGCGGCGATGCTTCCCATCTTCCATAGGTTCCTAATGGCTGAGCGGCTCCCCGGGATAAGCATCATCTACATAACGCCTCTAAGGGCTCTGAACCGGGACATCCTGGACAGGATGACCTATTGGTGTTCAAGCCTCGACATCGGACTCGCAGTCAGACATGGCGACACTTCCACCCGTGAGCGTAACAGGCAGCGACAAAGGCCGCCGGACATGCTCATCACGACGCCTGAGACTCTGCAGGCGATAATGAACGGGAGGGTCCTCAGGCGTTTCCTCAAGTCCCTCAGATGGGTCGTCGTCGACGAGATCCACGAGCTCGCCGACAACAAGCGCGGGAGCCAGCTCAGCATAGCCCTCGAGAGGCTTCGAGCGCTGGCCGACCAAGAGTTCCAGCTCGTGGGGCTCAGCGCCACCATTGGAAGCCCCGAGAAGGTGGGCCAGTTCCTCGTAGGAGACGGGAGGGATGTGGAGGTCATACAGGTCTCAATGACGAGGGACACAACCTTCGACATATTATACCCAGAGCCGGGGCCGAATGACTACGAGCTCGCCTCGAAGCTTTTCACCCATCCAGAGGTCGCGGCCCGCCTTAACGTGATGAGGGACTACGTCGAGGACCACAAGTCCACCCTCATCTTCACAAACACCCGGTCCACCTCCGAGATGCTGGCGAGCCGCTTCAACGTCTGGGACTTGGATTTCCCCTTGAGCATCCATCACGGATCCCTAGCAAAATCGAGCCGGATCGCTGCAGAGAAGGGGCTGAAATCCGGTGACTTGAGGACCATCGTCTGCACATCATCATTGGAGCTCGGAATCGACATCGGGAGCATTGACCTCGTCATACAGTATAACTCGCCAAGGCAGGTGACACGCCTCCTCCAGAGGGTAGGTAGGAGCGGCCACAGAGTGGGGGAGAGGGCAAAGGGGGTCATAATCGCCCTGAATAGCGACGACGCCCTCGAGTCGATGGTCATCTGCCGCAGGGCCCTCGAGGAGATCATGGAGCCCATCCTGATCCCACATAAGCCTTACGACGTCCTCGTCAACCAGATAGTGGCCGAGCTTATGCCCCAGGGGCGCCTATATTTCCTGCAGGCGGAGAACCTCTTCAGCGGTGCTTACCCATACAGGGAGCTGACAGAGAAAGACGTCAGGTTCGTGGCCAGTTACATGCACAACAGGTTCCCCCGGCTCGCATGGGTTTCGGAGGAGGACGAGGTCATCATAAGGCCCAGGGGGAACAGGAGGACCATCTACAGGTATTTCTTCGAGAACCTTTCCATGATACCTGACGAGAAAACATACCTCGTCATAGACATCGCGGAGGAGAACCCTGTAGGGATCCTACAGGAGGCCTTCGTCGCAGAGTACGCGAAGCCGGGGGTGAAGTTCACCCTAAGGGGCAGTCCGTGGAAGATCCTAAACATCCACAACGACAAGATCTACGTGAGGGCCGAGGATGACCCGACCGGTGCTATACCGAGCTGGGTGGGAGAGGAGATACCCGTGCCTCTGGATGTGGCCCTCGAGGTCGGGAGGATTAAAGCTCAAGTAGAGGAAGGCCTGAAAGCCGGTCTATCCGAAGAGGAGATCGTCAGAAAACTGGAGGCAGTTTACCCCACTGGGAGCGAGACGATAAAGAGTGCGATCTCGGAGATCGTCGAGCATGTGGAACTTGGCTTTCCTGTGCCCACAGACCGAAGGGTCGTAGTTGAGGACTGGGAGGACAACGTCATAATCCACGCTAACTTTGGCACTCTAGTCAACAGGACTCTGGCAAGGCTTGTCGGCCACATAATATCCGAGGAGACGGGCTACCCGGTAGGGGTTCAGCAAGAGACGTACACGGTCGTGACGCAGACAGTCGGCGAGGTAGACTCAAGGTACGTGGCAAGCCTCCTTCGTAAGCTGGCGGAGGCGGACCTCGAGGGCACCATGAAGGACGCGGTAACAAAGACGGGGCTATTCAAGAGGCGCCTAATTAACGTCGCAAGGAAGTCAGGAGCCCTCAGCAAGTACGCCAACTTCAGCAACATAACCCTTGGAAGGCTGATGAAGAGCTTCGAGGGGACATGCATCTTCGATGAGGCGATGAAAGATACCCTCAGGAAAGACCTCGACGTTGACGCCACAATGGTACTCTTGAGGAAGATGCGGGAGGGAGAGATCGAGGTCGTCCAGATTGACAACGAGGGTGAAGTCAGTCCCCTCGCAAGCGTGGTCATAGAGGGGATAACCATGAAATCCGACATTGTTCCTCCGGAGAAGCTGACTAGAATCATACTCGAGTCGGCGAAGGCTCGTCTTCTCAACGAGACCAGGGTCATCGCTTGCCTTGGCCGTAGGGATAATGTCGAAACCCATCGAATTAAGGAGCTGCCCGAGAAGATTGCCTGTCCGATGTGCGGCTCGACCGAGCTCGGGGTCTTCGACAGAAGCCACGAGGAGGTCTCGAGGGAGCTTGCAAGGGAGAAGCCGGGAGTCACCAGAGCTGGTCCGAGCTGGTGGGAGCGGGGCAAGGCCTCGGCCAAACTCGTCTCCATGTACGGAAGGAGGGGCGCCATCGTCGCTGCGGCGAAACGCGTGGACTTCACCGAGGCCTGGGATCTCCTCGCAGAGACACATGGCGAGTCTGACGAGTTTTTCGGCAGGATTGTAGAGGCAGAGAGGAACGCCTTAAAGGAACGGTTCTTCTAGGCCTTGATCAGCAACCATATTAGACTTAGGCCCTATCTGATCACGAGATGAAAAAGATAGGCATGCTGACGATAGGACAATCGCCTAGGGAGGACATAATCCCAGATTTCATGGAGATCCTTGGTGAAGGCTTCGAGATCTTGGAGGCTGGGGCCCTTGACGACCTCACACTAGAGGATGTCAAACGAATCGAGTTCGGGCTTAACGACCACCTCCTCGTTTCCAGGATGAGGGATGGCACCGAGGTAAAGATCACAGAGAGGTTCATACTGCCCCTGATGCAGAAACAGATAGGCATGCTCGAGGAGAATGGGGTAGGGTTCACCCTCATAATGTGCACAGGTAAGTTCCCCCCGTTCGATTCCAAGGGGCTCGTGGTTACCCCTCAGGAGATCCTGAGCGGTGTACTAGAGGGAGTATTGAAGAAGGGAAGGCTTGGGGTCATCTACCCAGCAAAGGAGCAAGCCTTGAAAGCGAAGTCCGAACATGACAGAGATGGCGTCGAAATCTACGCTGACCATCTGTCACCTTACGAGCGGGAATCGGATCTTGACAGTCTGGCTGAGCGCCTAGCCGAACAGGATCTAGATCTGATCTTTCTCAACTGTTTCGGCTTCGGCAGAGAGGTCAAGAGAGTGCTGAAGGAGAGGACGGGAAAGCCTGTGATGCAGTCGAACGCATTAATAGCCAACGTACTGAGAGAACTAGTCTCGTAAAATCCTGAGATTTGGTGATCACTCGTCTTCACTAGGGTTCTTTAACCCTCTTGCCACGACATATATCTCTGCGCTCTCCTTTCTGGATGCCCTCGGCTTGACTACCTTCACATACGAGTAGGCCTCTCTCAGCTCGTTCAGAAAATCTTCATACTCTGAACCCTGGAAGACCTTCAGGACGAACCACCCATCCGGTTTCAACAGATCTCCCGAGATCCTCATCGCCATACGAGACAGCTCTATTTGACGGTAGTGGTCGACCTCCCAAGCCCCGGAGACTTTAGGGGATAAATCTGACAAAACCACGTCGATCTTCCCTTCGAACATCTTTTTCACACGCTCAAGAGTCTCCTCTTCCATAACGTCACCGATAATAGTTTTCACATTCCCAAGATCTAACGGCTTGATCTTTTCGATGTCTACGCCAACGACTAAACCATCCTCACCTACAGCCTCTGACGATGCCTGAAGCCAACCACCGGGAGCAGCTCCGATGTCGAGCACGTATTTAGCGCCATCCAAGAACCCAAATCTAGCATTCAACTGCTTCAGCTTGAAGGCTGCCCTAGAGCGGTATCCCAACTCCTTTGCTCTTCTATGATATGGATCAGTTCTCCTCTCGGTCAACCACCTACGGGACACTGCCACCACCTTTCCCTGTAAAAATGCTCGTCAATATTCCTTCCAGGTCTGACACCGTGGCGTCCGTCTTGATCCCCCTCATATCAATATGAGACATGGTCGATTTGAACCCAACTTTCTTGAGAGCCGACAAGATCTCACGCGAAGCCACAGAGGGAATACCGAGTTTAGAGCAGATCATGTCTATGTTGTAGAAGCCTGGCGGAAAACCGATCTCATCATGGACTAATCGGATAATGTCCATGAGTCTTCTGTTAACGCTGATTAATGATCTCTCAGACAACTTCAACATGTCCTCGCAGAAGGTTTTTTCAGCAAGATCTCCCAACCAGAGTGGGCCGGCAACCTCCATTTCCGAACCGCATATTTCACAGGTGGTCAATTTGAGAGCGGCAACCTGTGGCGACTCCTTCCTGTTAGAGCAGTTGAAGCAGTGGAGGACGTACCCTAAACCTTCAAGACATCGATCCGCGTGCGTGGCCCCCCTATCAAGACGTACATAGAGCCTCACGTAGTGATCAGCCGCGTAGCTGAAAAC
>JABAOC010003971.1_pt1 | contig 11628 bp, 16 predicted proteins | sample 7062161 | NCBI WGS metagenome assembly JABAOC01 (sample SAMN14538625, study PRJNA623070) | marine sediment metagenome | biome: marine biome [ENVO:00000428]; feature: marine pelagic biome [ENVO:01000023]; material: deep marine sediment [ENVO:00002113] | place: India: Gulf of Khambhat ... | reverse complement strand
TATGGTGAGAACACTTTTTTCGGGATCACTTCTAATTGTTTCTCTTTCATTTCCTTATCTTGCGGGGGCAGCCAGAGCGGAGTTGGCGGAAGAGGTAAACAATATTGAGATCTACCGAATGGCAAGTCCTGGCGTAGTGAATATTTCATCGGTAGTGATCAAATATGATTTCTTCTATCGTCCTATTCCACAGGAAGGAACTGGCTCAGGCGTGATCATCGACGAGAAGGGATACATTTTTACGAACAACCATGTCATTCAGAACGCCCAAACCCTTGAAGTGACGCTGGCCGATGGCAGCAAACGGCCGGCCAGCCTCGTGGGTATCGATCCGGATAATGACCTCGCAGTGATCAAGATCGATATTTCGGACAAAAAACTCACCACGATTCCAATGGGGAGTTCAAAAGACCTCAGCGTCGGCCAAAAGGTCCTGGCTATCGGAAACCCCTTTGGCCTGGGCCAGTCCCTGACCACCGGGGTCATCAGTTCCCTGGGACGCGACATTCAGACAGGCACAGGGGCCATCATCCGGAACATGGTTCAAACAGACGCTGCCATCAACCCCGGGAATTCCGGTGGACCGTTGCTCAACTCCAGGGGTGAAATGATCGGCATAAATACAGCCATCTTAAGTCCTACTGGAGGTAGCGTCGGGGTCGGATTTGGCATACCCGTAGATACGGTTAGAAAGGTCGTACCCCGGCTCTTCTCTAGCAAATTGTCCTATTATGGGATTCAACCGCTCGTTTTCTTTGCATTGGTGGTCCTTGTCTTGTACCTATTGTGGAGCAGAGTTGCTGCCCTCAAAAAAACGAATCTGGAGACAAAATGAGAGATGTCGGTAGAAGGAGATCTGGGAGTGAAGATGAGCGTGATTCTCCACAAAATGATCCACGATAGTGGCCCAAAGGATTTCGAGATATAGAAAAATACAAATCTTAGAAGGGGGAGAAAACCATGGAAAGCATTATTTGGTTCTTGATCATTGGGGGGCTCTTCTATGTGATGATGAGGTATGGGTGTGGGGCCCATATGGGAGGCCACACGGGGCATGGTGGAAGTCATGAAGGTCATGAGGGCCACGGGCGGGAGCCGCATATGGTTTCTCTAAGAGTCAAGGATCCTGTTTGTGGGATGGAGATTAACAAGGATCAGGCCCATGCGATGGTGCGAAGAGACGAACAGCAGATCTATTTCTGTTCCGAAGCCTGTTAAAACAAATTCAGTGAGGAGCCTGAGAAATACCTTTAAACATGAAAGGAGGACAAACTAATGGGCTTTTTGAACTGGAAGACCGTTGGCGTTTCTCTGGGGTTGTTCTTGGCTATAACCTATGTCTTGTGCGTGGTTTATGATCTGATTTTTCCTGGTCAAACCATGTACCAGGCCTGGATTCGGCTGCTTCCAGGCTTCACGTGGATCACCTGGGGCACTTTTTTGCTCGGGCTAATTGAAAGTTTTTTTTATGGAATCTATTTTGCCCTTGTATTTGTTCCTTTGTACAATTTTCTTAGGAAGAAGATTGAAAAGCAGGCCTGAAAGGTCATGAGTCATTCCTCGCCAGAGAAGTAATTGGCGGAGGTGGATACCACAGAACGGTATAGAGAGGAAACAAATGCGGCTTACGCTATTCTGGAAGGTGAGAGGGTATCTCGATGAACATTTTAGCGATTAATTGTGGGAGCTCAACATTGAAATTTCAGCTCATTGAGGCAGAAGGGAAATAATCAGCCTACGGCCGAGAACATCCGCTGGCCAGCGGTATTGTAGGCGGTCTGCTCCTCAAGGATCTGAAGATGCTTGACTTTCAGGACTATGCAGTCGACGTGCCTAAACCCAGTGAGGTTCTTGCACAGGCTACTCGAGTGATGGGCCACTTTTTGCGGGACGTAATGAAACTCAACATCGACCAGAGGAATTTTCGGGTGATGGGGCCGGACGAAACGGCCTCGAACCGTCTTAGCGCTTTGTTTGAGGTAACGGACCGGACGTGGATGGCTGAGACGATTCCAGAAGATGACCACCTTTCTCCAGAGGGTCGCGTCATGGAAATCTTGAGTGAACATACCTGCCAGGGCTGGCTTGAAGGGTATCTCCTCACCGGTCCTCAGGTGTTCTTCTCCCGCTATGAGGCGTTTATTCACATTGTCGACTCGATGTTCAATCAAGACGTCAAGTGGCTCAAGGTCACCCGGAACCAAACCTGGAAGTATGGTCTTTTCTGAAACCTTACATTGAGGCCTATGACGCGACGGTCTTTACCATGGAGAAACTTGTTCCGCCCGATCTGAGAGTGCGATGGGTGGAGATGATTCAGCCTGCCATCGATCCATTCGGCTCTAAAAACATGGAGCTTCCTCTGGATATTTGTCCGAACGCTGTCGCCAAGTGTGGCATTGCCATGAGGCGCCCTCTGCTGGTTCAGGTTTCTCGATTCGACCCTTGGAAGGACCCTCTGGGGGTGATTCAGGCCTATCGTTTGGTGAAAGGGGAAATGCCCGAAGTGCAATTAGCCCTGGTGGGGGCCTTGGCGGGGGATGACCCGGAAGGGTATCAGATTCTCTCCCAATTCGACGAACTGTCTCGGTGCAGAGATTTTACCCAGTCTCGCCTGAAGAATAAGCGCCTATGGGTAGATTTTGTGCATCCAAAACTATCGTTTCATGCGCAAAAGTGGCAACCTTTTGTTTGACCACTATTTGTTTCCAAAAATACAATCAAAACAGACATTTATCGAATAAGTTTATTTCATAATAAGTGAAAAATATACGCCATTATTGGCATAGGTGTTGCTCATCTAACAGGGTGGAAACCAATTACTTTCGGAAATTACCTGTTTGTTCTGCTGAAAACCGATTCTGATGGCCTCAGAGGAAAGGCCTTCAGTGCCACTTCTTCATGTACATATGAGGAAAGGAGAATCCAGATGGCAAAGGAATTAACCGAAAAAATCGGCCCTAAAACCAAAAGAGTCTCTTTCGATCTGTATGCTCCCGAGGTTAAGACGGTTTCGCTAGCGGGGGACTTCAATCGTTGGGATATCAACTACACTCCAATGAAGAAGGACAGAGGAGGTAACTGGAAAGTCACCGTCAATTTGGAACCAGGAAGATATGAGTACCGTTTCTGGGTGGATGGGGCCTGGCACGATGACCCGAAGGCTCACGAGAGGATCGGAAATCCCTTTGGGTCCCACAATTGTATCAGGATCGTGGGCTGAGACAGAATGGTTACCGGAATAGTATTCCCATTAGGAAGGAAACCTGAAGCGGACCGAGGGTTCCTGGGGCCGTGAGGGTAGCGGAAGAGGCAGAACCGGTTTTTGGCTTGTTTGGAGCTGAGACAACTTTTGTCATCAATCACTTGATGCCTCGTTTCGGGAGACAACGATGGAGAGAAAGACCATACTGGTTGTCGATGATGATGAGGCCCAGAGGTTCCTTTGTAGAGAGATTCTGACCGATGAAGGCTATGAGGTGTTGCTGGCTGAAAACGGAAGGAAGGCCTTAGAAATAATTGAAGACCGGAACCCCGACCTGGTGATCCTCGATATCGTGATGCCAACAATGGACGGTATGGAAGCATTGCCGCAGATTTTGCGCAAGTACAGAAGGACTCCTGTGATCTTGAATACGAGCTACACGAAATACAGAGAGCATTTCATATCATGGGCTGCCGATGCTTACGTGTTGAAATCACCGGGTCTGGGCGAACTGAAAGAAAGGGTAAAGGAACTCCTCTCTGCGGGATGCTGCAACTGAACGACGGTAGAAACATCCTCAAGAGGTTAAGCGATGATTGAAAGAAGAGTGCATCCAAGGATGAAAGCATCTCATCCCGTTATTTATTCGAGTGATATCTATTTTCGACCAAGGGTTGGATCGACTCTTGACCTCAGCATTGGAGGAACGAGAATTGAAACTCCCTATGGATTAATAATAGGAGAAAGAGTCCAAATCTCAATTGCCATCCCCTCGCAGGTTATTAAATGTAGAAGCAAGGTGTTGCACATCTCGCGGTTCGATGATGAAAGCCTAGAGGCTGGAGTCAGATTTGAAGATATGGCAGATCACCATCGAGTCTGCCTGCTGGAATATATGCTTTCGATTATGGGACAAAGGGAAGGGAAGAAAGTCTCGACCGCCTAAATTCACGCATGAAGAAACATGAAGACGGGAGTCGCAGCTTCTCTTTCATTTTAATGGGCGTATGAATCCGATTAAAATAAAGAGAAGGGAGTCGAGAAGATGATTGGGAAATTGAGTGCACTGACGTTAGGTTATTCAGCAGCAATTGTCTCTTCAGTCATCATGCTTTTGCTTGTGGTACTCGGCGACCTCGGGGTATACACCAGTGCTGTCGAAATGATGCGGCAATGGCACGTGTTCTTTTCCTTAAGTATAGGTGGAATCGTTGCCGGAATAGTGGAAGGGGCTGTTGTAAGTTTCTTTCTCGCCTATTTTTTTGGATGGCTTTACAATAAACTCCTTAAGGATTAATTCGGCTTCGATCTTGCGTTATCTTTCAAATAACCCATGCCATGGGCCCCGTGCATGGATATATTTCCAAATACCGTCAAGCGTTATTTATGCCTAAGCGAATTCGTACCGCATGCCTAATCCCTGTCATCCTCTTCTTTTTGAGTCCTCAGACCTTTGTGGACCAGCAAAGAAATAAGGCTTCCATTGTAATTGCATAATTAGCCAGGAAAATTAGCCTCTGGTTGAATCAATTACTTCCTCTGCAACCGATTTGGTTTAAGACACCTACGCTCAAGGGATGAAAATTTCTAATAGTCACTGAGGAAATTCTACTCGGTCTCACTCTACATACTTAGAATGAGCGGGTAGATTTTATGCACCTCAAAAGCACTCGTCCTGAGGGGTTAAGGGTGACACGAAAAACAAATGCAAAAACGGTATGTTATACGCAAATTACTGAAAAGATTTTTCTCTTGACTTGGCATGGCTGTTGCTCATTCCAAGGTGGAAATGCCAATTATCGATTGCCATGAACGAGCCTAAACCAATTGCAATTGACAATAACCACGCGAGAGAGGAACAACCCCAAAAAGGGTCTCTCCACAACCACGGCGCACTAATGGTGATCTGCTGTAGTGTGCCACTGGTTCTCATCGTGGTCCTCTCCTTCTTAGGTATACTTGGAGCATGGGGATATTATGGTTTAATTCTGCTCTGTCCGGTGATCCACTTTTTTGTCATGAGGAAGATGGGGGCGAAGCATAAAGGATAGGTAAAGTAAGAAGATAGGTCTCACCTGGCTAAAAGGTCTGAGCGGCAGCAAATCAGACAGAGGAGGCCAGTCCCAGGTTTTAAGAGGATGGAAAGAACAAATGGCTAACGAAAGCAAAGGTGTTTCCAGAAGAAAAATTGTCGGGTATGGCTGGATCGCTGCAGCCGCTATCGTCGTCGGAGAAATGATTGCGGGAACCCTCGCCTTTCTCTGGCCCAAAACCAGAGGGGGTGAGGCCGAAAAGCTTCTGGTTGCCGGGAAAGTAAGTGATTTTCAGGTGGGAAAGATAACCCTCATAAGAAAAGAAAAATTGTTTATCAACAGAACGGAGCAAGGGTTACTGGCGATGTCGGCGATATGTACCCACCTTCGCTGTATCGTCCAATGGAACGAGCCAAAGAATGTTTTTGAATGTCCTTGTCATGCTGGTGTATTCAACGCCGTTGGAGAGGTCCTAGGAGGTCCACCCCCCAGACCATTAGATCTTCACCCGATAAAAGTCGTAGAGGATAAGATCGTCGTTGACACGGGCGAGGTCATTCAAAGAAAAAAATTCGATCGTTCCCAATTGTCATTTGTATAGCATACCCGCCCGGTTGTTGCCTATCTTGAGGGATCGTCAAAATATTTGGGGATAGGGCCTTAATAAGCCTCCAGGTGAGACCTGTGTTTTCTATTTTTATCCTGAGAGATAGCCTCTTCATTCAGGTTTTTTCGCTTAGAAATGAAAACGTTTTCCAGTTGATGGTCTTTATTGTGAGTCGAAAAGTGAAATCTTTTGTGAAAAGATCGAGGCCTGTGCAAATCCATGTAAAGCTCAAGATAGCCATAATTTTAGGGGCCATTTCTGGAATTACCCTGTTCCATTATCTCACTGGGATCAACCCGCTTAACCACCAAATTTATGGGAAACTTTACTATGCGCCTGTTGTACTGGCAGCGCTATGGTTCGGGGTTACGGGAGGGCTTTCGGCTTCGATTACGGTGGCTCTCGTACTTGCTGCGCATTCTTTGGCCGACTGGGGAAACAATATCACTGGTGTTTGGGGAGTTCTTTTGGAGGTTCCAATCCTAAATCTGGCTGGACTGTTGATAGGCTATTTGGCAGATAGAGAGAGGAAAAGAAAGGCGCACTGGAACGAGGTGAGTCAACTCGCCTCTATTGGAAAAACATACACCTACTTGGCCCACGAGATAAAGAACATAGCGATCAGCATACACGGCTTTGCAAAGCTTACCACGAGAAGGACGAACTTGTCGGATGACGTGATGAGGTTTCTTGGAATTATCGAAAAGGAATCTGAAAGGATGGAAAGGCTCGCCAGGGATGCCCTCTTTTCTCCTGACGACTCCACCGTCAAAAAGGAACGGCATAACTTCAACCAGTTCTTGCAAGAAATAATATCGATATCTCGAGAAATGGCAAAATTGAAGGGGATTAATTATTACAGTGAGGTCAAGGAGGACCTGCCCTCGATTTGCCTGGATTCGGATAGAATGAAAGAGGTGTTGCTAAACCTCACCCAAAATGCGATCCATGCAACCCCTCCGGGAGGAAGTATTGTTTTGAGGGCTTTCGGAAACAATGGAAGAGTGAAAGTTCAAATAGCGGATACGGGAAAAGGCGTTTCCCCGGGAAGTTTGGACAAGATCTTTCTTCCTTTTTTCACGACCAAATCGGAGGGAATGGGCATGGGTTTGGCTATTAGTAAGAAAATCGTGGAGGCACACGGCGCGACCATTGAGGTTGAATCGGAAGAGAGAAAAGGAACCAGGTTTACTATCAGCTTTCCTGTACATCCATGAATTAATATGTTGGAATATGACTTGGGAAAAGGGGGTTATTGATCATGTGTCATATCATCTTGCTTTTGCCGATTCTGGCTTTACCCTTGTTTCTTTTCTTGCCTTTCAGAACAGCATTGCCAGCTTATCTTACGGTTGTAATTGCCACCGGATTTGTCTATTTTAAAATCATCGCCGCTATGAAAGCCAAGGTTTGCACCGGACTGGAAGGAATGACGGAGGGGGAAGCTGTGGTGATAGAGGATATCGATCCCGAGGGGAAGGTCAAGTTCGAGAATGAAATATGGGCTGCAACTGCTCACGGTCAACGCCTCCATAAAGGAAAAAGGGTGAGGATCTGCGGCGCTGAGGGGCTTACATTGATCGTCGAATGATTGTACAGCATAGAAGAAGGAACGATTATAGGGGCAAAATTGTTTGCCCTGCTATTTAATAGGATATAATAGGGATAATGAAATATTGAGAGTCTTTCAAAGACATGGCCTTTGCGGAGCATCAAGAATACAATTAAAGGATTAGGAGATACCATCAAAGGAGATAGTAGATTATGGCAATCGATTTGGTTTGTGGAATGATCGTGGATGAGAAGGCGGCACCTGCCAAGACCGCTCACAAGGGCACGAATTACTATTTTTGTGCCGCCTTTTGTAAGGAGGCATTTGAGGAAGAACCTCAGAAGTTCATCAACGGGATCAAACAGTGGGGAGAGGCCTTCGACCCTGTCTGCGGAATGACCGTGGAGATCCCTCATGCTGCGGCGATGAGCACATATGAGGGACAATTCATCTACTTCTGCAACGTGGCTTGTAAGGAGAGATTTGATGCCTCACCGCAGAGATTCATAGAGACTGAGGAAGAGGCCCAAGTTGAGGAGAAACCGTCGCCACCTTCAACCAGACAAGATTTGAAAAAGGCAGAACTTCCGATTACCGGGATGAGCTGTGCCAGTTGTGTGGCAAAAATTGAAAAAGGACTCTCTAAGATGAGCGGCATCGTGGATGCCAAGGTTAATTTTGCGACGGAAAAAGCAACTATCTCTTATTTTCCTTCTCAGGTCACGATGGGGGATTTTGTAGCGACCATTAAAGATCTGGGTTACGAAGCAGGGGTTGAGAAGGTCACCCTTCCAGTTCATGGAATGTCCTGTGCCTCTTGTGTGAAAAAAGTGGAAGACGCCTTGAATGGTCTTATGGGCGTGGTCAGGGCCACTGTGAACTTTGCAACGGAAAGGGCTACGGTCCAGTATATTCCCGGAGCAGTATCCTCGGAAGATTTCCGTAGGGCAGTCAAAGAGGCAGGCTACGAGATCTTAGAGGTGGAAGTGGCTCAAAAGGAAGAAATCGTCGATCGTGAAAAAGCAGCCAGGGAGGCTGAATACAGAAAGCTGAAAAGGAAGTTTGTCAGTGGTGTCGCTCTTGTCATCCCGCTTTTCCTGTTGGTCTATTGGGACAAATTTGGGCTTTCTCAGCTACTAGCACTTTCCAGGCAGACCAACTTCATCCTTCAGCTGATTATTCAGACGCCGATCCAGTTTTGGGTCGGCTGGCAGTTCTACCGGGGCGCATGGGCGGCCGCACGGCACAAAACGAGCGACATGAATACGCTCATCGCTGTCGGTACGTCCGCTGCCTACGTCTACAGTTTCCTCGCAACTTTCTTCCCTCAGCTTTTTGTCGCCGCCCAAGGTGTGGCAGCTGAGGTTTACTTTGACACGGCCGGAGCAATTATCGTCCTTATTCTGCTGGGTCGGCTTCTCGAGGCGAGAGCCAAAGGTCAGACCTCCGAGGCTATCAAAAAACTGATCGGGTTGCAGGCGAAAACAGCCAGGGTCGTGCGGGAAGGCGAGGAAGTGGACATCGCCGTTGAAGAGGTGGCCATCGGAGATCTTGTCGTTGTGCGTCCCGGAGAAAAAGTCCCTGTCGATGGAGTCGTCAAAGATGGCCGTTCTTCAGTGGATGAGTCCATGGTCACTGGGGAATCGATCCCAGTGGAAAAAAACGTGGGAGATGAGGTGATCGGGGCGACGATCAACAAGACAGGCACTTTCAAGTTTGAGGCCACCAAAGTGGGTAAGGACACCATGTTGGCCCAGATCATCCAGATGGTCGAGGAGGCGCAGGGGTCCAAACCTCCCATCGCACGGCTTGCTGATATTATTTCCAGCTACTTTGTTCCTGCGGTGATTGGGGTCTCGATCATCACACTGATCGTTTGGTACTTCTTTGGACCAGCGCCGGCCCTCACATACGCCATGCTCAATTTCGTGGCCGTTCTCATCATCGCCTGCCCTTGCGCACTGGGTTTAGCCACACCCACATCCATCATGGTGGGAACCGGAAAAGGTGCTGAAAACGGGGTGCTTATCCGCGGGGGTGAAGCCCTCGAAACGGCGCATAAACTCACTACCGTCGTCATGGATAAGACAGGGACGCTGACCAGAGGCGAACCCTCGGTAACCGATATCGTGGTCTTGAACAATCACGAAGAGGATGACGTCCTTCGTTATGCGGCCTCGGCTGAAAAGGGATCGGAACATCCCCTTGGGGAGGCCATCGTCAACAAGGCCAAGGAGGAAAACGTTCCCCTAATCGATGCGAAAGATTTCCGTGCTATCGCAGGACACGGAATCGAGGCAAACATCGATGGAAAAGTCCTATTGATGGGGAATGCGAAACTGATGCATGATGAAGGGATTCCGCTGAACGGTCTTGAAAAGAAAGCAGAGGACCTCTCCAGTCAAGGGAAGACACCCATGTTTGTCGCTATCGATCGGAATCCGGCGGGTATCATCGCGGTGGCCGACACCCTCAAAGACAATTCACAGGAAGCCGTGAATGCCCTTCATAAAATGGGGGTTGAGGTCGCCATGATTACGGGAGACAACAAACGGACGGCCAATGCGATTGCCAGGCAGATTGGCATCGACAGAGTGCTTGCCGAAGTTCTCCCGGAGGGGAAGGCCAATGAAGTCAAGAAGCTTCAGAGCGAAGGCAAGACGGTGGGCATGGTCGGAGATGGAATCAACGATGCCCCGGCTCTGGCTCAGGCCGACGTGGGTATTGCCATCGGGACAGGGACCGATGTGGCTATGGAGTCGGCAGATATCACGCTGATCAGTGGCGACCTGAGGGGGGTCGTGACAGCAATCGCCCTCAGCAAAGCCACCATCAGGAATATCAAGCAGAACCTTTTCTGGGCGTTTGCTTACAATACCATCCTTATCCCTGTGGCGGCTGGCGTTCTCTTTCCTATCTTTGGGTTACTGCTCAATCCCATCTTTGCAGCAGCGGCCATGGGATTGTCTTCTGTGACAGTTGTGAGTAATGCCCTAAGATTAAGGAGGTTTAGGTCGCCTGTCTTCGGCGCCTAAAGAGGTATTCAAAAACCGGAAAGGAGAATACTACAGTGGCAAAGATATATGATGATATCACCCAGACAATCGGAAACACCCCACTGGTCAGACTGAATCGCATTACCAAGGGATCTGTAGCCCAGGTGGTGGGAAAGCTCGAGTCTTTCAATCCTCTCTCCAGCGTAAAAGATCGGATCGGGGTGAGCATGATAGAAGCCGCCGAGGAGGACGGGATCATCGGAAAGGACACGGTTATCATCGAGCCGACATCTGGAAACACCGGGATCGCATTGGCCTTCGTGGCCGCGGCTAAGGGGTATCGCTTGATTCTGACCATGCCCGAGACCATGAGCATCGAGCGACGTAACCTTTTACAGATGCTTGGCGCCGAACTCATTCTCACACCAGGTCCGGAGGGGATGCCGGGAGCCATCCGGAGGGCGGAAGCATTGGTCGAGGAAACTCCCAATGCATTTATGCCCCAACAGTTCAAAAACCCAGCTAACCCGGAAATCCATCGGAAGACCACGGCAGAAGAGATCTGGCGGGACACAGATGGAGAGGTGGACATTCTCGTTGCTGGTATCGGCACGGGTGGGACCATTACTGGGGTTGCTGAAGTGATCAAGCCGAAAAAGCCGGATTTCAAAGCAATCGCCGTCGAACCCACGGATTCTCATGTGCTCTCCGGAGGCAAGCCTGGCCCCCACAAGATTCAGGGAATCGGCGCGGGATTCGTTCCCGATGTCCTCAATACAAAGATGATTGATGAGATCATCCAGGTGACTAACGATGACGCCTTCCAGACAGCTCGAAGACTCGCGAAGGAAGAAGGGATTCTCGGCGGCATCTCATGCGGTGCGGCCCTCTGGGCGGCTCTTGAGGTTTCGAAGAGAGTTGAGAATAAGGGAAAGCTTATCGTCGTCATCCTCCCCGACACGGGGGAGAGGTACCTGAGCACCCCCTTGATCCACGTCGACGAAGGCGGCCTCTAGTCGGCGAAAACCGATTTTCCTGGTAAAAAGCCTTCTCGCTCAACACGACCCCGGGATCACTCAAAGTCAGTCGTTTCCCTCGGAGTCTCGGGCAAGTATGGTTCCTTTGTCCTTTTAGGCCGCCCTTATTCCCCGATTTGGCCCGTTCGAACTGATCTGCATTTCATCTCATGAAATTCATATGAATAGTGAATAATTACTTGACAAATCACTATTCAT
>JABAOC010008014.1_pt1 | contig 11639 bp, 8 predicted proteins | sample 7062161 | NCBI WGS metagenome assembly JABAOC01 (sample SAMN14538625, study PRJNA623070) | marine sediment metagenome | biome: marine biome [ENVO:00000428]; feature: marine pelagic biome [ENVO:01000023]; material: deep marine sediment [ENVO:00002113] | place: India: Gulf of Khambhat ... | reverse complement strand
TACTGATAACTAACAGATAGCTGATTGGTGATTTTAACCAGCCGTCGGCAAGGCTGAGTCTGCGGTAATTGACCGAAGCCACGGCGTACATAATCAAACAGGCCAGAGGGAAAAATAAAAGCTGCCGCAGCCCCGGATAGTCGTAAAATCTCTGTAAATCGAACTCCTGACTGACATTGGCACTGGCCGAGAAGACAAAGACCGTACCGATGGCCATCAAAACAACAACGACCATTGCGATGCAGTCGGCGACCGGATTGTCACTTGACGCGGTTATCATTCAATTTCGTTGTGTTTAGGTATTTTTGCCGGCGGCTCAAATTTAACCTGCTTAAATTTATCTTCGGCTTTCTTCGACTGATAACAATAAAAATTATTTTGTGATAGAGAGGATAATTTTGAAACTAATTCAGGCCGACAGCGGTATGCGCCATTTGGGCGTCCAGAAATAAATCTCCAGCGGGATTGATACACATTTGTTATTTACTTTTTCGATTTATTACTTATTATTATTTTTACGGCCAATCGCTGGCTTTATATAAATGACTTATACCTTTTTCACCCGGAGAATAAAAAATAGTCAATAATAAATAGTCAAGAGGAGCGATTATGAGTAAACTAACGAGAAGAGAATTCCTTAAGATAACGGGCTTTGCAGCCGCTTCAGCCGGAGCGTCTTCGCTGTTGCCGAGTTGTGCCGGTGTTGACCAAACAGCTTCGATAGGAGAAAAACGTCCGAATATCATTTTCATCCTTGCCGACGATTTGGGCTACGGGGACGTCGGCTGCTTCGGACAAAAGTCAATCCAAACGCTGAACATAGACCGGATGGCCCGGGAGGGCATGCGTTTTACCGACCACTACGCCGGCAGTACGGTTTGTGCCCCGTCACGGTGTGCGTTGATGACCGGCCAGCATACAGGTCATTGCCTTGTCCGCGGCAATGCGCGGGTGCCGCTGCGGCCTGAGGACATCACCGTTGCCGAGCTGCTTAAGGAAGCCGGATATGCCACCGGTATCATCGGCAAGTGGGGCCTCGGCGAGGCTGATAGCACTGGTATCCCCAACAGGCAGGGCTTCGACTACTGGTTCGGCTATCTCAACCAGAGACACGCCCACAACTACTACCCAAAATACCTGTGGCATAACGAAGAACAGGTCGAGCTTGCCAACGAGGTCAATCACATCATCGGCGGACGTGACCGCTCTCCCGGCGGCGTCGCAACCAAACGCGTTGAGTATTCGCACGATTTGTTTGCCGAAGAAGCCTTGTATTTTGTTGAAAAACACAATGACAGGCCTTTCTTCCTTTATCTAACTTTTACAATTCCGCATGCCAACAACGAGGCCGGGAAGGAAGGTATGGAGGTGCCCTCGCTTGAGCCATACGCCGACAGGGATTGGCCCGACCCCCAGAAAGGCCACGCCGCAATGATAACCCGGATGGACCGTGACATCGGCAGGCTGATGGCCAGACTCAAGACACTTGATCTGGACGAAAATACGTTTGTGTTCTTCTCCAGTGATAATGGCCCGCACAAAGAAGGCGGAGCGGACCCCGATTTCTTCAACAGCTCCGGCCCCCTGCGCGGCTACAAGCGCGCCTTATACGAAGGCGGCATTCGCGTCCCCACAATTGCCCGCTGGCCCGGCAAAATAAAAGCCGGCTCCATTACCAGCCACGTCTCGGCGTTCTGGGACTTCCTGCCGACCTGTTGTGACCTCGCGGGAATAAGCACCCCTGAAGACATTGATGGCATCTCTTTCCTCCCGACGCTTCTGGGCCGGGACTCAGAGCAGAAAAAGCACGAGTTTCTTTACTGGGAATTCCACGAGCAGGGCAAAAGGCAGGCTGTCCGCATGGGCAGCTGGAAGGGCGTCCGCCAGAACGTAGCAAAGAACCCCGATGGCCCGATAGAGCTTTACAACCTCCAGAGTGACATCGGCGAACGGCACAACATCGCCGGCTGGCATCCTGAAATCGTCAAAAAGATTGAAGGGTATATGAAGTCTGCACGAACCCCTTCGGAAAACTGGCCGTTACCGTGACTATAATCTGTAGGGTGGATCTTCCATCCTATAATCCGTAGGGTGGGACCTGCCCTGAGCCCAGTCGAAGGGTTGCCCCACCATTGCTCTGATAGAAACAATAAAGCCCTGATTTTTCCAGGCAAAGGAGACCATTATGAATCGACGCGACTTTTTTAAAGGCGTTCTTCTAAGTAGTTCCCTGTCCTTAGCCGGCCCTGTCCGCACAGCCCGCACTCAGGATTCGCAGCGCCCCAAGGTCATCGACGCCCACTGCCATGCCGGCAGGGGTATCAACTACGCCAAAAATGACCCGACGAGCGACCCATGGACTACGTACAATGACCCCCAGTGGACCCTGAGCCGGGCCCAGGAGGTGGGAATTACTCAGTCAATCATCTTCCCCATCAACAACACAACCTACCGCCAGGCTAATGGGGAGATTGCTTCTTACGTTCGGCGTTGGCCCGACAAGTTCATCGGCTTCGCCAAGCACGACTCCAGGACCGAAGCAGGCAAAATCCGGGAAATGCTGCATCACGAAGTCCATGAGCTTGGCCTCAGAGGTTTAAAACTCCACGGCGTACCGACGAAGGAGATGGTCGAAGCAGCGGCCGTGCTGAAAATCCCCATTCTCTTCCATCCGCCGAATGTTAGTGACAGTCTTGAGGTGGTTCAATCGTATCCTGAGGTCTCTTTCATCCTGGCCCATCTGGGAAGCTTCGCCTCACGCAGTTGGACCGAGCATGTTCGTGCCATTGAGGCATCGAAGAAGCTTGCGAACCTTTACCTCGACACCTCCTCTGTGGTCTTCTTCACGTATCTTGAGCGTGCCGCTCGCGAGCTCCCGCCGGAAAAGCTTATCTTCGGCTCGGATGGCCCGCTCGTGGACTCACGAGTCGAGCTTTATAAAATCCGCCTGCTCAAATTACCGAAGGACAAAGAGCAAATGATTCTCGCCGGCAATATCACCCGCCTCCTCAGTAGTTGATATTGAGAACAGAGCCACAAGTTTAAACGCGACGTCGTTTAGCCCCACCACCTGTTGGCGGGTCTCTTTGTATCGCAACCTCCGGGCGGGGGTGCCTACGCGAGTAATGCTTTCTTCTTCACCCCGCCTGCCCCGCACGAATTAGGCCACAGCCGCCGTGTCCCACACAAATTGAGTTCGAACTCACGTCTAATTAGTGCGGGATAAATTGGTGCGGGGTCCTCTGTCTTGAGTCTTGCGTCTTTGGTCTTCTTCATCTAATTCTCTTAAATCCTGATACCCTGCTGTCCTGATAACCTTCATCCTGATTTTCTGTTCACCTGATAACCTAATCCCCCAACTCACCAATTTTCTAATCACGAGTAACATTTCACGAACTATGATTCACGCTTCTGAGTATAACAGGGCGACATGAAAGAAATTTCTAATGAGCTTGACATAATTAACCTGGGCTAATATACTATCCCGCCTTGTTTTCCCGGCGGAATTGCTACTCTGCAAAATCGCCGACGTTCCGAAGCTTTGGTTACGGAGCGTTGTTAACTACGTAGCACGGCTTGCTGGGTGGGTATGCAAAGGTATTGGACGTAATCCCTGTATTTAGGGATTATTTGAATAAGAAATTGTACTTGGAAGGAGAAATTTTAGAATGGCGGAAAAACGGGTATATTTTTTCGGCGGCGGCAAAGCCGAGGGCAACGCGAAGATGAAGCAATTTTTGGGCGGCAAGGGTGCCAATCTTGCGGAGATGACAAATCTTGGCGTACCGGTTCCCCCGGGCTTTACCATCGGCGCAAAGGTGTGTCAGGAATATTACAATTCCGGCGGCAAATGGCCGAGCGGACTTGATAAGGAGGTTGACAAGAATCTCGCCAAGCTCGAAAAAGCAATGAACGCCAAGCTCGGCGACCCCAACAAACCGCTGCTCGTCAGCGTCCGAAGCGGAGCAGCCGTATCGATGCCCGGGATGATGGACACTGTTTTGAATTTAGGGCTGAACGATTATGTGATTGAAGGCATTATCAAAAAGACTTCAAATCCACGATTTGCATACGATATTTACCGTCGGTTTATCGATATGTTCGGCGATGTAGTGATGGGCTGCGACCATGAGTATTTTGAAGAGGTAATTCACGCGGCCAAGAAAAAAGCCAGGGTCAAACTCGATAATGAGCTAAGTGCAGAGCAGTTAAAAGAGGTTGTCGCCCAATACAAGGGCGTTTACAGAAAACACGTCGGCGAATTGTTCCCGCAGGATGGAAAAGACCAATTGAAGCATGCCATAGATGCGGTGTTCGGTTCGTGGATGACGCCGAGGGCGGTGAGATATCGCGAGCTCAATAATATTACAGGTCTTCTTGGGACGGCGGTGAATGTTCAGGCGATGGTGTTCGGCAATATGGGTGAGGACTGCGGGACGGGCGTTTGCTTTACGCGGAATCCGAGCACGGGCAAAAAGGAATTCTACGGTGAGTTCCTGATGAACGCTCAGGGCGAGGACGTTGTGGCCGGTATAAGGACGCCGATAGAATTGAAGAAATTAGGCAGGCGCCAGCCGAAGGCTTACAAACAGCTTACCGGGCTGATGAGCAAGCTGGAGAAGCATTACAAAGATATACAGGATATGGAATTCACCATTCAGAACAAGGTGCTTTATATTCTCCAGACGCGAACGGGTAAGCGGACGGCTGAGTCCGCGGTGAAAATAGCCGTAGATATGGTTCAGGAAAAACTCATTCCCAAAAAAGAGGCGGTCAACCGTGTGACGCCGGAGCAGTTAGACCGCCTGCTGCACCCACACTTTGACCCGAAGGCCAAGCGCAATGTGATAGCAAAGGGGCTTCCGGCATCGCCGGGCGCCGCGGTTGGACAGGTTGTATTTACCGCCGACCACGCAGAGGCGTGGAACGCCAAGGGCAAGAAGGTCATCCTTGTTCGGATTGAGACCAGTCCTGAAGATATTGGTGGTATGGACGCGGCGGTGGGCATTTTGACGGCCCGGGGCGGTATGACAAGCCATGCGGCGGTTGTCGCACGCGGTATGGGTAAATGCTGTGTGGCAGGTGTCGGTGCGCTGCATATAAATTATAAAGCGAAGAAACTCACGGTTGGCAAACTAACTATTAAGGAGGGCGACTGGATTAGTCTGGACGGCTCGACGGGTGAGGTCATGACGGGACAATTAGCGACGGTAGAGCCGACGATGAGCGGTGACTTCGGGAAATTTATGAAGATTTGTGACGATGTACGCAAATTGGGAGTTCGCACAAACGCCGATACGCCGGGCGATGCAAAGNNNTTGCAGGACCGAGCATATGTTCTTCGAGGGTGAGCGGATTTGGCCGGTGCGTCAGATGATTCTGGCAGCCGATGATTATGCTTTGATGCTTGAGAAGATTAGTGCGGCTGAAACAGAAAAAGAGAAAAAGGCTATCAAGAAGGAATATGCCCCCGTCAAAAAGCAGTTTGAAGGTGCATTGAAAAAGCTGCTGCCGTATCAGCGTAGTGACTTTGAAGGTATATTCAAGGCGATGGCTGGTCTGCCGGTTACGGTTCGATTGCTTGACCCGCCGCTGCATGAGTTTCTGCCGCAGGACAAAGCGAATCAGGCGGAGATGGCCAAGCGGCTTGGAGTCAAGCCGGCTGTTATAGAGAAAAAGGTTGAACAATTGCATGAGTTTAATCCGATGTTAGGACATCGCGGGTGCCGTTTGGCGGTGACATATCCGGCGATTTACCGCATGCAGACGAGGGCGATAATCGAGGCGGCTTTGAATGTCCAAAAGGCCGGCAAGGTTGTTCTACCTGAGATTATGATTCCATTGGCCGGGGCAGCTTCAGAGTTGAAGCAGGTCAAGGATGAAATTATTGACGAAATCAAGACGGTCTTTAAGGAAAAGAAGGCCAAGATAAAGTATATGATTGGGACGATGATTGAGGTTCCGAGGGCCGCGCTGACTGCTGATGAAATAGCCAAAGAAGCGCAGTTCTTCAGCTTCGGGACGAATGACCTGACGCAGATGACGATGGGCTTTTCAAGGGACGATGCGGGCAAGTTCTTAGGAGAGTACGTTGGAAAGAACATTTATGCAGCGGACCCGTTCCAGATACTCGACCAGGACGGTGTCGGGAAGCTGGTGGAGATGGGGACGAAGCTCGGCAGGAAGACCAGAAAGAAATTAAAGGTCGGTATCTGCGGCGAGCACGGCGGTGAGCCGAACAGTATCGACTTCTGTCATCGGGTTGGGATGAATTACGTATCCTGCTCGCCTTTTAGAGTGCCGATAGCACGACTTGCGGCGGCGCAGGCGGCGGTCAGGTAATTTACTATTGACTGTTGACGATTGGCGATTTACTATTGAGTCCGCCAAAAGAAGGCGGATGTGCGATATTAATTATTGGGGAGAGCCGCCGAATCGCTTATGGCGGACAGCGGTTTACCGGGAAATGGGCTTCAGATTCCTGTGGGGTCTGAAGCCCAGCCTAATTTACAGAAGACAGATGTCAGAGGATAGAAAAACAGAAGGCGGAAGTCAGAAGACAGAAGATTAGCGAATTAGTTGCTCAGGTTATCAGGTTAACAGGAAATCAGGATGAAAGGTATCAGGACAGAAGGTATCAGGACATGAGAGAATTAGGTGAATTAGAGATTAGAGATTGGTAGGGCAAGCTCCTTTCTAATGATTATTGATGATTGATTATTTGAGATTGCCGCGCTCGGCTTCGCCTCGCTCGCAATGACAGGGGGCAGGTTCGTTTGGCCCCAGTGAGATAAGCTTTGCTATCTCACGGGGTAAAAGTGTAATATTAAATTATAACTCCATTTTGGTGGGTATTATACCATAAATTGCGGGATTTTTCAAGAGAATTTTGGCGGATGAAACGTGCAAAGACGGGCATTGACGTAAATGAGCAGGCCTGATATAATCAACTTTTTTGGTGGGGAAAAAAATTGTGGTGAAAGTAGCTCAGCTGGTTAGAGCACTGGATTGTGGATCCAGGGGTCGGGGGTTCGAGTCCCCTCTTTCACCCTTTTTGGAGCACGGGCCGAAAGATTGTTGGCTCGGTGCCTTTTTTAGTTGCTGTGAGGAGCGGCGGTTAGATGATTTACTATTTTTTATTTACTATTTACCTTTTTTTGTAGGAAACATTAAAGATTTGATAAAAAGCAAGACGGGAAACCAAGCGAGGTAAATTGAGAAGTCCTTTTTTTTAATAGATTTCTCCACTTCGCCCCCGAGCTTTCTTGCGAAAGCAAAAACGGGGGCTCCGGTCGAAATGACATATGGTCTTAAGAAAATAACAAGGGAGCAGCAAAGATGAAGAAACGCACATCTGATTCAAACCTAATGTTAAGTATCGTTTCGCTGGTTATTGTTTTAGTTTGCTTAGGCTATATGTCGACGAGGGCGGAGGCAGGAGAATTGAATCGGCCGCCAGAAGGTTTTGTGGAGCTGTTTAACGGCAGGGACCTGGCCGGCTGGAAAGGGCTGGTGGGCAATCCGAAGAGCAGGCGCGAAATGAGCAGAGCGGAGTTGGCCAAGGCCCAGGCCAAAGCGGATGAGGATATGCGGGCGCACTGGAAGGTGGTCGATGGCGTGCTTTGCTTTGATGGGAAAGGGCACAGCCTTTGTACGGCAAAGGACTACGGCGATTTCGAGCTGTTCGTGGACTGGAAGATAGAGGCCGGTGGTGACAGCGGTATTTATCTGCGGGGCTCGCCGCAGGTGCAGATATGGGACACGGCGAGCAAGAACGTCGGGGCCCAGGTCGGCTCAGGCGGATTGTATAACAACAAGAAAGGGCCGAGCAAGCCTTTGAAGATGGCGGATAAGCCGGTCGGGCAATGGAACACGTTTAGAATTATTATGATAGGTGAGCTGGTGACGATATATCTAAATGATGTGCTGGTAGTTGAGAATGTGGTTTTAGAGAACTACTGGGAGCGGGGCAAGCCCATCTATCCGAAAGGGCAGATAGAGCTTCAGTCGCACGGCAGCCGGCTTTATTTTCGAAATGTATTTATCAGGGAGATTCCACGAGAGAAAGGTAAGAACAAATTGACCGAGAAGGAAAAGTCCAAGGGATTTGCTCTTCTTTTTAATGGCAAAGATATGACCGGCTGGACGGGCGATACCAAGGGATACTCGGCCAAAGACGGCAAGATTGTTCTCGAGCCCAGACTCAGCAGTGGGAACCTGTACACGGTGGGTGAATACGGCGATTTTATTCTTCGCTTTGAGTTCAGGCTGACGCCCGGAGCCAATAACGGGCTTGCGATTCGTACGCCTTTGTCGGGCAATCCGGCGTATGAGGCTATGGAGCTTCAGATTCTTGACAACACTGCGCCCAAGTACAAAGAACTCAAGCCTTATCAGTTTCATGGCTCTATTTACGGAGTTGTTCCGGCTAAGCGCGGTTACCTTAAGCCCATCGGTGAGTGGAATTCTGAAAAGGTGATTGCCAAGGGCCGACGCATTAAGGTTATACTTAACGGCACAACAATTGTTGAAGCGGATATCGACGAAGCCAGCACGCCGAAGGCGATGGACGGAAGAGACCATCCGGGCCTGAAACGAGACAAGGGCCATATCGGTTTTTGTGGGCACGGGGACTATCTCGAATTCCGTAACATAAGAATAAGATCTCTTGATTAGTGAAAAGCGATTTTTCTTAAAGCAAACAGGGAAGGAACAATGAACAGCAGAAGAAGCAAAGAAGCAATGATGGTAAGTCGTCGGCAGTTTTTGAAAAGCTCAGCGGTCGTGGGAGCGGCGGTGGGTTTTCCCTATTTAGCTGCATCATCGGCGCTGGGTCTGGCTGGGGCCGTTGCGGCGAGCAACAGGATTGTAATGGGCGCTATCGGCGTCGGGGGGCAGGGGACGCGGCACGTCGGCGGGGGAATCTGGGTGCAGGGGGGCGGTTTTCTGAGCAAGCCGGAGGTGCAGTTTGTGGCGGTCTGCGATGTGAATGCCAACAATCAAAATAGAGCGCGCGATATTGTCAACAAGTATTACGGCAATAATGACTGCGCGAGCTATAATGATTTTCGGGAGCTTACGGCCCGGGGGGACATCGACGCGGTATTGGTTGCCACGCCCGACCACTGGCATGTGCTGACGTCGATAGCCGCGGTCAAGGCGGGTATGGATGTTTACTGCGAGAAGCCGCTCTCGCTTACTATCAGGCAGGCCAGAGAGATGGCCGATACGGTCAAAAGATATGGGCGGATATTCCAGACGGGTACGCAGCAGCGTTCGTGGTATGAGTTTCGGTTTGCCTGCGAGCTGGTTCGCAACGGGTATATCGGCGAGGTGAAATCCATAACGGTCAACGTCGGCGGGCCGCCTTTGTGGTCGTGTGATGCGCCGGGAGAGCCGGAGCCGGAGTGGCTTGACTGGAATATGTGGCTGGGGCCGGCTCCGTGGCGGCCTTACACGTCGAAGATTGCGCCCGGGGGGTGGATGGCGTATCGCGATTATTCCGGCGGAGAGATGACCAACTGGGGGGCGCATATGTTCGATACCGCCCAGTGGGCGATGGGGATGGACGAAAGCGGGCCGGTGGAAATTATTCCGCCGGACGGTAGGGACTACAAGGTGCTTACTTATAAATATGCGAACGGCACGATTATGACGCGGGACAAGATAAGCAGAGAGGTGCCGGGTGTTTTGTTTACGGGGACAGAGGGGAAGATTGAGGTCAGCCGGGAGCATTTGATAACGGAGCCGGAAAGCCTGGTCAGACAAAGAATCGGACCCGACGAGATTCATCTGTACGAGAGTAAGAATCATCAGGACAATTTTCTGCAATGTATTAAGACCCGCGAGAGGCCGGCCAGTGACGCTGAAGTGGGATGTCGTTCGATTACGGTCTGCCATCTGGGTAATATTGCATACTGGCTCAAACGGCCGCTCAAGTGGGACCCGGAAAAAGAACAATTTTTGAATGACGCGGAGGCGGACAAGATGAGAGCGAGGGCTCTGCGGGCGCCGTGGAGGCTTTGAAATTTACTCCGTCAAACGGCGCCGGATCTTCGATATTGACTATTTACTGTTGATGATTGACTATTTTTTCTTGCCTTGGGCGGCAATGCCATTCATAATAGAATCAGCAGAAGCGGAAGTTTTACATTGATATACAAACATCACTGCATTGGAAATAGTTCGATCGGTTTGAGTAGCAAAAAGTCCGCCAGAAAGACGGCGGATAAATCCGCCAAATGAGCGACGGATAAATGTTGTATATTATTATATGCGAAATCATTGACAAATGATTCGTCAAATAAAAAGAAAAGATATTAGACGAATAGGAGAAATATGGTTAAAGGTATCTATTGATACACACTCATTCATTGGTGAAAATATTGGTGTCAGCCCTCTTGAGTTCTGGAGTAGCAAGATACCAGAAATGATCCAAACGACACTAGGGGCGGATGGATATGTATATGAAGTTGATAGAAAGATCTTGGGCTTTATTACTATGTCTCCCCAAAATTCATGCGGATATTACATGTATGAACTGTTTGTTGACCCTCTGTTCCAAGGAAAAGGAATTGTAGGAGCGGCTCTTATAGACTTTGCTAAAGGACTTGGGAGATATATCACGACTAGCGTTTATCAAAAGAATGAGCGAGCTATCAATTTTTATTTGAAACATAACTTCTCTATGTTATCGCAAGAACCATATCTTGAGGAAGAAACAAAGCAGTTTAAATTTAGGATGATGTGGTGGAAAGGTGAGAAGCCTGACATTTCGTTTGAGCCGACAGCGTGAAACACGTCAGCTCAACTTCCCGTTATGCCTTGAATTGGAATCGGCTTTCCTGCCACGATTTTCTTGATATTAGCATAAGGCAAGCATAAAATCAGAACTGAAAGGCAGCATTGAGATTTAGTCCGCCAAAAGAGCGGCGGGTCTTTGATGATGATTAATGATTGTTAATGAGATTGCCGCGTCGGCCTAGGGCCTGCTCGCAATGACAAATAGGATTTAGAATTTATGGGGCAAGTCCCACGCTACGGCTTGTCGTAATAGACTGAAAAATAAAGGATAATTATGGCTGCATACATGATTGCAAATGTCGAAATTAATGATGCTGAAAAAATAAAGGAATATTTGAAAGCAACTCCCGAAGTAGTAAAAAAATACAGTGGACGGTTTTTAGTACGCGGTGGAGAATTTTGGGTTGCAGAAGGCCGCTGGACTCCCAAGCGGCTGGTTGTTTTAGAATTCGAATCATATGAAAAAGCAAAGGAGTTTTGGCATTCGGAAGAATATAGGCCTTTAAAAAGACTGAGGCAATCTTCAGCAAACACTGATATGATATTTGTTGATGGGATATCAAAAGAAATGTCAGATATGTTGAATTTATAAACAATGGGAAAGGTGTTAAAAAGACGGAAATGATTTTAACATTTCCAAATTTGATGATATGATAAAACGCGTTTCGACGTGCTCACGGCAGGAACGTTGAGAGCAATATGAAAGAGACAATTATGGATAAATTCGAATCAATCGGCGAAGAGTTATTATCCCTGATTGAAGAATGGGAGCCAAAACTATCGGCGCTGGGTGATGATGTTATTACCGAACGACGTAACAGTCAAAATCGCACCAT
>JABAOC010007047.1_pt2 | contig 11645 bp, 10 predicted proteins | sample 7062161 | NCBI WGS metagenome assembly JABAOC01 (sample SAMN14538625, study PRJNA623070) | marine sediment metagenome | biome: marine biome [ENVO:00000428]; feature: marine pelagic biome [ENVO:01000023]; material: deep marine sediment [ENVO:00002113] | place: India: Gulf of Khambhat ... | reverse complement strand
ATCGACGGGAACGGCAACGCAGCCACCAACAATGTTAGCGTAGAGACACCCGGGGCTGAGACTATATCAGGCCAGTCAAACTACGTAATTAACGACAATTACGGCGGTATTTTGCTGCTGTCCGACGGCACAGATTGGTTTGGCGTCGCCTCATTTACGCTCGACTCCGCAGAAAACCCCATGACTGCGGCGGGCGATATTATTGTAGGCGGCACCTCCGGTCAAATGGCCAGACTAGCGGCTGGCTCCAACGGCCAGGCTCTGATACTGGCTTCGGGCACCCCAGCATGGTCTAACGCTGGCCAGGTGCCTATGGGCGCCATTATCCCCATAGCCTCCAACCTGACGGGGGCTCATGCGATCCCATCGTCAGGTACGGTCGATAGCTGGGGTTTTATTTACTGCAACGGGGCTGCGATCCCGGGCGGGAATACTGTCAGCGGTACGACGCCGAATATCACCGACGGCCGCTTTTTGCGTGGCTCGACAGTGGCGGGGACGACTGGAGGCAGTGCCACCAAAAACCTCCAGCACACACACAGCTTTTCGGATACGAGCACGTCGGCTCTGGGTACGATCACCCTGAATCACCAGCACACTACGGACTCCCAAAGTACGTCGACAACCGGCGGGACTAGGGCGTCCTTTATTAGTGCCAACTACGCTATCTCCGAAGGGGCGGTGTCATTCAATAAAAACGTAATGAACTCTAACCAAACAGCTCACTCCCACAGTGACGGCTCTCTATACGCCGAGGTTGGTCTGGTATTGTCCGCCGGGGATATCGTAGGTCATAGAAACGATAAGGGCGGTACGTTTTCGTCTGCTATCGACAAAAACTACGGTGGCTCCTCTGGGGGCACGCCTTCGCCTAACCGTACTGACGTTCACGGTACGACCTCAACCGCGTCTGTGTCCTGGTCGTCTTCGACGGTCAATTGTACTGTTGGCGCCTTTACGTTTAACACGGACAGTCTGGACAGCTCGACGTACCAAAACACGCACACGCACAGCTTTAGCCATACGCACAGCACTGACAACCAACTTTCTAACTACAACGCGGCGCACACGCACGACGTGTCAGGGACTACAGGGAATGGTGGGAGCACGACTCAGAATATTGAGCCGGCTTACCTTAATGTACAATACGTTATGAGGGTTAATTAATGGATCAGTATGACCTGACATGGAGGCGCCACAGGGGGAACGGCAAGTTTACCCGTTGGGCTACCTTCAAAGGGCTGACGGGGCATCGGGTAGACCCTGCCCCACATGGTGAGACGATGGTTTTATTTAGGAAAAACGGAGGGCAACAGACCATAGCTGACTGGCATCAGTGCGAGATCAAGCTGGGCGCAGACTGGGTACTTGCGACTAGAGCAGCCATGGAGCGCGAAGCCGGCCAGGACGTTAAATTAAAGCCCGGTGTTGGGGAGGCAGACAATGGCAGCGTATAAGACTGAAATCCAGAAAAAATTTGTCGAAAACGGCCGCGTTGTGGTCGAGTTTTATGTTTTAAAAGACAATGTAAGAATGAAAACGCCTTATGACGACGAGCAGCTATTTTCTATTGGTCTGGACTCAGACGTCCAGGCTGATCTAGAAAGCGCTCTGACTACGTTTTTGACGCAGCTCAAGGCTGAAGACGAGGCTAATCTAACGGCGCCGGCGACTATCACCGACCAGGAGGTCGCCGACTAATGAGGGTGTTTCTGGCTGCATTGCTTTTGATGAGCTGCGGGCTTTTTGAGCCTGAGGACAAACAGGCTAAAGAGCCGACAGTCTGGGACTGCTTAGAAAAGGTGCAGCCAGTCAGAGACACCTATATGCAACTATTGCCCACCATAGCCGACAGCGAGGGGTGGTATGAGACCACAGAGTGTGATGCTTTGCTTTTTAATAGTCTCGTCGCTGCTGGCGGTGTTGATATTAACATTCCTCTTGCTAGGGACGTGTCGGGAAAATGGTTTCGACGCCCTGCAAAAGACTGTTTTGCAACAGGCCATAGTCAATCCGAAATAAGCCGAGACATGTATATCGGTCTAATTTTCTGGGCATTCCTTAACGAGCGCGTGGACATACTCGAAGGGATTTATCAGTACGGGTCAGCTAATGGGTGGATCATGGGGGAGGGCGCGATCTCGCGTACCCTCATGACACCCGGGTTGCAGGCCACCCTTGCCGATGCAATTTTTGCCTTGGGCGGAGCCGACCACGAGGAGCGAAAGTATCCGCAAGCCTGGTACTGCTGTAACACCAATTTCGCGGCGCACCTGGACGTACTCCATATATTATTAAGGGGTTATATCAATGGTGGAATTAGCGACACTATGGCCAGCGTATTAGCTGAGCAGTATAATAGAGACATAAACAACCCATTGTTTGCATTTGCATGGGCTAAGTACCATACCGGGGATTACACCATTGCTTTGCAGCTACTTGATAACGATGCGCTATGGCCTAAAGATCGCTTACCTACGAGCGATAACTATTGTGACTCCTGGCCTATGCAGCGCGATCCCAATACAGATGACTGGGCGCCATGTCCAGAAGAGGGCAAGACGCATACAGGCGGCGGGCTCGTACTATTAACCGAATTGATTGAAAAGGAGCTAGGTCTATGATGGGCATGGACGAGAGCAAAATCAGCACTATGTACGGCGAAGAGATCGCCAGCGCCCTAGAGGGGCTAATCGCCGCCATGGAGGGGCGCCAGGCCGAGGGGTACGACGACATGATGCCCGAAGAGCTAGCCCCGCCAGAGGTGGCAGAGCCGGTCGAAGCGGCTGCCGAGGTGGCAGAGGACGTCACCGAGGACATGACCGGCGACGACGACTTGGGCCAGGAGGTCAAAGACTTCTTTTCAGGCGCGGATAAGGCTCCAGACAAGTCCGAGGGTGTAGCTGTCATGATGAGCAGCAGCCTTACCGGAAAAAAAGGCAAAAAGGGCCGAGGTCGACGCAAGAAAGGTAAATAATGGCTAGGACGGCAGACCAGCTTATTACGGGGCTGAAGCGGCGCGGTATTATCCCGGCGTCTCAGGTACTTTTCGATAATGACGACCTGTTGGCCTTTGCCGACAACATTATCGAGACCTTTTTGGTGCCAGAATTGATCAGCGTGCGCGAAGACTACTTTGTGCACTTCACTGATTATAGTATAACCATCAATGAGGCTAGTTATCTGATTCCTGAGCGGGCGGTAGGGCGGTCGGTAAGAGACCTAAAACTCCTATTTGATAATGGGGGCCAACGTGACCTTCAGCGCTTTGCCTTGGAAGATGAGCATTTTTTCCAGCAGTCTTCGACGCCTCAGGGCTACTATATGGACTCTGACCACATTGTCCTGGTGCCTACCCCTGGAAATTCTGGTCAGTCTCTACGAGTATTTTACGAGAGATTTCCCTCGCGTCTTACAGAGTCGTCTAATGCCGGCGTGGTCACTTCAGCCACTACCAGCTCAATCACGCTGTCGTCAGTGCCTTCGGCTATCACAGCGGGCGCTGTGGTGGACGTCGTGCGCGGTAAGGCGGGTCACTCTACCACTCATATAGACCTGACAATTCAGTCGATCAATACCAACACGCTGGAGTTTACGGCGGGGGACGTCGACAACACGGTGATCACCGCCGGCGACTACGTCTCCCTAGCGCAGACTTCGCCTGTGATTCAGCTCCCAAATGAGTGTTACAGCTACCTAGAGACCATGACAGCCGCAAGGTTCCTGCACTCTAATGGCGATTTTGAGGCCTCTGGCAAGCTAGAGGACGACGCCAAAGCCGAAATGAAAAACATGCTCAAAATTCTGTCGCCGCGCAACCGGGGCGAAGCAACCAAAATTATCAACAGACGGTCGCTAATGCGTGGCACTAAGGGGCGATACCGAAGAGGGTTAATTTACTAATGGCATACGCCTACCCCGAAATTAGAGAATTCAATGGGCTGTATCTCCAGAAGAATAGCTTTAATGTCCCGGATGGCGCGCTTGAAGAGGCTGAAAACGTCTTTATTCAGCGCGACGGCATCATAACCAAGAGGCGCGGGTTTTATGAGTATTACCAACCCGGGTCGTTTTTCGTCAAAAACCTGATTTTATACGACGGAAAACTGATCGGTATACTTGCCGACCGGGCGCAGGTATATACTGACACGGGGACGGTTCCAAACGAAACTGGGAGCGCTGCCGACTTCTCGGGGGCAACCGTGGCCGTGACAGGCTCGCGGGTGCCTCGCTTTGCTCAGGCCAACAAAAATCTCTATTTCACCACCGACAACGGGGCTATGAAAATCGAAAGCTCCGACGACACGGTCTCGGACGTCCAGAGGGTCGGTACGCCGCCGGCTCTGGACATGATGGCGAGCCTATTTGTGGGCTCTGTGGCGCCTTTTCAGGGCAATAGCCAGGTGAATTATCGGGTTATTTTTGGTCGCCGAGACAATAACGATAACCTGATTTTAGGGGCCCCGTCGGATTTTCTGGCCCTGACCAACATCGGCACTACCGACACCTGGACAAACCCAGCGGGCAATACCGTGCGTGTCGCTGCTGCGACGCACACTTTTGTAGCCACTGACGTTGTTAGAATCGAAAATTCAGGGGACGCTAACGTACCCGACGGCACCTATACGGTGACCGCAGTGTCGGCCGGCGTCTGGTTTGAATTTACAGCTCCGTCGACTCCGACAACTCCGGGCAATATCACGTGGTCGCAGGACAAGACGACTAGACTAGAGTTTTCTGTACCATCGGAGATCACGTCAGGAGACGGTTTTTTCTATCAAATTTACCGCACCGAGGGCTCCGACAGTTCTGGAGATGAGGCTGGTAGTACCTATAAGTTTGTTGAGGAAAAGGAGCTAACGGCCGCCGAGATAACGGCTGGTGTGGCATTTTACGAGGACTTTATCGACGAGCTGTTGCTCGGGGCTGAGCTTTACACCAACGCCAACAGTCGCGAGGGCGAGTTAAATGCAAACGACCGGCCGCCACTGTGCGATGACATGGCGTTTTATAAAAATCATATTGCATATGCCAAGGCGACGTCACGCCACCTGATAACCCTGGACGTGGTTGACACGTCGTCCCTATCTGCTGGCGATATTCTAGAGGTAACGGTCGATGCGACGACTAGGTCTTATATTGCGGGCACTGACGTGGAAAACCAGACGGTGGCTGCTACTAGCGTCGCTGGCTCTGGTACTCTTACTATTACTTACGCCGGGCATGGTTTTGTAAACGGCGACTTTGTCTATATCAGCAATGTGTCTGGTGGCTCGTTTGCTGAGGGCGAGTATGAGGTGTCAGGTGTTTCAGGCGCTGATTTTGATGTTACGGGGGTTGGCACGGCTACGGGTCTTGACTTTGCTGGCACTCGCAACGCTAGCGGGCAGTATTTCTTTTATCTCAACTCAGCTAGTTCAAGCGTTTCTGTACGTCTTCGGGATACAGCGCAGCATATTGTTAAAGCTATTAATCGCGACCCCAATAGCGATATTTATGGCCGTTATATATCTGCTCCTGTTGGGGATGTTCCTGGAAAAATGCGATTCCAGGCTAAGAGCTTCGGCGGTGCCATTCAGCTCTCTGTTGTCTCTGGGGGAGGCGACGCATTCAGCCCAACCCTGACGACCACTGCAACCGACAACCAGTCGGAGGCTGAGGACCAGCCAAATGCAATCTTTTTTAGCAAGCTGCAAGAGCCTGAAGCTGTGCCGCTTTTAAACTCGATTAAGGTAGGGGCTAGCAACGCGGCGATACTCGCGGTCAGAGCGCTACGGGATTCTCTCATAGTGCTAAAAGAGGACGGGGTGTACCGTGTTACCGGAGACACGTTTTCAGCTTTTACTTCTACTCCTCTTGATACTACTGTTGTTTGCCGCGCACCTTCCAGTGTGAAGGTGCTCAACAACCAGGTGATTTTCCTCTCTAACCAGGGGGTTTGCCTGGTGACTGAGTCCACCGTGCAAATAATCAGTCGTGTTATTGAGGACGTAATTCAACCGATCCTTACTAAGGACGACCTGGAGACGGAAACCAGCGCGGTAGCCTACGAGTCAGAGCGCCTGTACCTCTTGTCAACCTTGGACTTGAACGAAACCACCAACACGCAGGTTTACGCCTACAATATCCTTAACGACACCTGGACGACATGGGATAAAACCTTTGATCAGGGGGCTGTGGGGCCGAATGACACGCTGTATTTGGTGTCTACCGGCGGGGAGGTGCTCAGAGAGCGCAAGCAACAGACCCTAATAGACTTTTGTGAGCAGAATTATCCGACAACAGTCAATTCGGTGCCCACTGAGACCTCGGCAAATATCACAATCAGCGCAATTGTGCCGCGAATCGGTGACGTGATCGTCAAAAACGACGCATTCAACCGAATAAGCGCGGTTTCTGGCACTGGGCCAGCCTATGACGTCACTTTTGAGTCGCCGACTAACCTCGAAGCGGCCGATACGCCTACTTATTACTCACAATATACGTCCACAATGAAGCTCGCGCCGTTCCACGCGGGGGCTGTGGGGCGCATGAAGCAATTTGCACAGATGCAATGCCATTTTAAGAACTCCGAGCCGGGAAAACTGACCGTGAGCTTCCAAAGCTACATCTACGGCGGCTCTGAAACGGTGCAATGGGTAAACCCGCTGAGTTTTGCGGGCTGGGGATTTTTTCCATGGGGGTTTGTCCCCTACGGGCAGGAAGAGGGCATTAGCTTAACGCAGTTTACGAGAGCGGCGGCGGTATGTAGGGTCTACGTGCCCCGTTTTGCTCAGCGGACGACTTATATTCAGCCGGTGATTGCACACGCCGGGGCGGGCGAGCAAATAAACCTACAGGCTATCACGTTTGCAGTGCGGCCGTACCGCGAAAGGGTGTCTAAGTAATGACCATTGAAAGCACAGGAAGCACTCACTACTGGTTTACCGAAGACGCGGAGGGGGTAGCCAACCGCCTCCAGTCATTGCATGGTCAATGGAGCGTTTGGGGCACCAATCCGGTAGCTCAGGCGTGGGTTAGGCACTCGATACAGTATTACTCCTCTGTTATCGACCCGTCCTCGTGGGACTCGTCGCTAATATTCGAGGGCGAGCAGGGGGAGCTTGTGCGGATGAGTATCCCCCAAGCTCGTTCCCTTATTCGGCAGCTTGTGACCCTCTTAACCAAGCAAAAGCTTTCCATGAAGGCGATTGCAGAGAGCACCAGCCGGGACGTCGTCCAGGACATGCGCTTGGCTAACGCTCTGGCCGACAATATCGTCCATGACCAGCGATTAGACTCCAAAGGCGAGAGTTTTTGCGAGCAGGCACTGGTCTACGGCATGAGCTACCTAAAAGCCTGCTGGCGGACCGATAAAGGCGATATTTATGTCGTCGACCCGACTGATGACTCGATTATGAGCAACGGTGATCTCCATATTGAGAATCATAGCGTTTTTGACGTGTTTTTCGACTATGCGACCGAGCGCTTCGAGGACTTGGACTGGGTAGAGGTGCGGACCATTAAAAACAAGTGGTCTCTAATCGCTCAATTCCCAGAGCACGCCGACGCGATCAGAAAGCTGGAGCCTGCCAGCAATTATCGTGGTTTTTACAGCGCCAGCTATACGACATACGCCCAGGACGACTATGTTTACATCTATGAGGTATATCACCGCCCTACGCCGGCTCTGCCGAAAGGTCGCATGATTGTTTATGGGGCAGATGACCTCGTGTTGCACGATGGCCCCAACCCATACGGCAGAATCCCCGTCGTTTGCATGAAGCCGGAGGCTATTCACGGTCTGGGCATGGGTTTCGGGTATCCGTTCCTATCTAACCTGCTCCCGGCCCAGGAGATGCTGGACCACAGCTTTTCCGCTATCGCCACGAATCAGGCCGCCTTTGCTGTGCAAAATGTCACGGTGCCCCGGGGCGCTAATATTGACGTGCAAGAGATTGGGGGCATGAATTGGATCAATTTCACGCCCACGAATGCCTCGGGGGGCGGTAAGCCTGAGGCCTTGCAGCTAACTCAAAGCTCGCCAGAGAGTTTTAAGTTTATCGACGTGCTGCTCCAGCATATGACGCAAATTTCCAATGTGAATAGCGCTCTAAGAGGTGAGCCACCACCAGGGGTTACATCGGGTGCGGCGATCGCAACCTTAACCACCAACGCGATTGAGTTTATCAGCTCCGCAGCGCGCTCCTATAAGGAGTCCATGGAAGACATTGTTACCATGGGCATCGAAACCTATAGGACTTTCGCCAAGACGACTAGAATCATTAACATTGTTGGCAAAAATCACCAGTCGTACACCAAGAAATTTAAGGGCGAGCAGCTTAAGTCCTTTAAGCATGTGCGCATGACTCAGATTAACCCGCTAATGCAGACGCTGTCGGGGCGCATGGACATTGCGCAGCAGCTCATGCAACAGGGTCTGGTCACCAATATGCGCGAGTATATTGCGATTCTGGACGGCGAGCCTCTGGAGAGGATTAAGGACGTAGAGCAGTCAGAAAACGACCTGATAGCGGCGGAAAACGAGGACATGCTCGAAGGGACTGAGGTTAGGGTGCTAGCCACCGACGACCACGCCAGTCACATTCGCGAGCACCACGCTATTCTAAATAACCCGATCCTTCGCCGGGGCAATAACCCCGTGACTGAGTTGGTTTTGAAGCATATATTAGAACACTATAGAGTCCTTAAAGATACCGACCCCGGACTCCTGGCATTAGTCAGAACCGGGCAAATGCCTGAGGGTGGCTTACCCCAGGCGGCACCAGCGGCAGGCGCGGGCGGTCCGCCACCTACCGAACCTAATCAACCTGCAATAGAGGGCGCGCAAGCGGCACAACCGGCACCAGACATGCTGGGGAGGCCGCAAGGGGAGCCGCAAAATCCACTAGCTGAGGTATTATAATGGCCTACGCGAAAATCAATCAGTTACTCGAAGGTGACGACCAGGCCGGCAGTGGCAAGGCGGATATTTTCGGCGGCGGTGACCAGCAGGGGCTGAGCCTCACTGGTGACCCTGCAACCACGGAAGGTGCGCCGGCTTCAGACGCCGTCAAAACCTCAACAGAGGGGCAGGTTAATACAGGAGCCTCACAGCAGGCCGCAGCAGCGCAGCAGCAGGCCGATACTGAGGACAGCGCCGTCAGTCGTGACGTGATTACGAGAAACATCGGTAGGCAACAGGCTCCGACAACCTTGGCCGACATAGGGTCGCGCCTTGAGACCGCCAAGACGACCCTGGAAGACGAGGCCGCTAGCTATTTGGCTGGAAGAGGCGAGGAGCGCGAAGGGCAGTACGGCGGTGATCGCACAGAAACCTACGAGGGCGCTATCAGCGGCGACGAGCCCGCAACCCAGTATGTACAGGACTTAGGCACCACTCAGCAGCAATATGGGGAAGATCGGGCTTTTGATCCGACCACAAACGTAGCCATCGCGCCAGGTTTGGCCTCGGCTACGTATGGAGCTAACGCTCAGGCGGCCGATGAGGTCGTGCGTGGCTACTTGCAACGCGAGCAGGGGCCGCAGTATACCCGGGCAGAGTCTGACCTTGATTTAGCTCTTTTGCGTCAGATTCCAGGCTATCAGCAGCAGCTCAGGGACTTGGGTGCGACCCAGCGAGAGCTGACCGAGCAGTACGGCCGCATAGGCGAAGAGACGTCAACGCAGGCCTATGAGGCTGACGAGGCGGCACGTCAGGCAGCGCTAGACGCGGCCAGAGGTTACTTTGGCGGCGAGATAGAGTCCCTTTATGGGGCTCAGGAGGACGAGCTAGCGGCTTTCCAGGAGGCGCTGGCCCAGCAGACACCAGAAAGCTTCGGGGGCGATGTGCGCTCAGCTTTAGCAGCCGAGCAGGTCGACCCTTACCTAGCCCAGCAGATTGGGCTCGGGGCTGGGGTTGATCCGACGCAATATTTTACCGGAGCACCTCTAGAGTTTGGTGCTGAGGAGTTTTTTGACCAGACTGAGGCGGACCGCTACAACCGCATTATGGAGCTGCTGGGCGGGGCTCATGTCCCCGAAGGGCGCGCCGGCCGGGTTGAGGCTGGAGGTCTAGGCGCTGGTATTGAGAGCGAATTCGACGCCGATGCCTATCGTACCGCTCTTCTGGCGGGTGCGCAGGGGCAGGCGCGGACTTTGGACGACCAGATAGCCGCAATTATTCGGCGTGGTGAAACCGGACTTGAGGACTATCAGGGTACTATCCTAGCGGACCCATACAAAGGGCTCCAGGGTGACGTATCGTCCGCCATCCAGGCAATCGAGGCAGAGTATGGGCCTAGTGGCATCGCCGGGTTTGTGCCTGAGGCCTACGAAATGAGCGTGCCGAACTACATAACCCCACCGGAGATGGTTGGCCTGGGTTACGAGGACTTTCTAAGCCCGGAAGACCTGGCAGAGTTAGAGCGCTTGACTGGCGAGCGAATGCAGCCTCACGAGCGCGCCGAGTACGCCAGCCAAACGCCGGGAGCATACACCTTTGATCGTGACCGGTTCATAGCTGACGCCCTGGGTCGTTTGGCCAGGGGTGAGGAGATCGCAGCCCAGGAGCAATTAGACCGGGATCGCAGCGAAAACGCCGGAAAATACGCTGTACCGGGCAACATACTGATCGGGGAGTCTGCGCCAACCATAGACAAGGCGACAACACCTCCGCGCACTCCGGAAGAGCGGGAGGCTGGCCAGGCGGCTATAGACGCCGCTTTGGGCGGCGGGGCCGTGCCCACGGGGTCGGTGGTGGCCGCAGACCCGGACTCTTTTGGAAACTCACTAGAGCCTAGGGCTGCAACGGGATCGGCGGAATGGTCAAATATTAAAGAGCTTTTGCGATAGGAGGTTGAAAGCATGGTAGCGCCAGCAATAGTAGCCGCTGGAATTACGGCCGCAGCGACGGTGGTTGGTGGCCTGATTAATGCGTACCAGGCCGGAAAAGCCCGCGACATGGAGCAGGCTAAGCTTGACCAGATTGCCGAAGTTATCCGGTCTCTTATCCCGCCCCATATCGACGTAAGTCCTGAGAGGCTTGTGCAAGCGCCTCACCTGATCATGGAAGAGGTAAAACTTGCGCCCCTTAACTACGACAAAATCAAGCCCGCTGAATACCGGGTTATTCGCGACTTTATCCCGGAAGTGGCTCCACTGATCGAGGAGCAGGCGCCGCAGCTTGTCGAGAAGACAGCTAGGGGTCGGGAAGGCGAGAGAGCTTTCGGCGAAGCGCTCCAGGAAATGCTGCGAGTAGGTCGGGCTGGGGGAGACGACCCGATAGCCCGGGCGGCCACCGCGAGAGCTATGGAGGCTGCCAACCGCGAGGCACAGGGGCGACACGCGGCGATTGCCCAGGACATGGCACGCCGGGGGATGGCTGGCAGCGGCATGGAAGTGGCGATGGCTCTTCAGGGCGCCTCTGACGCCATGGGTAGGGCTGGCACAATGGCCAGGGATGCCCAGGCTGATGCGTACTTGCGGTCATTGCAGGCCATGAGAGACGCAGGCCGCATGGGCAGAGAGCAGAGCCTTGACGAGATGGCCTTAGCCGGCCGCAATGCCGACATTATTAACGCATTCAACGCCAGGACGACCTTAGCAGCTCAGCGGCAGGCGGACAGGGCAGCAGATATCAGAAATAGGGCTTCAGAGCGTAATCT
>JABAOC010016741.1_pt6 | contig 11650 bp, 14 predicted proteins | sample 7062161 | NCBI WGS metagenome assembly JABAOC01 (sample SAMN14538625, study PRJNA623070) | marine sediment metagenome | biome: marine biome [ENVO:00000428]; feature: marine pelagic biome [ENVO:01000023]; material: deep marine sediment [ENVO:00002113] | place: India: Gulf of Khambhat ... | reverse complement strand
AATTCGTGCAATTTCGTCCAAAGGTAGAGGCACGCATAAATGCGAGCGTGTTGGCAGTGAGATGAAAGCGTGACGGAAAGTCACAGTCGGAAAGGGCAGAGAAACATGGCATTTGAGCTCGATGTCTTCGGCAAGCAGCTTGATGCGGATTATCTTGAATGGCTGGTTGACGTGCGTGCCGTCGATATCCATCGGCACTTCTCGCGGCTATGGGACTACTATGCCAACCCGATGGTCGAGGTGTCCGGTGGCGGTTCAGCCGAACGCAAGATCACTGAGTCGGGCCGGTGCTATGTGCAGGCACAGGAGTACGGGTTACCTGCGCGAATCACCGGCTTGGCTCGCTCATCCCAGGCGGGTGTGTTCGGCTCGCGGGCCGTCAAGGATATCCAGCGCAAAGAAGTCGTGATTGAGAACGACGTCGCCTGGCGTGTGAATGCCGCAGCCGATTTCCTCTTTGGCAAGCCAGTCAGCCTTATCTCCAAGGCACCCGACGGCCGAAGACGCAGCGAGATCGAAGCCATTTTGAAGGCGCTTCTTGCGGCCAACGGCGGCCTTGGTTTCTTTCAGGATATGGCGGTGCTCGGAAGTGTCTACGGGTTCGTCGATTGCTTCATCAGACCCGGTGAATCCTTCATCGAGCGTCTCTCCTCCGGTTCAGCATCCCTTCAACTCCCTCCGCTCTCCACCGTGCTGCAATGGGCNNCAGAGAAAGAACGCCGTCAGTAAGAGGAATTCGTTTCTCGCGCGGATTCTCGGGGCAACGGGCCATCGTAGTGACACGCGCCAGGTGGTCGCTGTGACGGAGGTTACCTCGCCCGAGCACTGGCAGCTCTACGAGAACAGAGAGCTCGTTGCGGAGGGCCGGATGCCGTGGGGCTTCTTGCCGGTGGTACATATCCAGAATATGACCCAGCCGTATTACTATGAGGGCGCCAGCGACGTTGAGCCACTGATTCCGTTGCAGGATGAACTCAATACGAGGCTCAGCGACCGGGCCAGCCGCATTACGTTTCAATCATTCAAGATGTACCTCGGTAAGGGCATCGAAGGCTTTGAGAATAAACCCATTTCGCCCGGGCGGATGTGGTGCACGGATAATCCGGATGCTTCGATTCAGGAATTTGGCGGGGATACGTCGGCCCCGAGCGAGAACCTGCACATCGCGGAGATTCGCGAGGCAATGGACAAGACCAGCGGCGTGACCCCTGTAGTGGCAGGCATCCTGAAGGACAGGCTGGGGAACCTGACCAGCGCGGTCGCCCTGCGGCTGACTTTCATGGGCATGCTCAGCAAGAACGAACGCAAGCGGCACACCTATAGCGAGGGTCTCAAGAGAATTTGCCGGATGGTTTTGAGCATTCTCGACACGGCCAACATCTACAGGACAGACGACAGCGAACGGGATATTGAGGTCGTTTTTGCAGGTCCTTTGCCCGAGGACGCCATGGAGAAGCTCAAGGAAGCGCAGATCAAACGGGAACTGGGTGTTCCTGCAGAGCAAGTACTTAGAGAACTGGGTTACGAGCCCGAAGGGCATTGATGATTGCAGGCTGATTGACGGAGATAAACCGGATGGAAGAAAAGAAGAGTGCCGAGGAAAGAGCCGGGAGCCTTGAGGAGCAACTCGCCGAGGCAAATCAAAAGATCGCACAGATGTCTCAGGACTTGGATGCCCTTGATGTTGAGCGAAGGCTGACGCGCAAGCTCGTGGTAGCGGGCGTCACCGACCTGGAAGCGGCCGTGCTCATCGCCAGGGCGAGAATGGAAGGCAAAGACAAAGCAGACCTCGACGGTTGTGTCGAGCAACTGAGAAAGGAGAAGAGTTATCTGTTTGGCGCATCGGAGACGGCTGTCTCGCGCAAAACCGCCGGCGCCAGGGAGCGGGTGACGCACAGCCACACGACACTGGAACAGGCCGCGAAAAAGGCGGCAAAAACGGGTAGTCGCGTGGACCTGCAGCACTACCTGAAACTGCGGCGGAACCTGCTGTAGTTGCGGATGATAAAACGTAGGCCGCGGCAAAGAGCAACTGAGGAATTCTTAAGGAGAAACGAATCATGGCATTTACCGGAAAAGCGACGTACACGGCGGGAACGAATCTGCCCGAACTGGCGGAGGACGTCTCCGATTTGATCGGGATCATCTCGCCCAATGAGACACCTCTTCTGGAGGCGCTGGGCGACCCTATGCGCGAAGCGACCAGCACGCATCATGAGTGGCTGGAGGATGAGCTGCTGCCCAACAAAGATGCGATCAACGACGCCACCTGGACGGACCCGACTTCCGACACGACGTTCGACGTGGACCATGGCGACCGGTTCCAGGTGGGCGATCAGGCCCAGGTGGAGGGCAGCGGGGAACTCATGCTCGTCACGGCGGTCAGCGCGAACACGCTCACTGTGGTGCGCGGCTATGCCGGCACGACATCGGAGAGCTTGGCGGACAACCTGGTGGTCAATATTCTGGGCAACGCGGCCCTGGAGGGTGCCGACAAGCCGGACGCCCGGTTCACCAGCCGCGTGCGACGCAGCAACTACACGCAAATCTTCACGGCAACGGTCGAGGTCAGCGGCTCCGACATGGCGGCCAGCCAACTCGGTCTGGCCGATGAAATGGACTATCAGAAGCAGGAGCGGCTGCGCGAACTGATCCGAGACCTGGAAAGCACCGTCATCAACGGCGGCCGGCCGACCAGCAATCCGCAGGGCAGCGGCACCGTCCGGCGGACGATGAATGGCATCGTTCAACACCTCTCGACCAACGTCTTTCACACGGGCGATAGCGGGTTTCCCGCTGGCAACGATCTGGATGAGGCGAAGGTCAACTATGTTCTGCGCAAGATCTGGGAGAACAGCAACGGCAACGTGGACCTGATCGTCGTGGGGGGCTTCCAGAAGCGAAAGATCAACGCCTTCTGTTCCGACAGTCGCAGCTATGGGGCCACGGACACGACCTTCACGGATATGGTGAGCCTCTACGAGAGCGATTTCGGTATCTGCCGGATCGTGACGACGCGATGGCTGCCGCAGGATGCGGCGCTGTTCCTGGATTCCTCACGGATCGGCGTGTTGCCGTTGTCCGGGCGAAGCTTCCACTTCAAGCCACTGGCCAGCGCCGGGGATTACGAGTGCGGCGAGCTGATCGGTGAATACACGCTGGAACTGAAGAACGAAGCGGCCCACGGTCTGATTCGCAATCTGACCACGAGTTAACGGAGCATCGCAGATCGGCGATTGCGGATTCGCGTTGGATCATGAATCTACCATTCGCAATTCACAGAGGGTCAAACGAGATGGCTAAGTTCTGCAACGATGTCGACATTCTAAAGTATGAGCCGGTCCTGTTCGGCGAGTTGCATCTGCCGGGGCAGATCCTGGCCAGTGGGACGGGTGCTTCACTGAGCGGCACCCTGCTGACGGCAACCGATGCGGATTTTGTCGGGGCGGGCGTCGAGGCCGGGGGCGTCGTCTATCTGAAGTCCGCCGGGGGGTCTCTGGACGCGGCATATGAAATCGTGTCTGTCGATTCCGCCACGCAACTGACGGTCTCGGTTGTCAGGTCGGACGCCGCCGGTCCTGCGATTGCCCCGCCGGCAGGGAGTGATATTTCATACCGTGTGGGCACCCTCGGGTCTCAGATCGTTGAAGCAGCGTTTCGACTGACTGAATATTTCGGCATTCAGCCGGGTAATCCGACCAGCGAGATCGCGGTCGAGGACATTGTGGATACGGAAGGACTGCGCCGGGCTTCGGTACTGGCGGTCCTCGCCAGTGCTTACGCAATGTGGGCGGGCAGCACCGAACGCGAGTGCTTCTGGCGAAAGAGCCTGTTCTACCGGCAACTCTTTGAGAAGGCCAAGCAGCGTTGTCGCGTGAGCGTCGACCTGGGGTCGGACGGTGTCGCCGATGTCATTCGTGTGGGTGGTGCCATCAGACTGGTTCGTGACTGATACACGAAAGGATCACCGATGCGTGTCATGTTGGATGGACAGGCGATATTCGATGAACACGAACTGACGATCGCGGTTGGCAGCCCGAGCCGGGCCTGTGTAGAACGAAGCATCTGCGGCTTGGATGGCAGGCTGAGCATCGATCTGGGAGCGCGCGGGCGCAAGATTCGACAGACCGGCGTACTGCGGGCAGCCAGCCGGGCCGCGATGAATGCTCGCGTCGGCATCATCGCTGCGTTTATCGATGGCGCGACACACACGCTCACAGCCGCCGATGGGCGGGCCTACGATAATCTCCGCATGGACAGCTTCACGCAGGTCAGCGAGCGTGCGAGCGGGCCCGGCCTCCTCGTCGAATATGAAATCGTGTACACGCAACTGGGAGTCTGACGATCATGTCATTTGTGCATGACGGCATTGAGAATGTTCGAGTGCACGTCCTCCCTGATGGTATCGCGGCGGACGGCACATACGCAGCCGTGTCTCAGGCAGCACTAGTAACGTGGCATTCATGCCGTGCAGGGATGTTGCATCAGGTTTACGTGAACGGCCGGTATGCCGGGGCGACCATCGATGCGGAGCAAAGGAAACTGGTTGTGCCGGTACCCAGTTCGCCTCAAGGGGCAGTCCGAGTGGAGATCGTGGCGGTGGAACCGGAGGAGGCTCACGTGGATTTCGCCAAGCTGATCGAGCCGCCGCCTGCTCGTAGCGGGCGCGTCAGACTGGTCCTGTTGCGCAGCCAGACCCTACCCATCGAAGCGATGGCCAGTGTTTATTTTGATAACGGCAGCGGACAGATCAACTACGCAGAACCGTTGACGGTCTCTCCGATCCCGATCTGGCCATGTTGGCAGGACAAGGCGGGTTTCGGAATGGCCCAATTCGGCACGGGCGACTTCGGCTACGATTCGGCGGCCGCAGTAGGTTTTGGAATGGGCAGTTTCGGCCACGGGCAGTTCGGATTGGATGCCGACACAATCGAGTGGATCAGCCCGCCCTTGCCGCTCGGCAGGTACCGGTTTGGCATCAAGATTGTGAATGCGCAAGGGAATGAAAGCCTTCCAAACGAGACGGAACCAGTCGCCGTGATTCCTGCGGCCAAGCCCGCCGCGGCCCTGCGCGTTGCGGCATTCGACCCACAAACCAGCCGACTCACACTGAGCATATCGGATCAGATGTAGATGCAAGGAGACAACGATGGCTGAGGTGTATCCTTCCGACAACGAATTGCTGAATCTGCAATCGGATAGCGAAACAGGTATCGAGTATATCCCGACTGGAACGGCGCCGTACTATATGCATTTTCGCAAGCTGCTGTACCGCCTTCTGCTGGCTACACGCCGGGCCAACGACCTGAGAGTATACGACGAGGGTGGACTGGACATCGGCATCAAAGCCGGCAAATTCTGGCTCGGTACGGAGTTGATTGCACACACCGGCTCTACCGGCAATGCGCTCGCTGACAACAAGCCCGGTATCTACGTTTATCTTGACAGCCAAGGCAACCTTGTCACAGACGAATACACCGGCTTTCCAGATATGGCGACTAGTCCACACCTCCGGTTGGCTGTTGTGGTCACGTCCAGCGGGGATATTCTCTCGGTCACAGACTGTCGGACAGGCCACAACTTCGTCATCCCATATAGTTCGGGCGGAATCCGTCGGGTCGTTGAGGCCCACACTGCCAACGATGTACTTACCACGGCCGAATCAGGCAGTATGCACACGAACCTGGGAGCAACGGGCATCGTGACGCTCACCCTGCCGTCCGCAGCGGTGGAAGGCACTGAATTTGTGTTCGCGGTCCAGGCGGCTTTCGAACTGCGTGTGGCGCCGGGCACGGCAGCCATTCGGGATGACAGCGGCCAGACAGCGGGCAAATACAAATCGGCCGATGTCATTGGTGCGAGCCTTACTCTAGTGGCGGACGCCAACGGAGACTGGGCGACAGCAGACAAGAACGGCACCTGGACCCAGGAGATTTGAGATCAGATATTGAGGGGTGCGAACCATGGCTAACGAGATTCACGCGGATTACGCATCAGGCAGTGTGTTGTACGCCGTCATTCGTAACCGTGGGGGCCAAGTGTGGTGTCCGGCGACGCAGGTACTCGAGAGTTGGGGTTCCGGCGGCCACACCGCCGATGATTATGATATCACGTTGACGGACAAAAACGGCAGTCGATACGTCGGCAGCTTCGATGCGGATGTCCCGCCCGGATCCTATTCTATTCAGGTTTTCCGGCAGGTAGGGGCGAGTCCCTCAGATACAGATACCCTCGTGTGCAGCCGCGAGGCCATCTGGACGGGAACCGGCGAACTGACGGCCGCCAAGATTCTGGCCAACAAAGCCGTGCAGGACAAGATTACCGGTGCGATCGAGTACTATGATGATGACAGCCAGACAGTCCTCCTCACGCTCATGCCATACGATTTGGCATCGACGATCGCAAGGAAGCCGGAATAGCCCCGAGCAAGCGGTAACGCCCTGCATACCATTCTTTACACGACATGGCCACGAGAGCCAAGTAGGAGTAGAAATCGATGGGTAGCTTCTCGAACTACTGGGAAAACACGATTCTGGATCACCTCTTCGGCAAGAGCAACTACACACCGCCCACCATCTATGTGGGCCTGTCCACGGCCGATCCGGGCGATAGTGGTGCGGGCCTGAATGAACCGAGCGGCAATGGATACGCCCGTGTTCAGACGGAAGCAGCAGATTGGAATGCTACCGTCAGTGGCTTGCTCGACAACGCAAACACCATCACGTTCAACTCCGCGACCGGCAACTGGGGCACGCTGACGCACTTCGCCCTGTTCGACGCCGTTTCCGGCGGCAACATGCTTGCCCATGGCATCCTGACGGACGCCAAGACCGTCGGCAGCGGAGACACGATACGCTTTGTCGCGGGTGACTTGGATGTGATTCTGGATTGAGGGCAGAAAACGCGGGAAAATCAGACAAGCCCGCGGATCCCACAGGAGTGATCCTGTTGAAAGGAGATAAGTAATGGCTGACATCAAAGCCAAGTACGGCAGCAGTAATCAGGGCATCACGATCACCATCAGCGGTCTCGCCGACGATGCCAAACGAGAGTCCACTGCTGTCGACAACTCCGTGAATTGTTTTCTTGACGCGCTGGTCCAGGTGAAGATTGCCACTAACACGGTGGCGGATTCCACCGGCGATAAGTCTGTGTATGTCTACACATACGGAACCACCGATGACGGGGTAACTTACTCTGGCAACGCTTCTGGCAGTGATGCGGCTTTCGGAGCCGACCCGCAGCATCTCAGCAACTGCAAACTGATTGGCATGATTTACACACCGACTCAGAACCAGATCTACGAATCGGACCTGATCAGCGTTGCCTCTGCGTTCGGCGGTGTCTTGCCTCAGCGCTGGGGTATCATTGTTCACAACAGGACAGGACAGACACTCAAGAGTAGTGATTGTTCCGCTTTCTACCAGGGCACTTATGCGCACTCGAGCTAACCCATGCTGACCAAAACACTCTCGAAAATCAAGCCGCCAATCGCTGCCGGCCTGAAGCCGGCTCATCCACTGGCGCACGGCCTTGTCGGCTGCTGGCTCCTCAATGAAGGTGCCGGTCGCGCCGCGCATGATGCTACCGGCCACCATCATGATGGTAGTTTCTCGGGCGCGCCGCTTTGGAGACCCGGCAAATTCGGTCATGCTGTCGAATTCGACGGGTACGATGACTGGATTAGCATGGGTGACTGCCTCGACTTGGGAACGGACGATGTAACGCTATTCGCCATCGTCAAGTACAGTGCCACAATTCAGCCTGATGAATGGGACGGTCTTCATTTTGGTGCTATCGCGGGTAAGGGGCACCTAGATGGGTTGGGTCGAGGCTATGGGCTTTCCGTTAACAGTGATAATCAGATTTACTGGCAAATCCGAAACCAGGGCTACAATCTCTCTATCTCTTCGGATATTGCACTCAATGACGGTCAATACCATCTGGCCATTGGAGTATGCGACCGTGACACCGTGACCGGCATACGCCTGTACGTTGATGGTGTGCAGCAAGTTGCTGTCGCCGATCCGACGCCCATCAACGGTAACGATCTCGGAGGCTCACGAGTTTTTGCTATTGGATCACGTCAAGAGGAGACTGCTGGTATGTGGTTCTGGGACTTCCAGGGCACTATCTCGGCAGTCTGTGTGTGGAAGCGGGTCCTAGCCGAAGGGGAAATCCGGCAGTTGCAGCGCGATCCTTTTGTTCTGTTTGCTTGCAGACCGGCTGTAGCCCTTCTCAGTGCGTCGGCTGGCGTTGTTGTGGATTGCACGGGTTCAATAGTGGGGCAGTCAAGCGCACCAGCGATAGTCCGGGTAACGAGAGACCTTATAGCCTCAGCACACGTCGACACCTTGACATCGGCCACGTCTCAAGTCATTAGGAATATGTCAGGCACAAGTGCCGTTTCGACCACACTTGTGGGTGTATTGACACAATCGGGTATCATAGCCTTGGCGGGCACAGCTCGTGCTATTGCGACACTGCAAGGTACCCTGACTACCACGGTTCCGCCAGCTGCGTTCGAAGCCATGCTGGACAATGAGAGCTTCTGGCTCCGAGAGGCGCTGTTCAACGGCATGACGTCCGCTGCGTTCAAACTGGGGACCGCGCTGGCTGGTGGGTGGTTCTGGACGCGCCGGCAGGGATGCACGGCGGTCTATCGCGGCGCTGCCTTTACGCAGGTGGATCTCAGCAGCGTCCTGTACGTGACGGACATCGGGGCAAAGGAACTGTCCCTGCCCGCGTATCTTTCCCATGTTGCCGGCCGGACCTACCGCTACCTTGTGCGACGATGCAATAGTTGTGGATGCCAGGAGCAGACGACCCATACGTCGGTCGTCGTTCGCATCGCGCCCGATGGCACTCTGGAACCCTCTGCGCCGAACGCCGTGATAGCCCTCAAAGGTGAACAGATTGCCGGCATGCTGCGGCTTGCCTGGTTCTATTGTCCCTTGGATCAGAAGGCGGCGCCGGAATGTTTCAACGTTTATTGGGACAATGGCTCCGGACGGGTCGATTATGAGAACCCGGTGGCTAAGGTCGCGTACACGGCCCGCAAGTTCTACCGTCACCACAGTGAAATACTTACGGTTGGACAGTACACGTTNNTAAGAGCCGAGGGTGCGACCCATAGGGAGAATGACGCATCGGCGGAGATAATCTGTCAAACCGACGACCGGTCGCCTGAGATGGCCACGATGCTTGTCGTGGAGACAACATGATTACGCAGGCTGGGCGGCGCACCGATTCTATCCACGGGGAATCTCATGATTGGCAAGAGTGAGCTTTTTCAACCTGAGTTTTCGCAATTGGCCCTGCCGGGGCAGGTGGCGGGCGTGTTTATTGATGGCGCCTTGTGCGAGGATCTGGAGCCGGTTGAGGTCATCCGCGGCAGTTGGCCGGAGTTTGGCTGGGCGAAGTTCACCTGCAATCCGGGGGCGCGACAGGATACGAGTGTGCTTCTGTCCGAACAGGTTGAGGATTGGTTCGCCACGGGCAGGAGTATCCGTCTGTGCCAGCTATATGGAGGTGCCTGGCCCGATGTGGGGATTACAAGTCTGCCGCTTTTTGTTGGGCAAATCGAAAGTATCGAAACGAGAATGGATGGCAATGATGAAATGGTCGAAATCATCGCGAAGGATTACAGTGCCATTCTCCAGCGAATCACGGTGTACGGGCAGCACGTCCTCCAGAACAATGGCTCCACGACGTGGCTGTACGGACTCGAGACCATCTTTAATCCGCTGGGCCGGGGCAACGCCGCTGCCAACCCGGGGACCGCTGACAGCAAGATCCACACGACCTTCTGTGCCGACGTGGGGGACGCCAGAATGTGGAACTGCGCCGAAGTGATCAACTACCTGTTGGGCGAGCACCTCCGGAGCCGCGACCTGTACTGGCCGGACGTGGCGCAACTACTTGCCTTGACAGAAGGTCGGGCAGTACAGCATCTCGATGTGACGGGCCTGAGCCTGCTCGAGGCGCTCCAGCGGTGCTGTGGGACGATGGGACTTCGATTCTGCTTCGTGCCGCGACTCGCGGAAACAGGGCCGAGCCAGGCGATCATATTCTATCGGAACGGCCGCGGACGTGCAGTCGAGTTGAACTGTCAGCAGGCAGGCGAAGTACTAAGTCTATCCCGGACAAGTATCGGCTCACTACACAGCCGCAGGGAGCTGTATCCCACCACGCACAGATACCTCGGCCAAGGCGACTTCAAAGTGTACGAGGCGACCTTCGAACTGATCAAGGCCTGGGACCCTTCATTAGAGGACATAAGCTACGGCAAATTCTCCGCGTCCACGAACCCTGAGTTCTATAAGGTCAAGGATGTCTATCGCAGGTGGTGCCTGAATGAGGCAGGCGACTATACTAACGAGCCCTACAATCAGGGAGAACCGTTTGATTTCTCCAGAGTCTTCGAGCAGGCGGACTATGTCCACCGTCGAAGGCGCTTCTGGCCTGCGCTGAGTACGAATGCGCAGGGCAAATCGCTGGGCTACTTCCTGCAAGTCTCATTCGATGATGGGCTGCACTGGTGGACTTATCTTTCCGCCTTCAATAATCTGTTGGACGAATGCGGAATCTGGCTGAGTAGCGATCAGCTTGATGTGGATACATGGGTCGCGGCTCTGAAAGGCGGCCTGCGCTTCCGTATCACGGCTTGCGTCGTCAGCGATGAGCGGCTTACTTGTGTTGTGGCGGACGGACCCGTGGGCTCCGCCATCCCTGTCACCAATCATATACTCACGCTGCCGCGCCAGTTCAGGTACCGCAAGGTCTCCAGCCGGAGTGCGTTCGCCCAGACATCCGGGCCCGGGTGCGGCGCTCCTGATGAGGTGGATGATTCGGCGGCACTCCACCAGTTCGTCCGCCAGCATGCGATGGCATCCCCGGCAGTCATAGAGACAACTCAGGTGCAGACGCCCACCCTTATGCTGCACCTTCTGCCCGGCGACAGGGTAGTGACGAGTCCTGAAAGCCGGGATTTGCTGAGATGTGAGCGCGACAGCAGAAGCACGACCTGGATCGACCGGGTCCACATGGACTTCAGGAATCAATGCACAAATCTGCAACTCGTCCGGCAACGGATGTACGAGGGTTAACATGGAGAACAGGCACATCACAGACGAGCAACAACTGTTGGCGGGGCTGGCTAGAGAGGGTGCTGAGAACCGGCGGGAAATCTCAGCCATCGTCTCCCCGGGAGCCCGGGTCACGGCGTGGGCGGTGAAGGTCAAGAGCCATGTGGCTTACAACGTCTACATGGTCCGTGCTGTGGTCATCGAAAACGTGGGGGTCGTACCACTGGAAATTGGGGAGCAGATGGAGGCCACCAATCTGGCCGAGTCTTTCCTCGCTCAGGGAACTGTCCCCGCAGGGACTTACGCCATCATGTGCGCCGTGGGTGAGAAGAATGTCTTCTGGGCTGTCCCGTGACATTCAATCGGAGGCCATCATGAGAAAGGAAAACTCGACTCGCTGGCGGCTGGACCGCCGGATCAACCTGTCAGTCCTCGTGCAACTGATAGTGCTTGCGTCGCTCATCCTCGGGAGTTGGATGAACCTCCAGCGCCAACTCGACGCGGTCCAACACGATGTCAACTCGCTGCTCCAGAGCCAGAAAGACTTCCGGCGCCGCCTCGAA
>JABAOC010003567.1_pt1 | contig 11650 bp, 9 predicted proteins | sample 7062161 | NCBI WGS metagenome assembly JABAOC01 (sample SAMN14538625, study PRJNA623070) | marine sediment metagenome | biome: marine biome [ENVO:00000428]; feature: marine pelagic biome [ENVO:01000023]; material: deep marine sediment [ENVO:00002113] | place: India: Gulf of Khambhat ... | reverse complement strand
AGCCAACCGTATCCAGCTTTTTTTCGACCCCGCTCCCCGGGGCATTATCTATGACCGGAATGGCAAAGCCATAGTAGAGAATATAGGGTCTTTTTCGGTTCTTTTCTCGCCCACCAATTTGACCAGCGCGGAGACGGAAGAGACGCTTAAGAGACTGGGCGAGATTTTGAATCTCGATTACCGTTCGATGTTGGCCAAAGTCCGCTCTGCGATTCGCCAGCCGTTAAATAGCATTCTTCTGGCCGAAAATGTCCCCCGCCCCAATGTCTTCTGCCTGGCAGAGGAGAAAGTCAACCTTCCCGGGGTAAATATTGAAGTCCAGCCCAAACGCCATTATCTCCACAATAATTTTGCCAGCCATCTTCTGGGACATCTGGGAGAGATCGGGCCAAAGGAGCTACGCGCGCTCTCCCGCGCCGGATACAGGCTGGGAGATATTATAGGAAAATCGGGCGTGGAGAAAATCTACGATAGTTATTTACGAGGGAAGAGCGGTGGCCGGCAGGTAGAGATGGACGCCGGTGGCCGGCAGCTCAGAATAATAAGTAGCGTCTTGCCTGAAGAAGGCGATAGCGTAATTCTTACACTCGATAAGAGAATCCAGAAACTCTGCGAGGATTCCCTGCGGGGCAAAGCCGGTGCAATCTGTGCCATCAACCCTGCCAATGGTCAAGTTTTGGCCCTGGTAAGTAAACCCGATTTCGACCCCAATCTGTTTACCGAACGTCTCCCTCCCTCCCGCACCCAGGAGTTATTCACTGACCCGGGATTTCCTATGTTCAACAGGGTAATCCAGAGCCAGTATGCTCCCGGTTCTCTGTTCAAAATTATTACCGCCATAGCTGCTCTGGAGGAGGGAGTTATCACCGTAGACGAGACTTTGAGTTGCCGCGGCAGCTTACAAATAGGAAATAGAGAGTTCAAATGTTGGAGAGAAGGAGGGCATGGACGCCTGGACATTGTGCGGGCGATTGCCAAATCCTGCGACGTATTTTTTTATCAGGTCGGTTTGAGAGTGGGAGGAGAGAAGCTGGCAAAGTACGCTCGCATGCTGGGATTGGCGAGAGAGATTGGCATTTCCCTGCCTTCCGAGGCAAAGGGTCTCGTGCCCGATTCCGGCTGGAAAAAGATAAATTTTGGCGAACAATGGTATCCTGGGGACACAGCTAATATGAGCATTGGTCAGGGTTATCTGGAGGTTAGCCCTCTGCAGATGGCGAGTCTAATCAGTCTGGTAGCTAACGGAGGTGTAATTTATAAACCTTTTATTGTGGAGAAAATAATCGATGCGCAGGGGAATGTAATTAAGACTTTCCTCCCCAGAGTGATGGGAAAGCCGAAGATTTCTCCCGAGACACTTTCCGTAGTAAAAAAGGGACTTAGAGAAGCCGTTCTCTCGGGAACTTCTCAGGTACTAAAGTTTAAAAGATTGAGCGTGGCGGGCAAGACGGGAACTGCTCAGAACCCTCACGGAGAAGACCACGCCTGGTTTATCTGCTACGCGCCGGAAGAGGCTCCCATAATTGCTTTATCTGTCCTGGTGGAACACGGCGGGCACGGAGCCAGCGCCGCCGCACCCTTAGCCAGAAAGATATTGAACGGAGTATTTACTCTTAAAGGAGAGAAAGAACCGGAAATCTTCGTCCTCTATGAGGATTAATGTTAAAAGAGTAGCAGCTATCTGGTAGGTCACCATTTATAGTGCCGTTTGGTCGGGCACTCTTCAGAGTGCCGCCTGGAATAGGAGGAGCTCCAATTCATCGGAGCTTTTAGAAGATGCGCCTTAAAGACATTTCGATAAGATTCGATTATTATCTATTTTTCGCCATGGTTCTCCTTATTGCCATCGGCTGTCTGATGATTTATAGCGCAGTGTACGGGAGCCCGTCCCGAACTCCTCTTTATGCAAGACAGGGTCTTTACGCTATCCTGGGTATAGGAGTGATAATATTCATAATGGGGATAAACTACCGCTTATTCCACCAGTACGCGAAATGGATATACCTATTTTCACTTCTTCTACTAACACTAACCCTATTTTTCGGTAAGAGTGTGCGTGGCGCCCGGAGCTGGTTCCCTGTCGGTAATCTCGTCTTTCAGCCTGCTGAGTTCGCCAAGCTCGGTCTGATTGTCGCGCTCGCTCAATACTTCACCAATTATACTGAAGCGGTAAAAAGATTTTCCGGACTGATAGTTCCTTTCTTGTTAACTTTCGCCCCTGTGGCGCTTATCGTATTGCAGCCCGACCCCGGCTCGGCCCTGGTATATCTGGCAATATTTTTGGCAATGCTATATCTTGCAGGAGCGAGGCGAATCTATCTCTTATCTTTTGTCTCTGCAGGCATTCTGGCTCTGGGAATCCCTCTGCTTCTGGCTCTGGACTCGCAAAACAAGACTTTTTTCTCCCGAGTTTTCACTAACCCTTCGTCGACTCTTGCATTTATGATAGTCGTTATTGCAGTTATCGGGGTCATCTGTCACATTTTATACAGACTTAAATTTCGCGTCAGGGTCAACCATTTTCTCCTTGCTTCTTTAATTGTCTCCGGCGGAATTATGCTCTCTTATCCTTTAGACCTTTTTCTAAAAGAGTATCAGAAGATGAGATTAGTCTGCTTCATTAAACCGTCGATTGACCCATTGGGTGCAGGATACCACATAATCCAATCCCAGATCTCCATCGGTTCCGGTGGGTTCCTCGGCAAGGGGCTACTAACAGGAACGCAAGGGAGACTGGGCTTTCTACCCGCGCAGCATACGGATTTCATCTTCTCCCTCCTTTCGGAGGAAGCGGGATTTATCGGCGCTGGCTTGTTGATTTTACTCTTCTCCATTTTGCTTTTGCGGGCAATAAAAATAGCTTCTCTGGCAAGGAACCGTTTTGGCAGCCTGTTGGCAGGGGGCATCGTGGCTATGTTCCTTTTCCAGATTATCGTCAATCTGGGAATGACGATGGGAATTATGCCGGTCACGGGGTTACCTTTACCTTTTGTAAGTTGCGGAGGCTCATCCCTGATTACTTCCATGGTCGCAGCAGGAATTCTTCTGAATATCTACAGTCGCCGCTTTATGTATTGGTAAACTATTTTTGGGAAATCCCTTCTGCCCTTCGGGGAGAGGGTTAGGGTGAGGGGTCCGTGGTATCTTCCCTCTACCCTTCGGGGAGAGGGTCAAGGTGAGGGGGAGTTCGAATTTGGAAAAGACTCTGCTGGACGACATTTTGCCATTTGTTTCTAAACCGGGCAGGTATCTGGGCAATGAGTGGAATGTAATTCATAAAGATTGGGAAAGCGCCCGGGTAAAAGTTGTTCTATGTTACCCCGATATCTACGAACTGGGTATGTCTAACCTGGGATTGCAGATTCTCTATTCTATCATTAACCGGAGACAAGATTCACTCGCCGAAAGGGTCTACGCCCCGGGATTAGATGCGGAAAAAGTATTAAGGGAGAGAGGAATTCCCCTTTTTTCCCTGGAGTCAAAAAGACCTCTTAAAGATTTCGATATCATTGGTTTTACTTTGCAGCACGAGTTATCCTATACTAATATTTTGAATATCCTGAGTTTAGCAGAGATTCCTCTCCGTTCCCGGAACCGAAATGGGAAGTTTCCTCTGATAATAGCCGGTGGACCTTCTGCTTCCAACCCCGAACCCTTAGCCGATTTTATTGATGCTTTTGTCCTGGGAGACGGCGAGGAGGTAATAGGAGAAATTATAGAGATTTATAAGAAATATAAGGGGAGCCGACTCCTAAAAGCGCTGGCAAAGATTCCCGGAGTCTACGTGCCATCGTTATATGAAGTAGATTATAAGGAAGACGGCACCATCCAGGGGATAGAGGGGAAGGGANNAATCCCTGAAAGGATAGAGAAGAGAGTAATAGATCTGGAGACCTCTCACTATCCTCTGGCGCCACTGGTGCCGTTAATCGATATATCGCAGAATCGGTTGAATTTGGAAGTGCAACGAGGTTGCCCCCATAATTGCCGTTATTGTCAAAGCCGGGCAGTCTATGGCCCCTGCCGGGCGAGGTCCGGGAAAAGGTTGCTGGAAATTGCCAAAGCCTCTTTGGAATCTACCGGTTACGACGAGATAGCTCTAACCTCCCTTTCCTCCACCGATTATCCCGGAATCGAAGGACTTATTGACGAATTCTTAGCTTGCTTCGGAAAGAATCACACTTCCGTATCTTTGCCTTCTTTAAGGCCGGACAGGTTTTCTCTTTCTCTGGCAATGCGCGTTCAGAAGATTAGAAAGACAGGGCTAACCTTTGCTCCCGAAGCGGGAAGTGAAAGATTGCGCGGATTTATTGGTAAAAGAATCAGTAATGATGACTTCACTTCCACCATTTCCCAGGCCTATAGTGCTGGCTGGAGGCTGGTGAAATTATATTTTATGATTGGTCTACCAACGGAAGAGGAAGAAGATATTGAGGCGATAATAAGACTGGTAAAGGAGCCAAAGGCCAGACACAGGAACTTAAACTTTAACATAACCATTGCTCCCTTCGTTCCCAAACCGCATACTCCTTTTCAATTGCTCCCCATGGAGAAACTTACTGAATTAAGAAGGAAAAAGGATTATCTTTCTCGCCGGCTGCCCGCCCAGGTTAAGGGTCATACCGTGGAATCCTCCTTTCTGGAAGCTGTCTTCAGCAGGGGAGATAGGAGACTGGGGATGGCTCTGGAAAAGGCCTGGGAAAGGGGTTGTAGATTTGACCAGTGGAAAGAACATTTTCGTTTCGATATCTGGCAGGAAACTTTTTCTAAGTGTTCTATTGACCCGGATTTCTATGTCTATCGAAGGAGAGACCCTGAGGAAATATTACCCTGGAGCCACCTCGCATTCCAGAATTCGGGGGACACAATACTTAATTCCGGGATGGCATAATGGATAGTGTTCAAAGAGTCAGAATAGGGTATAGCAAGAAAGGGCCCATTCGCTATATAGGGCATCTGGACTCGATGCATACGTTCTTCCGTGCTTTCAAGAGAGCCAACCTGCCTGTGACTTACACTCAGGGATTCAATCCTCGCATTAAGTGCTCTTTTTCGCCTGCCCTTCCTCTGGGATTCGCCAGTGAAGTTGAATATATAGAACTGTATCTGGATAAGAAAATAGACATTTCCGGTTCCGTAGACAATCTGCAGAAAGAGTTACCCGAGGGACTGACTGTTCAAAAGATGGAAAAACTTCCCTTGCTCGGTAAGCCCGGGAATGTCAAGATAAAAGCAGTTGCCTATAGAGTTAATCTCGGGCAGTTTTGCAGGAAGTCCACGGTTTCTGCTCCGGTAACCAGGGAAGATATAGAAGGAAAGATAAAAGATTTTCTGGAAAAAGAAGAGATTTTACTTATGGATAAGAAGGGAAGGAGGATAAATATCCGGCCCCTAATTCTAGGTATGGAAATGGAAGGAGATTGTAGCGTCAGACTCTTGCTGAAAGCAGGAGGAGGATTCAATTTTAATCCCAGAATAATCATCAAGACAATACTGGGAATGGAGGAGGAAGAGTTAGCTTTTGTTGAGTTTACCAGAGAGAGATTCCTTTTCTGTTAAGAAATCTCGCAGGGAGAAAATTTTATGAGAAGAGAAATATTAGTAGATGTAGCTGAAGACGAAGTGAGAATTGCTCTGGTTGAAGACGGGCATCTCGTTGAGTTATTTATTGAGAGAATAGAGGAAAAGAGTTTAGTGGGAAATATTTACCTGGGGAAAGTGGTTAATGTTCTAAAAGGCATCAGGTCTGCTTTTCTGGACTTAGGGTTAGAAAAGAATGCTTTCCTGCCGTTACTTGACCTTCCAGCCGACAAGAGACAGATAAACAAGGGTGATCGTCTATTGGTGCAGATAGTGAAGGAGGCGATCGGAGAGAAGGGAGCTAAAGCGACGGTCAAGATAAGCCTTCCGGGAAGGTATCTTGTGTTTATGCCCAATGTGGAGCATATCGGGATATCCAAGAGAATCCAGGACGATAAGGAGCGGGCAAGATTAAGAGCAATAGTTAAGGAGATGGCTCCTCAGGGAGCGGGATTTGTTGTGCGCACGGAAGCCAGCGGTCATCGGAGAAAAGATTTGATTCGCGAATGCAAGTATCTTTTGAATTTGTGGCAGATAATAAACAAGAAGAGAGAGACAGTCGGAGAAGGACATCTTGTACACAAAGCATTTGGTCTGATATTTTATGTGGTGCGGGAACTATTTACTGAGGGAGTGGATAATCTAATCATCAATTCCCAGGGGGAGTATAAGCAGGTCAGAAGTTACGTAAAGATGACAGATCCTCAACTTCTGAGGAAGCTAAATCTTCATAAAAAGAAATCGCCACTTTTTGAGATGCACAATCTGGAAAAGCAACTCTCCAAAATGAAGGACCAGAAAATTTTCCTGCCCTGCGGAGGGTCAATTATCATTGAGCAAGCAGAAGCTTTGACTGCAATTGATGTCAACACCGGCAGGTTCGCCGGAGGAAAGAGCCTGGAAGAGACAGCCTTCCTTACCAATTGCCAGGCAGCTGAAGAGATTATGCGGCAGGTTCGCCTGCGGAACATCGGGGGACTAATCATTATAGATTTTATTGAGATGAAACAGAAAAAAAATAGAGACAAAGTTATGGATATTCTACGCCAGCAGTCTCTGAGGGATAAAGCAAAGATAGATTTATTACCGATTACCAAACTGGGGCTGGTAGAGATGAGCCGTCAGAGGAGAAGGGAAAGTATCCTGGATACACTTTGTCAGCCCTGCCCTTACTGTGCAGGCAGCGGATTGGTATTTTCGGAAAAGACTATGTTCATAAAGATCAAGAAAGAAATTTTAAGAACTGCCGCGCAAACAGAGAATAAATATTTTAATGTATTTATGAATCCCCGAATTGCTCCCCTGTTTGACGAGAAGAAAGTAGAGCAGATTTCCAAAATGACCGGTAAGAGAATAAAAATCAGGCCTGACTATAAACTACACGTAGAGGAGTTTGAGATCAGCCCTTAAGAAAAAAGGGACAGGTACTTTTTTCTACAGCCCTCACCCCAGACCTCGTCCCTTGCTGCTTTTCTGTTTCTTCTTTTTTTCCAGAGGGGATCGTAGATATTGTGGATTTCCCGACTGTAGGAATTGAGCCCTTCAGCAATCTCGCCTCTCAGTAAGTCATCTCCTTCATCCGTAGCCCTGGCGCCGTAGCTATTAACCAGTTCTCTTAATACCCAGGGCTGGTCGGTAATCATACAGGGCGTGAGGAGATTATCGCTGTATGCCTGGGGAGCGTCTTGAGCTTGTTGCATTCTCCTTATGGCTTTAAAGAAAGGGGAATTTATTGCTTCCCAGAGAGTTTTGTTATTAATATTATCCACGGCAAAATGGACGAAAGTGCAGGGTTCTACATCTCCTTTATTGTTAATGTGCAGAAATGACCTTCCGGCCATGCAACCCTGCACGTGTGGCCCGTCGTTCCAGAAATCCCCCACAAAGATCTCCTTAGTATCTCTCCACTTAGTCACCTGTTGTCGCAATCTATTTCTCTGTTGGGGCGTGGGCATCATCTCCAGGTCGGGTTTATTTCCTATGGGAATGTACTGAAAATACCAGCCAAGATAGCAACCTTTATCTACCATAAGGTCAATAAACTCATCGCTGGTAAGGGCATCCGCATTCTGCCGGGTCATTGTGGCGGAGAAACCGAAAATAGATCCTTCCTCTCTCAAATTATCCATTGCTTCCATAATTTTCGTCCACACGCCTTTGCCCCGACGGCTATCGGTCTCCTCCCGGAATCCCTCTACGCTTAGGTTTACCTCGACATTTCCTAAGTCTGCGACCTTTCTGGCTGTTTTTCTATTTATGAGTATCCCATTAGAATAGACCTGGAAATAGACATCGTCGTGCTTTTCGTATATATCGTACATATCTTTTCGCAAAAACATCTCCCCTCCCTGGGTGGTGATAAAGTATATTCCCAGATCTTTGGCTTCAGAAATTATTCTATCTATAGTTTCCAGGGGAAGGTCGTTTTCTGTCGAGTATTCTCGCGTCGAGCATCCTCTACAATTTAAATTACAGCGCATAGTGGGACTCAAAACTAAAAAGAAAGGAGGCCTGACTCCTTCCCTGAATTTTATCTCCTGTCTTTTACCGCTTCCCAAAAGAATATTATTAATGAAGAAATTTCCGACGAGCTTGTCCACACATTTCTTGTTTGGTCGGGAAAGTAACTTCTTACCCAATTCTACGCTGGGATGGCCTGACCGGAAGATTTCTATTAAATTTCCTATTTTCCTTTTATATTCTAAGTCTGCCGTCAACTTCCTTGCCAATTTAAGCATAATGGCCAGATTACTGGTGGAAACTGTGGGGAGGAGTTTGAGAATCCTTCTTATGGCCTCTTTCTGGCTGTAGCTTCTTAAATTTCTTTCTATTTCCTTCAGGATATGCATAATTACCCTTATAGAGCCATATTTGTTTTCATTGGCAGATACTTCGTCAGGCGAACTATTCAAAAATAGATTATAATTTGACGAAAGAAGTTGTCAAGTAAAAAATGGCTGCCGGCCTCTTTTCAGGAGCCACTCCTTTCAACTTGACAAACGGGGAATAAATATATAAAATTAATAGAAATTTTACCCGGAGGAGCACAGTTATGTATGCAGTAATCGAGGCTAATGGAAAACAGTATATGGTGGAAGAAGGGTCGGTTGTAAATATTGAGAAGACCCGTAAGAAACCCGGGGATATCATCGAATTGAGTAATATCCTGCTCTTGGTAGATGGCGAAAAAGTAGAGATAGGAAAGCCCTACCTGGACAAAGGAAAAGTATTGGCAGAGGTCAGAAGACATTTTAAGGGAAAGAAAACTTTGGTTTTTAAAAAACGGCGGCGGAAGGACTATAAGAAAAGACTGGGGCACAGACAGCAGTATACGGAAGTAAGAATAAAAGAGATAAGAAAATCTTGATTTTGAAAGGCGGTGGCTTTTATGGCCCACAAGAAAGGACAAGGTTCTACAGGAAATAACCGGGATAGTGCAGGGCGAAGATTGGGATTGAAGGCTGCTGCCGGTCAATTTGTACCGGCGGGTAGCATTCTGGTTCGCCAGAGAGGCACGAAATTCTATCCGGGACTGAATGTGGGCAAGGGGAGTGACGATACCCTGTTTGCGTTAATTTCAGGCCGGGTTAGCTTTGAGCGTTCTGGTAAAAAAAGGAGACGAGTCAGCGTCTACCAGTAGAGAAGGCCTGGATGTTCATTGATCAGGCGAAAATATTTGTGCAAGCCGGAAATGGGGGCAATGGCTGTGTCTCCTTTCGCCGTGAGAAGTATATTCCTCGTGGCGGTCCCGACGGAGGAGACGGCGGAAAAGGTGGTAACGTCCTTCTTGTAGCCTCCTCCAGCGTTAAGACTCTCCTCGATTTCTCTCGCCAGCCTCATTATAAAGCTCAAAAAGGGGCAAACGGATCGGGAAATAATCGCTTCGGGAAGGCGGGGGCAGATTTAATTTTAAAGGTACCATTGGGCACCCTTGTCTACAAGGGAGAGAAACTAATCTCTGACCTGGTGAATGAGGGAGAGAGTGTCGTCGTGGCAAGTGGTGGCCGGGGCGGAAAGGGCAATGCGAAGTTCAGGTCGCGCCGGGAGCCGGTTCCCCGCTTTGCCGAAGAAGGAGAGGCGGGAGAGAAGGCTGCTTTAAAATTGGAATTGAAGTTGATTGCCCAGGTCGGTATTCTCGGGTATCCCAACGCGGGAAAGTCTACTCTTCTTTCGGTTATTTCCAGTGCCCGCCCCAGGATTGCCGATTATCCTTTCACTACTTTAGTGCCCAACCTGGGGGTAGTGCGATTTGGCGACGGCGAAAGTTTCGTGGTAGCAGACATTCCCGGACTGATTGCTGATGCCCATAAAGGCAAGGGTTTGGGCGACCAATTCCTGCGCCATATCGAAAGGACTGAAGTTCTGGTTCACCTCGTCGATATTCAGGGCTACGAAGGAGCCAGTCCTTTTGACAATTATGTAGCAACCAATAAAGAGTTAAAAGCGTTCAATCCTAAACTATTGAAGAAGCCCCAGATAATCGTTGCCAATAAGATGGACATTTCCTCCGCATCAACAGAATTAAAAAGATTCCGTTCCCGGATTAAGAAGAGAGTCTATCCTATCTCGGCCCTCACCAGGGAAGGTGTAAGAGAATTGCTTAACGCAATCAGGAGAAAATTAAGAAAATGAAAAAAAGAATAGTAGTAAAGATTGGCACCGCTGTCTTAACCAGACCTTCGGGAGTTATCAATGAGGTGACTATAGAGAGGATTGTGGACGATGTGGCGGAACTACTCAACACGGGCGCAGAGGTAATCATTGTAACTTCCGGCGCAATCGGTGCGGGCCTGGGAAGGTTGAAATTGCAGGGTGGCTCCATCCGCGAAAAGCAGGCGCTGGCCAGTATCGGCCAGGGCCATCTTATGAGCATATACGAAAAATTTTTCCGGAAGCATAAACGCCTGGTGGCCCAGGTTCTCCTGACCTCTGACGACCTCGCCCAGCGCCAGAGGTATCTCAACGCCAGAAATACCCTGTTGACGCTTCTGGGGCTGGGTGTGGTTCCTGTGGTCAATGAGAACGATACGGTTGCCGTAGAAGAGATTAAATTTGGAGATAATGACCGGCTTTCCGCGCTGGTAGCCAGTAAGGTAGAGGCTGACCAGCTGGTGATTTTGACCGATGTCGACGGTTTCTTTTCTCAAGACCCCCGTGTAGAAAAGAAAGTGAAATTAATAAAGGAGATAGAAGCAGTTACTCCTGAACTGGAAGAGAAAGCCAGTGGCAGGGGAACCCGGAGAGGAACCGGGGGAATGGTAACCAAGCTTGAGGCAGCCAGAATCGCTACTGCCAGCGGGATTACAATGTATATTGCCAATGGTAACAAAGAAAAAGTTCTCAAGAAAATCTGGGAGGGAGAGAACCCGGGAACGAAATTTCTCCCGGGAAAAGCGAAGATAGTATCCCGCAAACGGTGGATAGCTTTTGATACCAGAATGGAAGGGAAGATTGCCGTTGATGCGGGAGCCAGGGAAGCGCTCCTGAAAAGAGGGAAGAGTCTACTGCCTTCGGGAATTAATCGAGTAGAAGGCAGATTCAATACAGGTGCTTGCGTGGCAGTAGTAGATACGGAAGGAAAGGAATTTGCCCGGGGACTGACTTCATATTCGTCTGATGAGATAGAAAAAATTAAAGGTAAAAAGTCTTCCCAGATAGAAAAGACCCTGGGATATAAAGATTACGATGAGGTAATCCACAGAGACAACCTGGTTATATTGAAAGAGTAGTGTGGGCTAAAAGCCAGTTTGTTCTTCACTGGCAATTTTTTGACGCTGCGAGAGCCATCTCTCCGCAGGCGCAAAAGCAAACTCCTCCGATAAATCGGAGTCAGACAAGCTTTTGCTTGTTAAGAAAGATAGCCGAGATGTCTTTCTCGCTGAAAATTGCAATGTTTATCACAAACTGGCTCTTAGCCTAAAGTTGACGTAGAGGGGCTTCCAATTCTTGTTGACAAGACTCCCAAAATAAAGTAGAATAACCTAGATTTTTCATTTTAGGGTGAATTTATGAGGCGAAAAGAGATTAGGAAGTATGTCTCCAGAATTGATGATGTATTACCTACCCTGGT
>JABAOC010014737.1_pt4 | contig 11654 bp, 10 predicted proteins | sample 7062161 | NCBI WGS metagenome assembly JABAOC01 (sample SAMN14538625, study PRJNA623070) | marine sediment metagenome | biome: marine biome [ENVO:00000428]; feature: marine pelagic biome [ENVO:01000023]; material: deep marine sediment [ENVO:00002113] | place: India: Gulf of Khambhat ... | reverse complement strand
AAGGGGAAGGACACCCAAAAGGTTGCGCGCCAGAGCATCATCAACGTTCGGGACCGCAGCAGACCTGACGATCCGCTCACTCTTTCAGTGACCGACATATCTCTTTCAGTTCCTTGTCCTTGATGCCCCACAACTCCTGCCGCCACCTCAGAACCACTGACCTACTGAGAGCACTGAATACACTGAAGCCCTCAGTGTCCCAGTGGTTCCAACCCTCACCCCAACTCCTTCAGCGATCAGTGCACCTCCCGCTGGCGGTCCACAACCCACCCCGCCAGACGGCGCTCCCGCTCCCGCCAGTCAGGCAGGTAGGCACCCATCAAAGCCCGCCAGCCCTTGCCGTGCTCCGGCACCCGCAGGTGCAATAACTCGTGGCAGACCACGTACTCCACCAGGTCGCGGGGCAGGCGCAGCAGATCAGCGCTCAGGGTCAAAGTGCCCCGGGACGAGCAGGAGGCCCACTTGCGCCGCATCCCCCGGACCTGCACCCGCCGGACCGTCACCCCGATCCGCTCCGACCAGTCCGCCACCAGCGCACGCACTTCCGCCCGCGTCAAACGCTCGTCGGGCGGGACAGGCTGCGGCTCGGGCAGCTTTTGCAGGCCGGCCTGGACAAAGGTCCGCACCTGGGAACTGTCGGCATCCAGCCCGTGAGGGAGGAGCACCACCAGGCCATCGGGGGTGACCTTCATGGCCAGGCTCTGGCGTTGTTGGTGCCGGTACTGAACTTCAGCCAGCATAGGCCACCGTCCTCTGCATCCGCAACAAGTTGTCCACTGTCTCCTTGAGGGCACTGGCTCGCCGGGCCTCAGCCTGCATCTCGCTCTGTTCGCGCAAGGTTCTCTGCGGCAGCTTCAAGACCTTGTACAATTCCAGCCGCACTTTGCGCTCCAGACCAGCGTTGTAAGGCCAGCCGGGATGCTCGGCCAGAATGCGATGGACGGCCCGGGCCGTAGTGTCCGGACTGGCCACGCCCTGCCCTTTGAGCACCCAATACAAGGCAAACTCCCCACTCGTCAGGTCGCTCTCGGCCTGCTGCGCCTCCGCTGTGACCGCTTCCTCGGCCAGGGTCCCGAGTTGTTCCAGGGCACCTTGCACGCTGATCTGGCGGTCTTGCAGGCGCTGGATGACCGCCTCGACCCGCTCGCCGATGGAGATGAGATAGGGCTGCTCGTGCTGGTGCTGTTCGATGTGAACCATCAGGCTGCGATAGAGGTTGGTGACCCGCACCCGGTCGCTGACGTGATCGGACTTGACCACGTTGGCAATGTCCCGGTTGATAGGGTAGAGGGGCAGGGTGTCCACCAGCGAGATAACTTTGACCTTCTCTCGGATGAGAGCATCGGTTTTCCTGAGCAGCTCACGCTGGAGACGCCGCTTCTCGGCCTCCGGGTTGAAATAGTTGTAGACCACCTGGTAGACCTGCACGATGAGGATATAGTCGTCCAGATAGTCCCGCAGGAAGGGATCGGGCGAGAGGATCTCGTAGGCCGTTTGCAGGTCCTTGAACAGCTCGACGAAGGATTCTCGGCGCTCCGTATCGAAAAAGTGGTCAATGATGCGCGCCGGACGTCCCTCATCATCCGACAGGTTGAGGGGCGCAATGGCGGCCTGGGCGCCCAAAAGCAGATCCGCGAACCGCTCTTTGAGCTTCTCCAGGTTGATCAGCCCTTTGGAGATGGTGGCGGTGTCAAAGGCCAGTGCTCGCTGCAGGTCCTCGAAGACGCCGATATAGTCCACGACCAGGCCGCTTTCTTTGTCGGGATAGGGCCGGTTGACGCGGGCGATGGCCTGCAGCAGGGTGTGGTCTTTGAGCGGCTTGTCCAGGTACATCACGTAGAGCACGGGGGCATCGTAGCCGGTGAGCAGCTTCTCGGTGACGATGAGGATTTTGGGCATCTCCTCAGGCGCACGGAAGGCCTTGCGCACCCGCTTCTCCTCGGCGTCGTCCATGTGATGCTGGCGCAGCAGCTCAGTATCCTTGTGGTAGGGGGTGTAAACCACCCGGCTGTACTCTTCCGGCAGGTAGCGATCCAGCGCCTGCTTGTAGAGGGCGCAGGCTTCCCGATCCACGGCCACCACAAAGGCCTTGAAGCCCAACGGCTCCACGTTCTCCTGATAGTGCTGGGCGATGTGGGCGGCGATTTTGTCCACGCGGTCGGGTGCTTTGAGCACGGCCTTCAGCTTGTCGGCCTTGTCCAGGAGGCGGTTGAGCTCTTCGATGCTGGCCACGCCCGCCTCTTCGACCACGCGGAAGAATTCTTCTTCCAGGGTCTCCCGATCCAGGCGCAGCTCGGTGGGGGTGAGGGTGTAGTAGAGGGGAACGGTGGTCCCGTCCTCGATGGACTCGTCAATGCCGTACTTGTCCTGGTAGCCGCTGGGGTCGGGCTTGCCAAAGGTCTCGAAGGTGCCCCGCCCGACCTTGCCCCGGTCCACGGGCGTGCCGGTGAAGCCGAAGTAGAAGGCGTTGGGCAACGCGGCCCGCATGTAGATGGCCAGGTCGCCCTCCTGGCTGCGATGGGCCTCGTCAATGAGCACGACGACGTTGCGGCGGTGGCTCAGGTCCTTGGGGATGCGGTCGAACTTGTGGATGAGGGTGACGATGAGGCCCCGGTAGTCGGAGGCCAGCAGTTCCCGCAGGTGGCGCTTGCTCCTGGCCCGTTCCACGGCCGGGAAGCCAAAGGCCTCCAGGTTCTGCACCATCTGCGTCTCCAGCTCCCGGCGGTCCACCACGACCAGCAGGGTGGGGTTTTCCAGCGCGGAGAGTCGGCGCAGTTGGTGGGCGGCCACGATCATGGTCAGCGTCTTGCCGGAGCCCTGGGTGTGCCAGATGAGGCCGGTGGTAGCCCTCTCCCCACCCCCTGGCCCCCTCCCCTCTCCCAAGCTTGGGAGAGGGGAGGGGGTGGCGGCGAAGCCGCCGGGGGAGGGGTGAGGGCCTATGTTATCCGCCACCCGCCGCACGATGCGCTCAGTGGCCCGAATCTGGTGAGGGCGCAGGACGAACTTGTGGGTCTGGTCATCGGCCCGGAAAAAGATGACATAGTCGCGCAGGAGGCGCAGCAAGTGCTCCCGGTCGAAGAGGGTCTTGCTCAGCGCCTCCAGGCCGTAGTCCTTGCCCTCGGCCTTCCAGCGGTAGAAGGCTTTGAGGCTGTCGTTCCAGGTGGCCCCGTAGTGGATGCGCAGGTTACAGGCGGCAAAGACCTGCACGAACTTGAGCAGTTCGGGGATGCGCTCGGTGTAGGTGTGCTGCACCTGGTCAAAGGCTTCCAGTTCGGCCTCGGGCACGGTGGGGCTTTTGTTCTCGATGAGGGCCACGGGGAAGCCGTTGACGAAGAGGAGCATGTCCACCCGCCGCCGGTCCCGGTCCTCGAAGGTGAACTCTTGGGTGAAGGTGAAGCGGTTGCGGGCGGGGTCCTCAAAGTCAATCAGCGCCAGGTTGCGCTCCCGCTTGTCGGCTTCACTGTAGACCGTCTTGTGGCCGCGCAGGTAGTGCAGGAAATCCTCGTTGCCGGCCATGCTGGGATGCACCCCGCGCAGCCGGCGCAGCACATCGTCCGCGTTGGACCCGGTGACCAAGCCGGGGTTCAAGGCGGTGAGTTGCTCGCGGGCGATGGGCAGCAGGAAAGGCTCTCGCTCGTCGCCGTTCCGCATATTCATGATCTCGTCCGGGGGCAGGTACTCCCAGCCGATGCCGATGAGGTAGTTGACCAGGGCGTCCTGCACGTCGCGTTTTTCGCTGAGGCGGGTCATGGCCCTCACCCTCCCCCCAGCCCCCTCCCTCTCCCAAAAACCTGGGAGAGGGAGGGGGTGTCGAGCACAGCCATCCTAGCTTTTCTCCTCACCATCAACGGTACAGGCGGCGTAGTTCACGGGCGCGTTGTTGAATTCTGGCTGAGGTGCGAATACGTTTTTTCCCGCGCCCTCACCCTCCCCCGGCTCCCTCCCTCTCCCAAAAACCTGGGAGAGGGAGGGGGTGTCGAGCACAGCCATCCTAGCTTTTCTCCTCACTATCAACGGTACAGGCGGCTTCGATAGCTACCAATACATCTTCGATGTCATTGAGTACTTGCTTGTTGCGAAAGCGGATGACGCGATAGCCGTACTGTTCGAATTGTTCTGTTCGGGCTGCGTCACGCTCTGGCTGCAGGTCGTGGATGTCGCCGTCTATTTCCACCACCAGACGGCGTGCGGCGCAATAGAAGTCGGCAATGAACGGGCCCAGTGGATGTTGCCGTCGGAATTTCAGCCCCTTCAATTGCTTGTTCCGCAGGCGACTCCAGAGCAGTTTCTCAGCCGGTGTCATCTCCCTGCGTAGTTCGCGAGCACGCTGTTGGATTTGGGCTGGTGTACGAATACGTTTCTTCTTGGGCTTCACGAGTTTGGCTCCTTAGCCCTCTCCCCACCCCCCGTCCCCCTCCCCTCTCCCGAGTTCGGGAGAGGGGAGGGGGTGGCGCCGAAGGCGGCGGGGGAGGGGTGAGGGCTACAGGCGAATCAGGTCTGGCTGTTCCCCTTCGTCAAAATGGCACTGAACGGCGTCCCGAACGAGCTGTTTGAGCTCTTCCCAGGTATCGGCTTCGGTGAAGATAGAATAGCCCAGCGCCTGGGGCACGTATCCGCCTTCCGGTGCATCTTCCACGAGGAAAATGATTTCCTTCGCCATCTCTCCATCTCCTGTTAGGTTTTCCTCTTACTCTACATCCCTTAACCGGATCTGACCGGTCATCAATTGCTGCAGCATCGCTTTGAAGAGCGCCTGGAGGGCGGCCTTGCGCTGCTCCTTGGCCTGATATTCTGCATGATCTCGTCCGGGGGCAGGTATTCCCAGCCGATGCCGATGAGATGGTTGACCAGGGCGTCCTGCACGTCCCGTTTGTCGCTGAGGCGGGTCATCTGCTTGCACTTATCCTGATCTAAAGCATTTGCCTGCGCGGCATTGGGCGCCTAAAAAGCGGTCTCCAAGGCGGTTCGTCAGATTCTGCCCAGAGTATCGGCAGGTTGTTGTTGGGACAACTGTCGGGGAACACTGTGACCGTTTGACAATCGCCATAGCCGAGGGGATTGTCCTTGACGATACGAGCCCCGTGCTCATGTGCAATGCGCATTGCCTGCAATCTTTCGGACTCATCAGGAAAGATCCATGAATTCTCTCCAAAACACCTGGCTGATGAGTCAAGAGGGTCACAGATGTGAACTTCGATGGGAAGGTCGTGATCAGCAATGGTTTTCTCTATCCTGCTCTGGCTCTCTTGAAAGCCTGTGACGGCTATGAAGTAGATTTTTAGGCCGGACTCCCGCAAGACCTGCCCGCATTCTTCTGCTAAGTCCTTGAAATAGTCTTGGGCTGATCCCCCAGTGCCGATGAAATCATCAATGAAAACGAGAGCCTGCAAGTCCTCTCTTTGAGATACTACTCTAGCTAACTTGCCACGTTCAACAACATTTCCGTAATAGATCCCATTCTCATCCGCATAGAGTTTGGCATATTTTCCCCCTCCACTCTTTCCAGGGCTGTCGAGATAACCAATCAGTATATCTCCTCGCTTGCGTTTCCCCTTTTCCATATGCCTGACCAATCCGCGGCGTACAATTCCATGTGCCTCTCCCATCTTTGCTCGCATTAGGTCATCCGAATAAAGCTGGAGCCCTTGAAGCACTCTGAACATCAGTCTCTGACTAATGTAATCACCAAACTGTGATAGCCAAGCTCGAACCTGATCTTCTGTAATCCGTTTGCCCTGATACAACCCCCACCCCAAGAGCAAATCGACTATCTCCTCGGACCGGACAAAGGCTTCCTCTTCCCTCTGCCGACGCTCTAGGATTGTGTCAAGATCAGAAAAGGTTGTCAGTATCTCTCTTACTCCAGAGCTTTCTAGCCAAGCCCTGAAGAAAGGAACCTTGCAGTCGTAGAGGCCGCCATCTTCCACCAGGATGCGCCGCTGGACAAACCGACGAAGTTCGCTCTCGATGGCGGATGGATCTAGGTATACACGGACAACATCCTGAGCAGCAATGTCTCCTTTGCTCGCTTTCTCGTGATCTCTCAAGACATTTGCCAAAGCAAGGAGCACCCGTCGGCGGCGTATCGAGACCTCCTCCACCCTGTCACCTGTGGCCTCGAAGATGCCATCTTCCCAGAAGTGGTAAAAGCCGGTTCCTATGTGGCGAAGAGCGAGTGGAACAGCTTCTTCAGTGACCTCACGGTCCGTGCCGAAGCAATCTCTCTTATTGAGCGCCATCGCGAACAGTTCTCTGCATATACACATGGTGAAATAGGGATTCCCCGCAGTCTGCTCGTATAGGACATTTACTGCGTCATCTGTTATTTCAAGCCACTCTTCTGTAGGTCGCCTCACGAGCGCCTGAAAATCTGCCCAGTGTTCCTCCCTGTCGAAGTAGTCTACCTGGATTTCCCGGAACTTATTGAATATGTCTCCCTGGCAACTCTTGATGAAGTCCATCCTTTCACCACCCACTAATACAAAGCCAAAAGACGGCTTCCCACTGATGGTTCTAAGAGTCAGGAAGAAAGCATCAGCCAGAGGTCCTCTTCTGTATAACTCAACAGGTATCTCGTCGAACTCATCTAGTATGAACAGAATACGAAGATCGGGAATGATGTCATGCACGCTCTCCAGAAAGTCTCCCAATGGGTACAAGGCACCATCGAAGTCTGGCATCGGAAGATCTGCGAGACGCTCATCGCTCTTCTTGACCTTTTCACACAGTTTAGCGCCGATCCGGTTCAGGGTGGCCTCGGGGTCAGCATCAATGTACTCCCCCCCTTCCAGGTAGATCACCAGAAAGCCATCATACTCGCTCAAGCGTGACCGGAGCGCTTTGGCGATTGACGTTTTGCCTACCCGCTTCTGCCCAAAGATATAGGAAGATCCGATGCTCTTTGCGCGAGATTGTCGTATGAGCTGCTCGATTATTTCCTTGCGACCGACCAATTGATCATACGTCTCCACCGGTTCCAGGCTATAGGGGTCCTCCAATTCCAGGTCATCCCAGTTGACATCTGTGCGTTGGCCCTCGAGTTCGAGCTCAAGTGAGCGATGGTTAGGTGAACCATCAGCGTTACGCCAGCTCACTTCAATCTGAATCAACGCGATTTCTTCAGATGCAGTCACCCGCGTTGGAAAGTTGACAACCAGCGAGCCAGGCTCCAAACGTCCCAAGCGCTGAGTGGGACGGCTCACCACGACATTGTCAAACAAGCTGGATGCACTGAGTTCAACCCCGAACGCATACCCTGGGCCACGATTTTCAACCTCAATTCCAACGGATAGGGCCTGATCTACCTGGTGAAATGGGTACTTCTTGTCTAGCGGCCTGACCTCGAGTTCCGCTGGTTGACCTGCATCACTACAGGAGAAATCCTGTCTCAATAGTTCCTCCAGCCTCTCGGCCATCACGACTAGGTAGTGTTGGCAATAAAGAGTCCTGCATTCCCGCGTTTCCATCAGGTATTGCCCAATAACTTCCCGCGCACGCTCGAATGCCTCCATTACAACTGACCTGTCTGCTTGGCGGTACTCCATAATAGTGTCAAACACCTCGCCCAGCCTAGCCTGATACAAGAGCGGACGTGGAAGAAAAGGCAGCATTACTGCTTTGACTATAGGGACATTTATTGCTCTCATAAACTGCTCTCGAAACTCGCCCAGCCTGTCCAAACTCATCAGGGAATCCACAACGTCTCTCATTTTCTCCTCAGCGTCAGACGCGACATCTCTCAGCTTCATGAGCTTCTCGTATGTCTGCTGACGCTGCGTGATTCCAAGTTCCTTGTAAACATCTTCTGAAAGTACATCATCAAAGAGAGCAAATGCTTTGATGCGGGAACTATGATCTCGTTGAAAACAAGACTCATTCACGGCAAGCAGCCTCAACAAGCATATCGCAATAAAGCGTCTATCGCGCTGGCTTAGAGCTTGATCAAAGAGCTCACTGATTGGATCGTCGGCTACTGGCTCCCCAAGATGCGTGAGAATCGCTTCTGATAGAAGAGCCATAAGCTCTGACCTCTCAGAATGTTTGCATCCGGACAGAGCTTGCAATGCGCGATCAATAGCAATGAGCGGATTGCTGGCGATCTCTGCTTCAATACTCTCGATTGAAAGCTCGTTCATGAGAATCTCCTTTCTCTCTCGCTTCATGTCCCGATCCCTCAGGGGGCTTCCCCTCTGTCCCTTTCGCATTGTACAGAACTGAGCGCCTCTCAGCTCTCTCTATCCGCTGCATCCCTCTCCTCCCGAATTCGAGAGAGGGATGCAGTGTAGCTGCCGGGGTGGATAAGACCTACACCCGGATTTGGCCGGTCATCAGTTGGTGCAGCATGGCCTCGAAAAGCGCCTAGAGGGCAGCCTTGCACTGCTCCTCGGCCTCGATCTTGCGATTGACAACGTCAAGTATGTCTGCAACCTCACTTTGTTCCTTAGCAAAAGCGCACAGGTGCAAGAACACAAGGACGTTAAGACGTTAATCAAGTTGTGCCTCTTGCAAGGCCCGATACTGGCTTTCAAGCAGGCGCAGCATCCCGATTTCCATCCGCCAGTCCGTGAATTCAACCGTCTCTGCCAGTTCGAGCGCGTTGAGGCGGCGCTCAAACTCTGCCGAAGACATGTCGAATTGTTGCTCAAACTCGGCCAGCCGCTTTCGGGTGCGTTCTATGCCGAGAGCGAGCATCTTTTTCTCATTCTCAAGGGCTGACTCCACGAGTGGCTTGAGCGTTGTTTTGTCGGTGGTTGTAATAGTCAACTGCTGCGACATAGCTGATTTCCTCCTCTCAATTGGCATCGCAGGTCATCCCCTCGTCCTGAATATATCTCAAAGCGGCATGCAGTGGGAATCCGCCCCTGCGTTCATGCGGATTTGGCCAGTCATCAATTGCTGCAGCATCGCCTTGAAGAGCGCCTGGAGGGCAGCCTTGCGCTGCTCCTCGGCCTCGATCTTGTGCTCCGCCGCTGACAAAGCAGTCACGATTTCGTGCTGTTCCGAGACTGACGGGTATGGAATGGGAAACTTCCGTAAGAGGCCCAAAGGAACATATTTTTGGCTAGTGCCAGATGCTCGTAACATTGCGAAGTTCTTCGCGTTATCTGACTGCAACCAGTATGCTGTATATTCAGCCAAAAGGCGGTTTCCGCCTGATTTGAATAGGCCAACATTCTTGATGCTAAAACTTGGGTATTCCGGTCTTATGACAGCAACTTCCCCTATAGTCCCTATCATGCTGTATAGAACATCCCAAGTGTCGATTCCGCTTCTCTTTGATACTTCTTCATGGTCCTCATAACTGATGAAGTAATCTGCAAGTGCAATTAAGACCCTGCTCTGTTTGATGAGCTTCGATGTTACAAGCGGAATCCCCGCAGGTAGTTTCCCTGGGGTATCGTGAGTTCCGTCTGTGATCCGCTCAAAGACTTGATTGGCAGGCCTAACTTCCCAATGCTCCGGTATCTCCCCGATCTCCGTCTCCTTGGTGGGGGCGGGCTCGGGGCCGGGGCCGTAGGTGAAGAGGCGCTGCATCAGGCTGCGCTTGACTTCGCGGGCGGCGGCGATGAGGTCGTCCTGGGCGGCGATGGCCCGCTGGATGGTGCTGAGGACGTGGGCGATGCGGCGCTGTTCGGGGAGTGGGGGGAGAGCAAGCTTGAACCCCTTCAGTGATGTCCAACGAGTTCGTGGAAGGTTGGTTCCGGTGGTCGTACTGACAGCATACGAGAGGAACTGTTTAGTATGCAAGCTGTGCACCAGGAATTCCGGCATAGTGCGGTCGGGGTCTGCCTTGAGAACAAGTATGTCGGTTGAGCAAATTCCTTCAATCTCAGCCAACACAGCCTTGTCAAGATAAGGACGCAACTTGCCGTAGAGCACGTCCCCAGGGTGGAAATGCTTCTTAGAACTCTTTACCTCGCTGCTATTGCCCCACCTTCGTAGCTTAGGCTCTCCACTCTCAATGTGTTCCAGTCCAACATAGGGCATTTCAGGCAGTTCTTGAGGGTCAACGTTCTCTCGGCCCAACTGGCATGCCTTGCCGAGTTGCACCACGTCCCAATCCACTGGGATGGGGCCGATTTCGGTCTCTTTGAAGTTATCCAGAAAGCTGTTACCAGGTATCATCACTCTGATCTTATTCCCAATTCGTCTGAATGTAGCGCACCGCTTCTTCGGTATCTAGAGTGCGGGTGGTATTGCCCAGGCGGACAAAGAACTCTTTGCCACGCGGTCCTCTCATAAAAGCCGGTTCTGAAGCCTTGTCCACGTCTACCACGCACACTGTCTGTCCGTCAATTTCCTCGAAGCGACTCCTTATGAATGGCGCAATCTCCGCTCCGATGTGCTTGTGAACCAGGTTCATTAGCGTTTGTTCGAGGCGATCTGCAGAGCTCTGTAACGTCTTCAGATCCTGCGCTAACCCTAGAACATGACCATCATCCTCAACACCAATGACCAAGGTCCCTCCCGCAGTGTTGAGGAAAGCAGCAATGGTCTTCAACACCGAAAAGCGCAGGTCTTTGTTCACCTCGTTCCGCACGACATCCCACTGCAACGTGCTCTTGAATTCCAGTGTGGCACTTTCTCCAAGCGAGACCAGTTTAGTGACAGGGCGACGGTGAACGACCTCTGGCTCGGCAATCAGCCCCTCCATGAAGTCGTTGATTCTCTGCGAAATCAATTGTCTACGGGCGTCGAGGAAATCTGGAAACCGTCCGACTTTCCACAGCTCAGGGTCCATCGGAATGAACTGCTTGACCAGAGCACCGGGGTATCGCTCCTCGACCTGCGGAAGGTAGTCTGCTGGTGGCTTGTCGGCGAGCTGCCGGTCTGTCTCGGTGGTGAGAAAAGCTCGGTTGGCGACCTCATTCACAATCTTGCGATGTAGGTGATTTTCGGGATTATAGACATACTGATATAGGAGTGACGGGGAGAAGATGTAATGATTACAGATGCGGTACGTCTGCCCATGGGTTGTTCTGAGAGGAGCTCCGTTGAACCAGTCCACCGCGCCATGGGCCTTCGCTATCATAAAGGTCATCCGATAGAGAGGATGACTGATACCACGTCCCTCCAAATCACTGGCTTTTACTTCGATACGTCCTCTTTGGTCAATGATCTGCTCACACAATGCGTCCCACGGATCGGGCTCACGAACGATCAGAGACACGTCATGCTCCAGACGTTGGTCGGTCTGTGCAGTGTAACGAGACCAGGTGTGTGCTGCGTAAAGCCAGTGGGTCGCTCGCTTGAGGGATTGCTCTCTTGGGAATCTGCCATCGTTCAGAGCGAGATAGACGATCACAGGTACCAACACATTGGTCGTATTGAGGTCTTGAGTGGAGTGAATAAAGGCTTGTTGTGGGAATACTGTGACCAGGTAGTCCAGGATTCTCTCGAGTTGGCCCCAGCCTTCCTCAAGCTCTTCCCTAGGCCGGTCATGAATGGTTTGGTAGAGTGCACGTCTAACAACTACTCCTGTGAGAGCACGTATCATAAAGGTCAGGTCGAAATAGAAGTGGTGCCTGTTCAAATCGTCTATCTTGGCCTTCATCACCCGCCGGGCCTGCGACCACTTGCCGGTCACGTGGGTCAGAGCCAGCTCTGCGTCTGTCAATTTGGTTCCCTGACTGTTGACCCGGTCGAAAATGTCA
>JABAOC010042941.1_pt1 | contig 11656 bp, 12 predicted proteins | sample 7062161 | NCBI WGS metagenome assembly JABAOC01 (sample SAMN14538625, study PRJNA623070) | marine sediment metagenome | biome: marine biome [ENVO:00000428]; feature: marine pelagic biome [ENVO:01000023]; material: deep marine sediment [ENVO:00002113] | place: India: Gulf of Khambhat ... | reverse complement strand
GGACAAAAAGCCCTTTACGTGCACAAGCTCCTTCATCTCTGAAACGAGCCTCTGCTCAGCCTTGATTAATTCCGGTTCTCTCAGCGGCTTGAGTGAGGAGCAGTCTGAACGACCTAAGTGAGAAGCAGCATAACTGGATAAGATATCGAGCAGCCGGTAGTATTCAAGTACCGTAAGTGAGTGCTCTCGCATGCGGGTTTTGAAGGATGAAACCCTATGTGCCTAACTCAACAGTTCTCGGGCTATCCTATTAACTTCCCGGCCATCAGCCCTCCCAGTCAACTTAGGCATCACGGACTTCATAACCCTGCCCAGGTCTTTCGGGCTCGTGGCCGAGATTTCCTCAATTGCCTCAGTCAGTATTCCCTTGATCTCTTCGGTTGAAAGCTGAGGCGGCAAGTAACTGGATAAGATCTCCAACTCCTTTTCCTCTTTTTCGACAAGATCCTGACGTGAACCCAGGCCGAATTTCTCTATTGCCTCCTTCCTTTTCTTTATCTCCGATGATATTATCCCCCTGATCTGATCATCGCTAGGTTGCTCACGTAATTCGACCTGCTTATTCTTAATCGCGGTCTTAAGCCCCCTTAATACGGAAAGCGTTTCCTTCTCCTGATCTTTCAGTGACTTCTTGAAGTCGACAACGATGTCATCATACAAGCTCATAGGGGCCTCGCCTCAAAACCTTAAACTTTAATATTAAGACTTATTTGAGCAGATGTCAACCATCCCGCCGCGCTTTTTTCTACCCCCCTCTCTTATATAACATATCATAAACTGCCTCTAATTTAAGTGATCCATCGTAAAGCGCTCTTCCTATTATTATCCCCCTTACTCCGTCCTCTTCCAATGGCAACAGATCCCCTATATCCTTAAGTGATGATATCCCTCCCGCTGCTATAACTGGTATACTGATAGCTTTTGCGAACTTCCTTATAGCATCTACATCAGGGCCTGTCTGCATCCCGTCCCTCCTTATGTCCGTATAGATAATAGAACTCACCCCGATGTCTTCAAACCCCCTTGCCAGATCAATAGCCATAATACCCGTACCCTCAGTCCAGCCCTCCACAGACACATGATTGTCCCTTGCATCAATGGATATGACTATCCTGCCCGGATACCTCTTACATGCCGTCTCTACTAATTCCGGATTTTTGTAAGCTGTTGTCCCAACAATCACCCGGTCGACACCGAGATTCATATACTCTTTAATCGTACCTAATTCTCGAATACCGCCACCTAATTGCACCGGCACTGAAACCGCATGTACCACCTTTTCTATGGCTTCCTGATTAGACGGTCTTCCACGAAGGGCCCCATCAAGATCGACGAGATGCAGTCTGTCTGCTCCCTTTCTTTCCCACTGGAGAGCCATCTCCTCTGGGTGATCGGAGAATATCGTCTCCTTGTTCATTAAGCCCTGCTCCAACCTTACGCACTTACCTCCTTTGATATCTACCGCCGGTATAATGATCACCCCTTATCACCTCTCAATTCATCCTGTCTCACTCCCTGCTGATTCCCCAGGCAAGGGCCAATCCAAAAAGGCCCCCTACCCCATTTAGAAGGACATCATACCAGGCAAAATACCGCAGAGGCAAAAGACCCTGGTAGAGCTCATCTATTGTACCAACCACGCCAGTTATCACGGCGGATCGAAAGTAAAGAGACCTTTCGGCAACCTTTTCGCTCCTTTCCACATCTCCTTTTAGGGCATGGAGTACAAGTGCACCCAAGATCGCATACTCAGACAGGTGGGTAAGTTCATAAGCACTTGGAATAACAAGATAGAACACCCACGCAAATGCTATGAACCCTCCTATTATGAGGGCAAAAGACGGGAATTTCCGGGCATCGAAGAAAAAGATAGCACCTGCTGAAATTATCAACAGAACGCCTATAGAAACCTCGACGCCTAACACGAAACGGGAGATCAATGCTTCTGACCACTCTGAAAAGGTCCACTCAATCAACAGCGGAAGCCATGGTGTTGCGATCAGGACAACGAGGAGATATCCGTAGACTGCTAACAACCTGCGGTCAAAATAGAACAGGTTCACCTCTCAGAACCTGACCAGCACAGGTACTCCAGAGAGAAGGCCAGAAGAAAGGCGCTAAGACCACAGACCGGACTACTCCACCGTTATGATATCCTTGTTGGCATTGAAGGTCTTAGGCCCGATCCCTTTAACCTTCATTATATCTTCTATCTTTTCAAATGGGCCATAGGTCTCCCTGTAGTCGATAATTCTCTGGGCATAGACCGGGCCTATCCTCTTGAGTTTGGTCAATTCCTCCAGGGTTGCCGTATTCAAGTTGATCTTTTCCTGAGCCAGCAAATAAACTGGAACCATCAAAATACTGATGACCGCAAGACATGCGGCCATCTTCAAAATTCTCTTTCTCATTTGCTCCTCCTTTCATTATTAACCATGCCAGACCATGCTAAGAACTTCGTCCTATCTTGTCAACGCAATTCAATTGTTCAAACCTCGACCCAAGGCTTCATCGAAAACACCTGCGCATCTCCCGATCTTCTGCCATACTTACTCGCCACCAAGCGTTGCAGAGGAACAGCCGCCAATTATTGCAAAAATCGGCTTCAAGGTTTTTCCGATAGGGTCCACTTCTACACCAAAGTTCTCCAGGGCGGTTTCGCGCAAGAGGTACAAAGATCCCTTGGGGGCAAAGATTACCGGACAGGTTATTCGTCCATCCAGAACTTCCCCATGAACGAACGACCAAGATCCTTCAGGTTTGAAACTGTCACATCGATTTTAAACATCCCCATAAGTATCCTCCCTTTACACTCTCGACAAGGTAGGACAATGCATAAGCTGTTCTCATTTTCGCCGAAGTCTCGCTTCCTGGGTCTCCACAAATTGAAATAGCCGCTGTTCCTATTTGGAAACCACAACCCATTCCCAAACATAGCGTGACGAGAGAGAAAAAAATACTTCTGAGTCTTGCCATTATACGAGTTGCCGAAATTCTCTAAGTGTCATTGTTCCTTATTAGAGTAAGGTATTCAAAATGTAGTTACCTCGTCATATCACCTTGAAAAGGATCAACTTTCCCGTGTCAGCATGGCTCCACTCTCCAACCCGGACAAAATCTCCGGGATTTTGACTGCCTATGTACTGAGCGCTCAGTTTCGGCCAGTGATTTTCCTCCCAGAGGAAATATCTTATCCCTCGTCCTCTAAGATTTTCGACAAATTCCTCATAGCTATTCCCTATTATATTTTCAACATCGTAATTCTTCTGTGGGCAGGGAGCGCCTTGGAAGTTAGCGTTTGCATAAAAGGAGATCCAACGAATAGAGTGCTGAGACGTCGCCACCATTATCTCTCGATCGTTCCCCTCTCTCTCAGCAATAAGCTCTCCTATTCTTTTGAAAACGAGCTTGTCTGTCTCTCTGGGCTCTAGGTTTTTTGGCAAGGCAAAGACTAAGATGAGCAAGCATACGAGGGCGAAAGCAATTGATTCCTTGAGATTGAACCTAGATTTAAAAAAGAGCAATACCTTCTGCAGCCCAAACCCCACGAAGATAAGAGCAGGGAGAATAAAGATACCTATATACCTGGTGGGCATCTCCCAGAGAATTAATACTACCATATACAAGAAGAGAAGTGCGGAAACACTAACTAGAGAAAGGTACAATATACACCGATCTTGCTTTGCTTTTCCCCATATGCCTTTCAACCCAATCACAAAAACCAGAAAGAAGGGATAGAAGAAGGTCTCCACTGTACTCCTAATAAGGGTACCGAGGGCAACCCACCATGTAAGACCTCTTGCCAGCAGCAAGAACCGCCTAGGGATACTATCTGGAGAATGACCGATCAAGTCCTGTAAACTAGCTCTGATACTTTCATAGTCAGCAACAGAAGATCTGACGTAAGAGATTATAGTCTTATACCTAAATATATTTAACTCAGAGAATTTGATTACCAGACCAGAGATCGCAACTGATGCCAAAATAGCAACTGGCAAAACGAAAATGATGAGCCCTTCAAGTTTCTTTTCCCGCTTTACTACCAGTATATAAACACCGGATACGAGGATGTATAGAATTGCCTCAATCCTAGCCCAAGTAGCCATCAAGAACGACAGGCTGCCTAGTAGGAGGTACAAATTCCTTTTATTGTCGATCTGACTGACGAAGAGATAGAGCCCAAGGGCCGAAAAAAACCAGAAGATGGGGGCTCTTACTACGTCAACGCTTCGGTCGATAAAAACGGGCATGATGGCAAAAATCAGTGTTGTAAGTAGACTGATTGTATCATCAAAAAATCGCTTCAATAGGAAATAGACAGGGATTAAAGTCATAGTTCCAAAAATAAGTGACACCGCTTTAGCGGCAGTTACCCAATCTCTAAGAATCGCATAAGCGCCCACAGTAAAGATTGGATAATTTGACAGGAAATCCCGGCCACAGGACATAAGGGATTCGCTCAGCCCGTAGTAAATGGCCCTTGCCTGATGAATGTAAAGCGCCCCATCAGGATTAATGATCGCGGTGTAATGAAAGCAAAACAGTCTGAGGACAAAACCAAGGCCAATTATGAGAATGGCTAGTCTACTCATTACTTCTAGTTACTGAGAATACCTTCGAAGTCGTTTATTGTGCTGCCCTTAATCTTCGAGGTGTAATCTTGACACCTCCTCCTTCCCGACCTTCGGATCTCAGGTATCATTTATAGGTAGGAACGAGTTCTTTCAAAAGTGACAAGACCTTTCCGGTATCCTTATCTTCTCTGGCCAGAGAGATCAATTGATCAATTTTCTCAAGATAGTTTTCATCTATCTTACCTGATATTCTTGAGGAGAAGATTTTTTCGTGGGGTGTCGCTGTTGTTCCCTCCTCAGCGGTGAACAGCTCTTCAAACAGTTTTTCTCCGGGTCTTTTCCCAGAGATAAGAATCGGAATATCTTGATCAGGTTCAAACCCGGATAGCTTGATGAGCTCCTCTGCTACCTTATAAATTGAGACTGGATCTCCCATATCCAAAATGAAAACATCACCACCGTTTCCCATGACCCCTGCCTGCATCACTAGTTGTACTGCCTCCGGAATAGTCATGAAATACCGCTTCATCTCATGGTCAGTTATTGTGATTGGTCTACCCTTTCTTATCTGTTCCTGGAATATAGGAACAACACTGCCCCTGCTCCCAAGGACGTTACCAAATCGAACAGAAATAAATGCGGTCGTCTCAGTATTGAGTCCCAACAGCAGATTCTCTGCTACCCGCTTTGTGGCCCCCATCACACTCGTTGGGTTTACTGCCTTATCCGTGGAGATAAAGATAAACCTTCCTACTCCAAATCCGGCTGAATTCCCTGCTAGCACCTTTGTTCCATAGATATTATTTGATATTGCCTCCCTTGGATTCGCCTCCATCAGGGGAACATGTTTATAGGCAGCTGCGTGAAAGACAGTGTCTATGCGGCGCTCTTCAAATACGCTTTCGACCCTTTTTTCATCCCTAATGTCCCCAACGATGGGTAATACGGAAAGGCCGGGGTGTTTCTCTCTAATCTCCCTGTCTATATTGAAGAGCTCTGTTTCTCCCATATCCAGCATGATTAAGATTGTAGGATCAAACCTGGCAACCTGCCTGCAGAGTTCTGAGCCAATGGAGCCTCCTGCACCCGTTACCAGTATAGTCTTATTTCTGATATAGGAGGAGACCTCTCTCATATCAATCCGAACTGGTTCCCTGCCCAATAGATCCTCAACAGAGATATCCCTGATATCCTTTAAGGTAACCTTCCCATTCATCAAGTCAGAGATGCTCGGAAGCACCTTAACGTCTTGAAGATCGGTTTTTCTTATTTCATCCATTACTGCCCTAATCTCTTTTGATGTGGCAGATGGAATAGCAATGATGACTTCCTTAACATTAAGATCCTTTACAAGTCTTGGTATGTCATTCTTTCCTCCCAATACCCTTATGCCGTGTATCAAGGTATTCTTTTTCTTCGGATTGTCATCAATGAACCCTATCGGCAAATAGCCATGTTGCGGTGATCTGATCATATCCCGTACCAGCTGTTCTCCAGCAGCACCACCGCCCACGATGAGCGTCTCGAGTCCCCTTTTTCTGCGAGATTCAGAATAGTAAAGACGGAAAAAGGCCCGAATACCGGTAGTGAAAAAGAAGGTCAGAAAGAAGTCGATAAAGATAACCGACCGAGGGAAGTCCGCCAGGATTTCTCTATCCCTAAGAACGAGGGCGATAAGGGCAATGGCAGGAGAAGATAACGCAGTGGCCTTCATGATCGACATAACCTCACTGAGGGAAATGAAGCGGAAGGAGATATGGTAGAGACGGAAAAACCAGAAGACCATTATCTTAACGGGAATAATTATAAGGGCTATGAGCAAAATCTGATGAGGGTATTTTTCGGCTATTTCACTAATTGAACCCAACCGAATCAAATAAGCTAGGCAGAGCGACAAGAGAATCAAAAAGGCATCAACACCGATGCCCAAAGATCTCTTGTAGGTCCATGCGGCATCAAATAGTCTGTCTAGCTTAGCCCTCATCGCTGCTTGCCAGGCCTCATATCGCCTCTTCTAAACGCGGGCTACGGAATAGATGACTTTATATTCAAAGTTGGGACTCGTGGAAGGAATAGGCTCAGGAGGGGTATAGTCGCAACTACCCTCTGTAATTTCCTCTGGTAACGGAGCCAATTTGCCATAGAAGATCTTTTTTAGTAATTCCTTGCCCCTCATCGTCTTTGGGATCAGGTGTAGCCCGACGNNGTAGCCCGACGGCAATCTTTCTGATACTCGAGATAATCTTTTCCTTTGGGGTCTTTGGCATAGCAGGAAAAGCACCGTAGAATTCCGGCTCGAACCCACTCGTCTCCAATAGGCACTCCAGTTCTGGCACAGAGAAATAGCAAGTGCTAAAGGGGCTTGGGCTAAATTCGGACCAATCCTTGTTGACCGTTGCAATAAGCAGGACTCCCCCCTCTCGAAGCACCCGACGGGTCTCAGAAAAAAACTCTTCAGGGTAGGCCAGATAATAGATCGCTTCATAGAGGATTACCACATCAAAACTTTTGTCCTTGAAAGGGAGTTGATGGGCGTCGAGAATATGAAGTTCAATTCGGTTTTTGTAATACCCTTTAGCAGACCATATTAAATTATGCGTACAGTCACCTCCAGCCATGCGTCTCGTCTTTCTGGCCAAATAGCCCAATCCTTGCCCTGCACCGCACGCCACCTCTAAGACATCTTTGCCCTCACAGAAACTTGCCGCAAAGCGATAACGGTGAAATATCCGCGCCATCTGTTCCTGGGTAACCATATTCCCCGGAACCTCAGTTACCGTACTATAGTCGATTCTCACAATCCCCTTTTTGCCTCAGCTGATGAGATAGGGTTGCTTATCTCAATATTGTTCTAGGAGAAAAAGCTCTCAACAGCCTCGATTACACATTCCGCCTCTTCGTCAGTTAACTCAGGATACATAGGCAAGGATATTACCTCAGCCGAAATGCATTCTGTCATAGGCAAATTGAAGTGGCTGAGCTCTAAGGCTTTCTGTTTGTGCATTGGGGTGGGCCAGGAGATGAGCACTTCAATTCCGGATCTCCTGAGATGTTCTGCCAGCTGGTCACGCTCTTTGCACCTGATCACATAGTTCTGATAGACATCGAAGTAGTCATCATTTGAATTTGGATGAGGTACCAGACCGTCAATCCCACCCAATCCATTATCGTACATCCCTGCAATCTCTCGGCGTCGCTGAATCCAGTTTTCCAGATAGCGAAACTTCATATCGAGGAGGGCTGCATGCAGGTTATCCAAACGGGTGCACCACCCAAAGCATTCGATGACCTCCACGTTTTCAACCCTGCCGTTGTCCCTGAAAGCACGGAGCCTTCGGGCCAGCGCATCGTCATTAGTGCAGATCATGCCGCCATCTCCCGCAGTACCCAGTATCTTGGACGGATAGAAGCTAAAGATAGCAGTATCGCCAAAGGAGCCGCATTTCTCTTCTTTGAACGTGGCTCCAAGGGCCTGAGCCGCATCCTCGATTACCCTGAGGTCATATTTGTGTGCAAGCTCCAAAATTCTGTCCATCTCGCAGGCATGCCCATTGAGATGAACTGGAATGATGCCCTTTGTTTTGGCGGTAATAACTGGCTCGATTTGGTCCACGTCCATGTTAAAATCATCACGCACATCGATGAGAACTGGGGTTGCCCCACACTGGACGATGGCGCCTACCGTAGCAACAAAGGTATGGGCTACGGTTATGACCTCATCACCTGGGCCGAAACCAAGGGCATGGGCAGAGAGATAGAGTGCATCAGTTCCAGTGTTAACTCCCACAGCATGCTTGGTTCCCACGAACCTAGCCATGTTTTCCTCAAAAGTCTCCACGTGGCTTCTCAGGATAAAATCACCACCGGACATAACCTCTTCAAATGCCCTATCGAACTCGCTTTTTAGCTGCTGGTATTGCCTCTTGTAATTCACAAAGGGGACTCTATAGGCCAAAGAATTTTCCTTTCAGTTAGACAAAACTCTTTTGACAGCCTGCACTATGTCACGGGAATTGGGATAATATACCTCCTCAAGTCCTGAGCTTGCAGGCGCTGGTACATCAGGTAAGGTGACTCGCGCAACGGGTGCTTTGATGCAGCCAAATGCCTCTTCGAACACTAAGGAGACTATCTCCGCAGCAATACCACAGGTCTTCCAACCTCCATCTGCAACAATCAGTCTTCCTGTCTTCTCTACGGACGCCAGCAGTAAAGCTTTATCGAGAGGCTTAATGGTCCTCATATCCACAACCTCTGCCTCTATTCCATCTCCGGCCACTTCCTCCGCAGCTCGTATCGCGTTGTGTACCATACGAGAGGTTGCAACCACGGTCACGTCTTTGCCCTCTTTCCTGATGACTGCCTCGCCAATTGGAACCTCGTATATTTCTTCAGGGACATCACCCTCAATTTGGTATAGCCAGCGGTCGTCGATATACACCACGGGGTTATCATCTCTGATTGCCGCTATCATTAACCCTTTTGCGTCATATGGCGTTGAAGGCATCACCACCTTGAGCCCTGGGATATGAGCAAAGAGGCTATGAAGTGCCTGTGAATGTTGAGCCGCCTGCTCTCCTCCCCTGTTAATTATGCCCCAAATAACAACCGGTACTGAGAGTTGCCCACCAAACATGTAATGCCAGTTTGCTGCCTCGTTGATAATCGGATCGAGCGCATACAGCATAAAGTCCATCCTCGGATGAACGACCACCGGTCTCATGCCCACCAATGCTGCTCCAACTGCTGAACCGGTAATAGCATTTTCAGAAACGGGGGTGTCAATCACCCTTTCTGATCCGAATCGTTCAAGAAGTCCTTTTGCAGTATCACCCACATACCACGGGCTCTTAACCCCTTGTCCGATGAGGAAAGCGGATTTGTCATGTTCCATCACCTGATGGAGTGCTTCATTGATAGCTAAACTGTAGTGAAGTTTCCTCTTATTTGAAGACATGTCTGGTTAGCTCACTTTGTGATGGATAAGGGCCGTTTTTTGCGAAGGCATGCGCATCATCAGCCTCCTTTTGTGCCTCCTGCTCAATTCCTTCCAAATCCTGTTTCCTTACTATCCCATTCTTAGTAAGATAAGCCCTGAAATTGCTTACAGGATCCCTCCTCTTCCATCCATCGAATTCCGCTTTAGGCCTGATATCCGTATGAGTACCCTGTATATTATCGTCGGGTCCCACATGGCCCCTCAATCTGTACGTCACACATTCGATAAACGCTGGACCATCGCCGTTTCTAACCAAGCGAAGAGCGCTCTGTGCTGTCTCATACACCTTTAAAACATCATTACCATTCACCCTCACGCTTGAAATTCCATAGGGCCTTCCTATGTGATAGATGGGAATATCTGGCCGACATTCTCTAATCGGCATATGAGTAGAATAAAGGTTATTTTCACAAACAAACAGAATAGGAAGCTTCTTAAGTGCTGCAAAGTTGAGTGATTCATAGAGCACACCTTCGCCGGCTGCGCCATCTCCGAAAAAGCTCACAGCAACCCTTTTCTCCTTTCGTATCCTTGAAGCAAGTGCTGCACCTAGGGCCAATGAAATGGTGCTCCCTACAATTGGAGCAGCACCCATCATGCCTTTCTCTGGTTCGATGATATGCATTGACCCCCCTCTCCCTCTGGAACAGCCGGATTCCTTTCCGTAGATTTCTGCAATGAGCTTCTGCATGCTCCCTCCCATGGCAAGGTAGTGACCATGGGACCTGTGTGTGCCAAAGACATAGTCATCGTTCGAAAGAGCTGCACAAACGCCTGTTGCTATCGCTTCCTCGCCAGAATAAAGGTGGACGGGGCAATGCACCTCTCCTCTCAGAATTGGCTCGACAAGACTCTCTTCGCAAAAACGTATTCGGACCATTGTCCGATACAGGTTTCCTAGGAACTCTTTAGAATAACTCTTCATGAAACCCGAAAATTCAGCTTTGCGAGACAATTGTCATTATTGTTCTCATTATTATCCTACAATCGACCCAAAACGAGCGCTCTCTAACATACTTCAACTGAAGATTAAGTTTCGTTGGGCGAATCTTCTCCATATAAGTCTTTTCAGGATCCGGACTTCCAGCAAGAATCTTCCCCTCGTCTGGATTCCATAAAGATGCCCAGTCTGTTATCCCAGGTCGGACACTCAGAATGGCCTTTTCTTCTTCCGTAAACATATCCACATAATGCTGAACCTCCGGCCTTGGTCCAACAAAGCTCATCTCACCCTTTAATACATTTATAAGCTGTGGCAACTCATCGAGTTTGTATTTCCTAATAAGCTTCCCAATCCTAGTAATTCTCGGATCGTCGTCTGCCGTAGAAGGGCCACCGAGTCTATCGGCACCCACAACCATAGTCCTGAATTTGAAAATCTTGAATCGGCTGCCATACCGCCCGACCCTANNACCCTAACCCCTCGGTAGAATACCGGACCACCATCCTCTCCTCTCACTTGAAGTGCTATGACTGCCAAAACCGGAGAAAATAGTGTCAGACCAAAAAGAGATAACAGAATGTCGAACACCCGCTTCATCATAGAGATTGCCTTATTTGGGATCAAACCTGATTAGCTGCGCATAACCGCCTTTCTGGCGGCTGTCAAGGCTCTTTGGTTGCTAGCTGTCAGCCATAGTGATTGGAAACTCCCTTTCACTTTGCATTGCCCGTAAGTCTTGCACTGCGATCAATGTCACCGTTTTCCCTCATAACGATTCGCGACTGCCTCTATGTGCCTTGAGTATTCATCATAGACCTTATCCGCATCAAACATCTCATCAAACGCCTTTTGGGCATTCTTTGATATCCTCCTATGAAGCTCAGGGTCTTGATACAGCCTTTTTATACAATTTACTAGCGAGTCCACATCATTAGGCGGATAATAAAAGCCTATCCTATATTTGCGAATTATTTCCTTTAAGTCTCCTTGGAAGGCGGAAACTACCGGAAGTCCGGCTGAAAAATAAGCGAAAGCTTTGTTGGGAAATAAATACGCAGTTTGGTTGGTAGTACAAACCCCGATGTTTGATTGTGTTAATAATGCATCAATTTCAACTTGATTGAGCCAACCCGTTAAAGT
>JABAOC010020903.1_pt2 | contig 11656 bp, 8 predicted proteins | sample 7062161 | NCBI WGS metagenome assembly JABAOC01 (sample SAMN14538625, study PRJNA623070) | marine sediment metagenome | biome: marine biome [ENVO:00000428]; feature: marine pelagic biome [ENVO:01000023]; material: deep marine sediment [ENVO:00002113] | place: India: Gulf of Khambhat ... | reverse complement strand
GGCGAAGCGGCGGTCGACCCGATTCCTCGTACACGACCTGAAGACCCACCTTGGGTGCGTACTCGGATTCGCGGAGCAGCTCCTGAAGCAGGCAACGGCAGAGCGTAGGGATAGCGACCGGGAAGCCCTCGAGCGGATCCTTCGCCAGGCGCGGCGGATGCTGGGTGCGGTTCTCGACCTGCTGGATCTCGCCCGCCTGGAGGAGGCGCCCGGCCTGGAATTGGACTGGGCAGACGTTCCCTCCATGCTCGTTGAGGCGCTCGAGAATGTTACCACACCAGGCGTGGATGGCCGGATGCGAATCGGCGAGAGGCACCCCAAGTGCCCGCCGGTCCGGTGTGACAGAAGGCTCGTGGTTCGAGTACTCGCCAACCTGCTTACGAATGCCCTCAAACACAACCCGGACGGAGTGACTGTGATGCTCGACGCCGCACCCGCTGAGGGTGAGGTCGTGTTCTCATGCCACGACGATGGGCCAGGAATCCCTACCGAGTTTGTTCCGAGGCTATTCGACGAATTTGTGACCGAAGGTGAGCAGGCTCGCGGCTACGCCTCCGGCCTCGGCCTGGCATTCTGCAGGGCCGCAGTGGAGGCCCATGGAGGAAGGATCTGGTGCAAGAGCGGGCGCGGTCGAGGCACCACCTTCCTGTTTACACTGCCCGTTGGATCGGAGATGACCTGAGGCGGTGCCGCACCCGGGTCGGCCCGCCTCGAGAACGAGAGTACGTGCGTCGTGCACGATGAGCTCTGGCAAGGAGATGTTGACATGGTAGAGACGACGAACACCCTCGGTTCGGTGCTGGTGGTGGAGGACGAGGAGGACTATGCCGCCCTGCTGGCAGCCATGCTGCGGAACGGCGGGTACCAGGTACGGGTCGCCTACGACGGGGTGGAGGCTTTGAAGAAGGTGCAGGAACAGGTTCCGGACCTGATCACCCTCGACATCCAGATGCCGCGAAAGACTGGGATCCATTTCTTCCGCGAGATGAGGCCCCAGCCAAGCCTCCGCGACGTGCCGGTGGTGGTGGTCACCGGTCTGACGGTTGACGACCGGGATATGGAGACGTTCATCCATTCCTTTCTAGACGTCGAGCACCTGCCCATCCCCGACGCATACCTGGAGAAGCCGGTGGAGGCGGACCAGCTGCTTCTGGTAGTGGGCGACGCCATCGGGAAGCGCGCGGAAGGCTAGACCACGCGGCCCTCCACTCCCGGGAACGTCCAGTTCAACCGGGGGCGCCTCCGGACAGACAGGTGTGACTGGCTTCCGTGTAGGAGATCGCGGACTCCGTTGTCTTAGGATGCGGACTCGGAGTCCTCGACCCACGGACAGTCAGTCCGTTGCCCTTACCGGCACAGCGTTAGTGCTCAAATAGGCTCTTAGACGATCGAACACTTCATCCTCAAGATCGCTCACACCGATCCCGAAGTGATTCTCAAACGAAGCGGAAAACGATAGTCCGTCTCGCAGATCGTAGAATAGCCGAACCACATCCTGGTACGAGTTCCCCATTCCTTTGTCATCCAGGATATATCTCACTACCAGCTCGAATAGCCGATAATACTCGTGTCTGTCAGCCCCGTCTGGAAAATCCGCATGCTGATGGATTCTGATGGGATTGCCCTCCCCGGGGATGTTCCGGTTCTGGGAAATCCATGATTCTAACTCGCTCAGACTTCTTATCGTTCTCAATGCTGTGCTTTCTAGACACCCGACATGCGTGGCTATTCCTTCCTTGAACCAAACGTCTGTACCGAGCGATTCTCGCCCTTCTATTAGGAACTCGAACACGTGGGTCGACTCGTGCCGGACTATGTATACCGCAGACTCGTACCGCCGGCCGCTGATATCTGGCGATCTGATTGTGAAGATGAAACCACCCCAGTAGGCCCAGTTGATACTCTCCGCGTGATGTCGGTTGATGTAGATCTCCATCTTGGAGTAACCGGGCGGATAAACGAATTCGGACACGTCATCAAAATCGAACAATCTCAAGATCCGGACGAATCTCTCATCGGCGATCTCTCCCAGTTGCCGTTTCATCTCATCACTGGCAGCATCGCTGTAGATCGTGAAATACGTCGATTCGTGGGGTCTGCCGTCATGGGTCCAGTCAAAGGGTGTATATCTGGCCCACGCGCCCTTTTCTGTCTGGGGAATTGAAGGTGAGGCGGGATCGTCCTTGCAGCCCAACGCGATAAGGACAATCAGCAGAGGCGCGAACCACATAGCCCGACGGAGCATCCTCTTCATAGTGCCTCCTTCAGCCCTAGTCCGCCCGTCTTACACCGCCAGAGCGTGGCAAGCACGGCCAGGATGGCAACGAATGAGAAGGGAACGGGCTGTGACATGGTGACTCACCTCGATGATCACCAGTCTACACTACGAAGTACAACCGGCGGGGTTTCGGGACTCACGCAAGTCTTCCGGCAGTACGCGGTGGGCGAGGACGAGGCCATGCGGCAGGCCTTGTCTACAGTTTTGTCTACAGTCGAGGCGGATGGGGCACGACGGCGCCCATAAGTCCTTTATTGCGAGTGACCGGGCTGGGATTCGAACCCAGGGCCTGCGGATTAAAAGGGTGTATTCCGGCGCCAGCCAGCGCCGGTGGGCGCTGTCACCACAGCCGTCACCGCGCAGGGTGGCCACCCCAAAGAATCACCGGTCACTCGTACTGCAGCGCCACCAACGGATCCACCCGCGTGGCTCGGCGGGCGGGGATGTAGGCTGCGACGAGCCCCACAATAGCCAGAAAGAGGGTGATAACCGCGAATGTTATCGGATCTGTTGGTTCGACACCGAACAGCATACTTCTCAGCATGCGCGTCAGTCCGCACGCGGTGGCCAGACCGATGGCAAGGCCAATTAGTGTCAGGGTTGCCCCTTGGTGGACCACAAGGCTCAACACATTCGCCTGGTCGGCGCCGAGTGCCATACGGATACCGATTTCATGCGTGCGCTGGCTGACCGCGTAAGACACGACGCCATAGATCCCGACAGTGACCAGCACCAGCGCCAGGCCCGCGAAAATCGTAAGTAGTGTCATCGCCAGACGACGAGCCACGACGGTATTCTCCAGAAGTTCATCCATCATCTGGATGTTGTAGAGCGGCAGTGCAGGGTCGATGGCAAGCACTGCATAGCGAACAGCAGGCACCACGTTGCTTGGATCGCCGGTGGTTCGCAGCATCAGGCTGATCGGTGCGTATGCCCCCTGTGTATAAGGCATGTACATCTCGATAGTGGCCTCTTCGGCCACGCCTTTCACTTTGACATGGCCGACCACTCCAACGATTTGACGCCAGGTTGGATTGCTTAGATCACCGAATGCTATCCTCCGACCTAGCGGGTCTGCATTCGGAAAATGGCTGCTGGCAAACTTCTCGTCGATGATTACTACCGGCTGAGCATTCTGGTGGTCGAACTCGCTGAACGTCCGTCCTCTGAGCAGTGGGATCTCCATCGTCCGGAAGTACCCCGGGCTTATCTGCATCCATTCCGTGGACGGGAATTCGCCCGGGTCGGGCCGCGGCCGCCCCTCGATCATGAACCGCGTTTGCCATCCGGTGCCGGTGACCGGCAGGGGGTTAATCATGCTGGCCGTTTGCACTCCGGGCACGGATTGAAGCTGCTCCAGGAGCCGGTAATAGAAGGCCAGGCGTGCGTCCTGGTCCTCATAGGATGATCCGGTAAGCACGATCTGGGCGGTCAACACGTTGTCGGGATTGAAGCCGGGACTCTCGGTCTGCAATCGCCAGAAACTCCTGATCAGCAAGCCGGCGCCGATAAGCAGGACGAGCGCAAGTGCCACTTCCGCCACAACTAGGCTGCTGCGGAAGTGATTCCGTCCGGCGGTCGACCCTCTACTGCTGTCTTTAAGCGCACTGTGCAAGTCGGGCCTTGAACTCTGCAGCGCCGGCGCAAGGCCGAAGAGACCACCGGTTAGCAGCGCCAACACGAGGCTGAAGCCGAGGACCGTGCGGTCGACGGCGACTTCGTCAATCCGCGGCAGGTCCGCCTGACCGGCCGCTACCAGCAGGTCGATGCCCCAGTAGGCGAGCAACACCCCGACAATGCCGCCAGTCGACGCGAGGACCACGCATTCGGTCAGGAGTTGCCGGATCAGACGCCAGCGGCCCGCCCCAAGAGCAGTTCGCACGGCGAACTCCTTCGTACGTCCCGTCGCGCGCACCAGCAGCAGATTGGCCACATTCGCACAGGCGATCATCAAGACGAGACCGACCGCACCGAGCAGGATCATCAGAGGTGTCCGTGCCTCGCCGACGACGCGCTCGTGGAAGGGCATCATGCGAATGCCGCTCCCAGTATTCGTGCCCGGGTACTGTTCTTCCAGACGCCGGGCAATCGTCGCCAGATCAGCCTCAGCGTCACTGAGCGTCACGTCCTCTTTGAGCCGCGCAATGACATTCATCCCCGACCGATTTCCGCGCTGATTCAGCATGGAGGTATTGGCCCAGAGTCCGATCGGCGTCCAGATCTCCGGCGGCTGATGTTGAAGGAACCACTTGAAATCAGGCGGTAGCACGCCGACTACGGTGTAGTACGTGCCGTTGAGCATCAGCGTCTGCCCAAGGATCGAGGAATCACCACCAAAACGGCGCTGCCAGAGACCATAGTTCAGCACCGCGACAGGAGTGGCGCCAGGGCGATCGTCCTGCTGCTCGAACGTCCGTCCCAGCAGCGGTTGCACGCCTAACATCGTGAACAAGTTCGCCGACACGTGGGCACCCATCAGTCGTTCAGGGTCTTGATCGCCGGTCAAGTTGTAGGTCTCGCCTCTAACGATTGCCATCTCCTCGAATGACTGATTCTGCTCCTTCCAGTCTAGGTAGTTGAGATACGCCACTGATATGACGGGAATATTGAGGCGGCTCTCCATGACGAACGTAAGGCGATCAGCGTCCTCGTACGGCAGCGGCTTCAGTATGATCGCATTCACCACGCTGAAGATCGCGGCATTCACCCCGATTCCCAGCGCCAGCGTAACGAGCGCAACAGCGGTGAAAGCAGGAGCCTTGCAAAGCCTGCGGAAAGCGTAACGGACATCCTGAAGAACTGTTCTCATCACGCACCTCTTCCCGGCGGGCGGAGTGTTTCCTGAGCACGGCAGCCAAGACGAGGCGAGTGCAAGTCGGATGCCACCGAGGTCTGTCGCCTCAACTCCTATGAAATAGCAAGGGATCAGCCAGCTCGAATCCCCCAGGCCTGGGCAAGTGACGCGTGCGGTTTCGGAACAGCTGTGTCCGAATTCGAACGGCCCCGCGAGCGCTAGGGCTCTAGGCCCACCGCCCGGAAGCGGACGTCGGGGTAGGGCCGCCCCTGGAGGAGAATGACCGGGGTGGGGCTCGCGTTGAAGGCGACGGAAACGGCGCCTTCATACCGAACACCGCGAGCTGTGCGAGCGGTGTGAGACCACCCACGACCTGCGGATTAAAAGGGCACGAACTGGCGCCAGCCAGCGCCAGTGAGCGCCAGGTCCGGTATCCAAACACGATTTCCGCCGCGCCATTCTAATGCTTGTCCTGCCGTAGCTCCTCCGGATTGAACACCGAACCACCCTTGATCACCCTCCAGATGCTCTGCGTGTTGCGGATATCCTCCAAGGGGCTGGCATCGAGGAGAACGATGTCCGCCAGCTTGCCGACCTCGAGTGTACCGAGGTCGGCCTCGGCACCGACGGCTGCCGCCGCGTCCAACGTGGCAATCCGTAGTACTTCGAGCGGTGTGAGCCCCGCCCGGACCAACAACTCGAGCTCCCAATGGAGGGCAACACCTGTAAAACACTCCGGACACGCAGGAATGTCGGTCCCTGCCAGGAGTCTGACACCGCGCTCATGGGCCGCGCCGACCCCGTCGAGCAGCTCTGCTACCAGCCCGTGCAACAACTTATCTGGAACAGAACGTACCCATGAAGCGCCCTGGGCGGCGCCGATCCGCTGCTCGGAATTGAGGGCTCGCAGCTTCCAGTCCGCAAGGCGTTCAGGTTCGAAGCGGAACAGCATTGCGTTTCCGCCTCTTGCGCCAAGAGTGGGAGTCCAGCGTGTGCCGGTCGCGGCCAGGAGGCCAAAAACGTCGTCGTAGAAACGACTCGACAGCGCCGTGTGCTCCAAGGAGAAGTATCCGGCGTTCACTCCCCTGACGATCTCGCCGATATTCGTGCCATGGGCGACTACTGGAAGTCCATGAAGCCGAGCTTCCTCGGCCGCCGCGTGCTGGAGCGGTTGGGACAACGTGCGGTAGACCTTGATGAACCGGGCCCCGCCTCGCTTCCAGCGCCGCACGCAATCGCGAGCTTCGGCCTCGGTTTCGATGTACTCTCCACCCAAAACGTCTCCCGAATAGAACAAACGAGGTAGAGGACCACTTGCAGACTCGCTGCGATCCGCCAGCGTGCTCAAGAAACGCACATCACCGCCCACGTCGCGCAGCGATGTAACGCCATACGCCATGAGACCAACGAGATCCGCGCCGCCCGCGTGCACATGCATGTCGAACAGACCGGGAATGGCGAAACGGCCAGCGGCGTTGAGGATCACAGCATCGTCGGGCAGCTCTGTGCCCGCTTCGGTGCCAATGCGGCTGATTCGTCCTTCCGTTATGAGGAGATCAGTTTCCGAGCCGAACGTTCCGGAGTCGAAGTCGAGCAGGCGAATTCCTTGGAGCAGCACCGGCTGCGGTACGGTTTGTCGTAGTGTCAGGCCGACAGGAATCTCGTGGCGAGCGCCACCATCCACCGGCTGCCGCCACACGCGGTTGCCGACGGCATAGACCACCGCCATGCCGTCACCTGACAGCGAGAAGTCTCCCTCGCCCTCCGCGGTCAACCGGCGGATGACGGCCTCGTTGACAGGCTCGGTGCCGAGCTGTGCGATCCAAATACCGAGGTCGCGGCCAAAGACCAACCACCTGCCGTTCGGAGACACGATCGCCTCGGTTACCGATCCCGTGAGTTGTGTCAACGGTTCCGGTTGGCTGCCTCCGTCGAGCAGCACGCGGTAGACGACGTCACCTGCGGTGCCGTACAAGAATCGACCGTCGCCCGAGAAGTGCGGCCTGGCCAGGAACATATCGGTAAGCTGCTCCGTCCCACCGTCCTGGATACGCACCGCCGTCACACCTCCGGGTCCGCTGAAGATCACGCGGCGGCCATCCGGGCTCCATGCCGGGTACACGAACTCACCTCCCGACAGGAGCGTCCGAGCTTCGCCTGTTTCGCGGTCAAACGCCATGAGGCTCTGTTGTCCGTGTACCCCCTGGACGAACGCCACCCACCGGCCGTCCGATGAGAACGAGGCCAGCCACTCGAGGCCGGGACCTTCGAGCAGTCGGCGAGCCGGTTCTGCCGCGTTGTCTTGTATCCAGAGGTCTCCGGTCGCCTCGAACACGAGACTGCTGCCATCCGGTGCCAGGATGGGATCGAGCACGTTGCGGGGCGGTCGTGAGACGTCGCGCGGTGGTGGTTCGAAGGGGACAGGGACGACGGAGTTCCGAACCGCCATCTGGATGGGAGCAGTGAACTCGACCGGCATCCGGGTGCCGGCAAAGGCAGAGATTGCCCACAGGCGCCCCGCATCGGCGAGAAAGACCCTGCCGCCCGCGCCATCGACGGCAAACCGGGGACGACCGAACCAGTAGAAGCGGCTGGTCTCAGACACGGGTAGAATCGACCGGACGTCCCCTTCCGGCAGGGGCGCGAAAGCCAAATGGGCTGGTTGGGTAACCGCCAGCAGGTCCGGATATACCTCCTGCACCCGGTGGCAATAGAGTCCCTCACTGTTGGGAGCCGGGACAACCCGATCCACCAATCCTTCAACTGTTCGGAGCACTGACACGGTGCCGTCTGAGTTTAGGCATTCGATGCGTGAGCTTCTTCGCCCGGACGCGGGGTCCTGTTCGATCACCGACCATCCAATTCTGCCGTCCGACAGGAAGAACGTTGATCGAAACTGACGCGCGGGTCCGTCCAATGTTCGAGCGCCACCATCTTCCAGTCCGATCCATCGCACTCGAGAGGGGATAACGGCGGGCCAGCTACCATCGGTCGAATCAGGCAGGACCTGAAGGTACGCTATCGTTCGGGCGTCTGGTGACCAGCTCGGACGCGCCGCCCAGCGCTCACGCGAGATCTGATTGATCTCCCGCGTTTCGATGGTGAAGACAAAGACATTTCCATCGCTACCGTCGCGATCGGAGACGAAAGCAACCATCCGCCCATCCGGTGAGAAGACCGGATCAGCGTCGAAGTGAGGCCCAAACGTGAGCTGCTCGGCAGCACCACCTTCTGCAGGGAGTCGATACAGATGGCCAAGAACCGAAAACACGAGCCAGCGGCCGTCCGGAGAGACGGTCACGTCTGCCTCGGTCACCTGCGAAGTCTCGAACTCTATCGTGCGCCACACACCCTCTTGGGCGGCGGCATTAGACCCAGGTGATGCGAGGAATGCAATAACTGTGATCGCGGGAATCGAGACGCGCATTAGCCCTCCTGGCCATTACGCTGTACTTGCGCTTGGCCTCGTCGTCCTCGTCGTCGGGCGGGCGTCTACTGCGGCGTCACAATTATGCGTCTACTACGGCGTCAGTCAGGCAACGGGGCCGAGAGGCCACCGGCCAACTTCAAGGTGGATGGTGAGAAGATGGGGCTGCATCCTGAGTGCTGCAAGAGGAACCGAGGATTACAAATCGACTCGTGGCCCTGCCGATTTTCATCAGAAAGCCAATCACCACGGGGGTCGTCACCGCATCCTGCGGTACGGCCCCCGACCCATATCCGCATCCTGATGGGCCAGATCTCGCCCAACATCTCGCCCAGCCAATAGGTCGGGCAAAAGGCTGCCTAGATAATCCACCATTGAGGAGAATGTGAATGCCGTAAGCCGACTGCGACCGCCCCCTATTGATGGGTTCCCCCTGACGACGACGGCTAGACCACCTGAAGTTGTCGAGATTCGTTGTCAGTTCACCTTGCTTCTTGAGGTTGGGCCTGTATCATGAGAATAGCGGGAGGCGACTGAGGAAGTAGCGCAGTAGAGTTCCAGCTGGTTAAGGGGCCTCAGTTCGTGGCAGTACATGTCGTATCCAAGCGCCTGCAGCTTAGGGCCTGCCACCCCAGAGACAGCCCACAGACAGTCACGTGCCCGTGCCGGGCCCGCCTTCGGCTTCCCCACATTGCTGGACGTTGACTATGGAGGCAGCCCAAATGGCCAGAGTCCATTACTACACCTTTGCGCTGTTGTAGGCGTCGGTGATATCGGCATGTCTCAACGAGGACGAGATAGAGTGAGCACGGAGCAATGACCGGGTACTTGCGGAAGGGCATCGCGCTTCTTGCCCTGACGGCGACAGCGACCGTCGGCGTTACCTGTGGTGAGCCCTTGGCATCGAGTTCAGTCGACGAGACCCTGCTGGTGGGCCCGTACGAATCCGGTCGGTTCTACCTGGTCGACGCCCGCCGAGGTCGGGTGATACGGACTTCCGGTAGTGTAGGTCCCTTCGTAGATGCTCTCGCGCTTTCACCCGATAGCACGACTCTATACTTGACGGCGTTCGAGTGGCTTCCCGACGAAGAGCTAATCGAGATAGACACACGGTCGCTTGAAATCCTCTCTCGCGATAGCCTCGCGGAGATAGCTGGCCGCAGCACAATAGGACCTGTCGAGATCTATGGGAACTATGCCCTTGCGGTATCTCCCGACGGCACGAGGTTGCTCGTAAACGGCGAACGGCGCGACACTGTCGGCTTGGTGGTCCTAGACATCGACTCGCGTGAGCCTGTAGGCTTCCTCGGGCCCCTTGCCAATGGGCGTGACGCGATCGCTGCCCTGCCACCCAGATCGGCCGGGGACCCAGGTTCTGTCCTTGTTGCGGGGAGCCGCGACGTGAGGCCGCCGCATGCCGGGCAGCTCTACGTTCTGGATGGGAGCACCTTCGAAGTCCGCCACGTAGCAACACTGGTTGCCGCTACGGACGATGAGTGGGGAGGACTGCGTCAGGTTCTACCGGCTCCGGATGCCCACAACGTCTACGTCTTAGGACTCGACAGCATATACAAGTACGATCTCGATGCACAGCAGGTGATAGCTCGCGCACGTCGACCAATCCCTTCGCCAGGTGCCGTGCTCTCAGTCGCCCCCGACGGCACTCGCCTCTATCTCACCGATCCTGGTGACTTCTTCGACTATGCTGGCTCGGGGTCGCTTTTCGTGTTCGACGCGATGCTTGAAACCCAAGAACCGATAGACTCGCGTGCCGCTGCTATAAACGGGAAGGGACCAGTTACGCACAGGTCAGTGGTGAGCCGGGATGGCGGCACGATTTTCGTGACCGCGGGAACCGCGTCGGCGGGGCCACTGTTCGGGCCCCGGCCGTCTCGCGTGCTTGTCGCCGATGCGCGTTCTCGGACTATCGTAAACGTCATATCGTTGGGGGATTGGGGGGGAGGGCCGATCTATCTGTTGCACTGAGGTGTGGGGTAGGCAGCGGCTTGGGGATTTACCTCGACAACCCGCGAGAGTCAGGACCAGTGCTCAAGAGCGTGTACATTGCGTCATCTATTGTATTCCACCGAGTGACCGGAGGTGTCTCCCATGTTCATGCGTGAAGTGCCATACGTGCCACAGCCACCGCGAGGGCGACAAAGGTCTTACCCATGCCCACTTCGTCGGCGAGTACGAGACCTGGCTGGCGCTCCAAACGCCGCAGAATCTCCTTCACTGTTGCAGATTGTCTGTCCGCATCCTCGCGCGAAATGCGCTTGGAGTCCTTCGGCCGTAGCGAGATACGCCGTGCACGAAACGGGACGGGCCACGTCATGAGTTCACAACCGCAAGCGTTTCCTTCACGTAGGCCTCGAGGTTCGCTGGGGCCGGCTGCTGTGCTGCCAGTTCCGACAACTCCTTGAGGACAGAGGCTACCTCGCTGCTAACGACCTCCGCGCCGAGCCGGCGGTTGGATGCGGACCAATCAGCTTGGTGGACAGCAAGGGCTACTTCAGCAATCATGAACGCTGCACCCTCGCCTTCCTGCTCGGCAAGCTTACGCGCAAGCGCTACGGGGCCAACAGGTCCGTGCAATCGCCAGCTGAGCGCTTCCCGGTGATACGCTGGTCGCTCAAGCCGTGCCCGCAGGCCTTCTACGGCGCCTGCGATCCGGCGAACGCGCCGCAGTAGAAAGTTGGTCGTATCGACCTTACTGTGAGGATCCCTTGTCCCATCCTTCCCCTGCCCCGTGTCTTGTGCCTTCGAACGGCACGACGCCATGCCTCGTGAAGCGGAAGTGCGGACGTCAGGATCTCAACAAAGACCTCCAGGGGCAATTCGCGGAGTTCATCTGGTGGCGGCAACTTCGAACCGTCGGTTACGTTGACAACCCAGATTGACGATCGCTCCGTCCCGGCAGTGCTTGCCCTTCCCGCTAGTCTCGCTTTTGCAGCCGGAACCTGCCGTCGCCGTTCCCCCGATATGCACGGTCCACATAGAGAGAGGGGCGGCCCCACAAGGAACCGCCCCATCCTCGTAGCCCGAATCGCAGTCAGGCACAGCTAAGGGCTGCTACCTTCCACCATACGCACAGCGTCGGTCCCTTCTATTGGCGCTCCATCGAAGGTCTCACCCCACAAAGAGGCTTCCGTGTCAC
>JABAOC010017142.1_pt3 | contig 11661 bp, 12 predicted proteins | sample 7062161 | NCBI WGS metagenome assembly JABAOC01 (sample SAMN14538625, study PRJNA623070) | marine sediment metagenome | biome: marine biome [ENVO:00000428]; feature: marine pelagic biome [ENVO:01000023]; material: deep marine sediment [ENVO:00002113] | place: India: Gulf of Khambhat ... | reverse complement strand
GGTTACACCATCTCTACGCAGCAATGGACTAGCTACTGGAACTACATCGATGGCATTAAAGACTTTCACTCCGACGGACAAGCATACGAGCAGGTCGCTAGTGCTCCTTGGTACCACACTGGATGGGGTTCTCGTACCGGTAGTGGTTATAATCCTTGGATGACGCAGGAAGAGTTTGCCGATATCTTCAATGCAATTCTGCTTTGTCGCAAGTCGAACACCCAGCCCTACGAACTCGCTTCCGACTGTCCGTATATGCAATACCTCTCTCCGATAGACAAAGGCGGTTGGGATATGCCCACAGTTCGAAACAACGTTTCGGGTGTTACTCCGATAACGTNNACGTCTATCTCGGCGGTTGTTCCCACATTTCCATCAGGAGTCCCGGCCAACACCTCGACTGTCCTCGTTTATGGGTCACATGGAACTTACGCCTTTAGCGCCCGTTACTTTAGGGATATGTTCAATTTACGCTCCCGCGGGACTCTCCAAATTCCTACCTACCGCTTCGATTTCACTGTTAAGCAGTAGGTTATTCTGCTATCATAATCCTGATGCCTCAGGAGTTAGAGGTTAAAGTCTCCAAACTAGAAGGCTCCCCTGCCGCCGAGCGCGGAAAGACTGTTCAGGTTTTCGAGTTCATCCCCCCTCAAGGAGAGGATTTTCCGGAAGAACGAGGACAACTTTTTGCCGTTGTGGAGGTGAATTTGCCCACCGAGCGGCAAGAGGTGGATTTGACCGAGGACGCGGCTTTGGCCGCCAAACTCGTTTGGGATACCCTAGTCGGAACCTATTATGATCCATCGGAAGAAACAGCGCTAAAGGCGCTGGAGGATGCAACCGAAACCGCCCGCGAGAAGCTTAAAGATTTCGCCGAGGATAGCGACCTTAACCTCATAGCTGTCGCCATTTTAGGAAACGTCGCTTATTTCTCCCGCGTCGGCGGCGGCGCACTTTATCTTAGGCGAGGCGCGGAGGTTAGAGATTTAGCTCAAGAGGAGGAAGCCGTCGATATCGGTTCCGAGATTTTAGAGGGAGACGATGTTTTAGCCGTGGGGTCCCCGGTTTTTGGCAAAAACTTCACCGCCGCCAACCTCCCTCAAACGGAATTTCTGGTTAAACAATTCGAGCAAGGGGTTAAGGTCCCGGGTTTTTCCGCTCTCCTTTTAATGCTCAAACCCTCAAGGGAATCACGCGAGGAGGCGGTAAAAAATGGGGTATCCCGCTCCCCACTCGCAAAGATTTTCAAAAGAGCAAAGAAACTGCCCGCGGATCTGCCTAAAGTTAAGCTCGGCGCCTTGTCCCCGTCAAAACTAGGTAAAGGGGTTTCGCGCTTCTTGAGCGACCGCGTTTCTCGAGGCAAAAAGCTAGCGGAGGCGAGAAAGGCGGCGCCTGAGGAGAGAGAGGGCGGGGAAGAGCTNNGAGAGAGGGCGGGGAAGAGCTTAAGGCGCTCAAACCGCCTAAGCTTAAAAAGCTTCCCCGGCTGCCATTGTCGCGAATCATTGCCGTTTTGGTGATTCTTCTTGTCGTTTCCATCGGGTTCACCGTATGGAGGCAAGCGCAAAAAGCCAAGGCGGAGGAGTTTGAACGCATCATCACCGAAACCACGCAAAGTTTGGACGAGGCGGCAGGTCTGGTGGGGTTGTCAAACGAGCGGGCGCTTGAGCTCGTCGAAGAAGCGCGTGCCGATTTGGAGCGGGCGAGGGATATAGACCCCCGCTCTGGCGAGATAGACCCCTTGTTGTCGCGCGCCGAGGAACTCTACAACGCCATAGAGAAAATTACTCCGGTTGGGGAGGAGCATATAGTATACGATTTGGGACTCCAGGTCGAGGGGGCTCAGGGTGTAGCCATCTCCGGTTCTGGAACCACACTTTATGTTGCAGATTCAACAAGCGGATCGGTATTTTCGATTGTTATCCCTTCGGGGGAGGGGGAGCTTCCGCAGGTTTCGGCTATCGCAGAGGGAACTATACAAGGTATCCGCGAGATCGGCTCCGAAGGCGGATTCTTATATCTACTTTCCGAAGATAAACTCTACCGGTTTAACTTGTCGACCAAGGCGGTCGACGAGCCCGTACCTTTCGAGCGCTATAGCCTCTCCGTCTCCTTGGATACATACTCTGGGAACGTCTATCTTTTAGTTCCCGAGGAGGATCAGATCTACAAGTTCTGGAATCTCGAGACGGGATATTCTAAGGCGGTTTCTTGGGTTAAGGCGGTCGTGGACTTGGGGTACTTTACGGATATGGCGGTGGATGGGGATATCTGGCTCTCCGCCTCCGGTGGAGAGATTATGCGTCTGACCAAGGGTGAGGGCACCGCTTTCGCGATTTCCAATCTGTCGACACCTTTTTCTAGTGTGAACAAAATATTTACCCGCCCCAATCTAATCCGCCTTTACATTCTTGACACAGGAAACCAGAGGGTCGTGGTTTTGGACAAAGGAGGGAATTTTGTCCGGCAGGTCAAGGGCGACGGATTGGAGGGAGCTACAGACCTTTGGGTTTCGGAGGACGAGAAAACACTCTACATACTCGTAGGTAGCAAGATTTACCGCATAGGTTTGTAGCACACTACTAAACCCGATCTGACTACCTGCTAACTATACTATTATACTTTCCGTTGGTTAGTGGATCTAGTAATGGCGGAGGGTGTGGGATTCGAACCCACGCGGCGGCTGTTAACCACCAACGGTTTAGCAAACCGTCGCCTTAAACCACTCGGCCAACCCTCCGTACCCTTTATTTTACCAGCAGGGCGCTTGCTTTTTGCTAAACTACCCTTGATGGAGCGGCAGGGGGAAAAGGAAAACATTCTTTTGGAGTGGGAATCCCCAGAGAGAGCGTTCACAAAAAAGGGAACATCCTACTTTCGCAACCTCTTCACACTTTTGGCGATTTTGGCCGCGGTCGCTATCTTCTTTAAAGAGTTTCTTCTCGCCGGAGTTTTGGCGGCTCTCGGTTTCGTGAAGTGGGCGCTCGGGACGACCCCTCCCAAGGAATCCAAGCATTCCGTTTCCAACCTCGGCATAAGGACCCACGGGCACCAGTATACCTGGGACCAGCTCAAGGACTTCTGGTTCGACGAGATTGCTGGTCAGCGAGCGCTTCTTGTGGATACAAAGAGCCTCTATCCCGGAAGGCTCTTTCTTATTCTGGATGGGGCTAAGGAGGGAGAGGTCAAGGAGACGCTTAGGCAATACCTCCCTTACCGCCAAAAGGTCAAAGAAGATTTTCTGGAGAAGATCTCCGTCGGTATCGCCCGTAAGTTTCCATTAGAGTAGGTTTTCCGTTCTCGGGTTATAATTAAATGTTAGTCCTCGTAGCTCAACTGGACAGAGCGTCAGCTTGCGGAGCTGAAGGTTGGGTGTTCGAGTCACCCCGGGGACACCATTTAGGAAGGGTGGCAGAGTGGACGATTGCGCACGCCTTGAGAGCGTGAGACCCCGCAAGGGGTTCGGGGGTTCGAATCCCTCCCCTTCCGCCACACTTGGAGGGGTCGCATAGTGGCCTAGTGCGCACGCTTGGAGAGCGTGTAATCCGAAAGGATTCGCGGGTTCGAATCCCGCCCCCTCCGCCACGCGCCCGTAGCTCAACTGGACAGAGCGTCGGTTTCCGGAACCGAAGGCTGTGGGTTCAAGTCCCTCCGGGCGTACCATCTAAATTGGTGTCGGTGAATTCCGGAGGAATAGTCGCCTAAGGCGACTGCTCGAGTCCTGCTGGGAGCACCACCTATCTGGATAGATATTCCTCAAGAGTAAGACCTTGGTTAAAAAGTTGAGTAGCCAGATCGATTCCGACCCACCTCACATGCCAGGGTTCCGATATGTACCCCGTGATGCTCTCCTTCCCCGGTGGGTAGGAGACCACGAACCCAAAGCGATGGGCGTTTTTGGCTACCCAGGGAGCCGCTGGGCTCGACACGAACCTCTCAAAATTTACGTTTTCCGCAAGAGCCAAATCGACGGTTGTCCCGAGCTGATGCTCGGAGTGTCCAGGGAGAGCTGAACCCCTCAGAGCCGCCTCCCACCCGACCTGCTCCACCCACCATAAGAAAACCAGCTCCTGCTCGGCGTAGGAGCGGTAGGCCGAAGCGACCGCGAGTTCATAGCCCGCCTCCTGTGCCGCGCCGAAAAGTTGGTAGAGGTAGGGGAGAATACCTGCTCGTAACCTTTGGGTTCCAAAGGTAGGTACCGACGTAATCTGTGTGAGATTGGTAGGGACGTAGCTTGATGGCAGACCATAGATTTTGTTTATATGCGCTAGAGTTGTGTCTTCGACGGCGGATAAAACTACCTCCCCTTGGGGAGCCAGAACGCTCCTCTCCTCGGCGAAGGTTCCCTCCTCGATCTCAACCGGCGGAACGGTTACAAATAGATCGTAGTAGGATGAGGCAGATATCTCCCGTGGTTGAGAGATTCGGCTTGCCATACCAAAAGTCAGAATAAAAAGGTAGGATACGACGGGGTAAAGTTTTTCTTTATTCATATCATTATTATAATGATAAGGAAGAGGAGGCGTGCCGGAGCGGCCTAACGGGCTGGTCTCGAAAACCATGCGGGGTTTACCCCACGGAGGTTCGAATCCTCCCGCCTCCGCCACTCGACTCTGATGTGCATAGCAACGCCGGTAAAAATTATTAAGCTGAAGGGTTCAAAAGCCACCGTAGACGCGCTGGGCGAGAAGCTTGACGTGGACGTAAGTCTCCTGAAGAATGTCTCCGCGGGAGACTATCTTTTGGCTAAAGGTGAGCTCGCCATTCAAAAACTCGCCCCAGAAGAGGCGCGAGAAATATTAAAATTGGTTGAGGAGTGCGAGCATAACTCATGACCAGACTAGAAAAACGCGGAACTCTTCTTGTCCTATCAACGGCCTTCATATCTGGTTTTTCCATTTTTGCCAATAAGTTTGGGGTTTCGGGTTTTGACCCTTACCTTTTCGCCTGGCTCAAGAACGCGAGCGTAGCCTTTCTTTTAGGGGCGCTACTTCTGGGCTCGGGCAATATCGGGAAGCTTAAGGCTCTAAACGTTAAGCAGTGGGGGCTTCTTGCTTTAATCGGCCTGGTGGGCGGTTCTATTCCATTTTTACTGTTTTTTAAGGGGCTTTCCTTAACCTCCGCGGCAAGCGCTTCCTTTATCCACAAAACCATGTTTGTTTACGTGGCGTTTTTGGCCGCCGTGTTTTTAGGGGAAAAACTAAATGCCCGGGTTTTAGCTGCGGGTTTGGCGCTTCTTTTGGGCAACGTTCTTTTCCTAAAGGTGCTTCGCCTAAGTTTGGGGACCGGGGATGTTTTGGTTTTTTTAGCGACACTTCTTTGGGCGGTTGAGAACGTCATCTCCAAATACGCGCTTCGTGAACTCGCCTCTTCGGTGGTTGCTTTTGGGAGAATGGCGTTTGGGTCGGTTTTTATCCTTAGCTTTCTCCTTTTTGGCGGCTATCTTAACGGGATTGCTGATCTAACCACAGCACATTGGGTGTGGGTTTTGGTAACCTCCGCGTTTCTTTTTGGGTATGTTTCAACGTGGTACGCTGGGTTAAAGCACGTTAAAGCTACAGTTGCAACAAGCGTTCTTCTTTTGGGCGGTCCGGTGACCGCGTTTTTGGCTTTTGCCACCACCTCCGCCTTACCCGATATCGGGCAAGTGTTGGGGATAATGCTTCTGGTTCTTGGAGTAATCACAATTGGGAGGGTTTATGAACTCGTCAGGCCTTCAGCTGGCTATTAAATACGCACTTCCTCCGTGTCGGTTGGGTTTTTGCGGTCCCCAAGAAGAGGCGCGACGGCAGACGCTTTATGGCTTTGTCGTGGGGGAGGATGCTGGTGAGGAGAAGATTCGAAAAACCCTTGAAGGGTTTGAGGCGATGTACCCCTATCTTCGCCTTATCGCCTCAGAAAACGGGGTTTCCGATCCGTTTGAGAGAGAGGTTGTCGAGGCTCTTTGGGTCGGTAACGATCTTCTCGACGGGGTGCGCGTTGAGAGCCTCAAAAAGCTTATCCTCACCGACTTTGTTAAACCACGTCTTTTGACAATGGATGAGGCTAAGGACAGGGCTTTGCGGGTTGTGGATGGGGTAGTTCCGCACCACAGCTTTCACGTTCTGGTTTTGGGATCTATAACCGGAAAAGTGGATCTGAGCGGGCCTTTGAGGGAGATTTGTCGTATAGGGTGGGGAAAGGTTTTAAGAGTTGGGGAGGGAAAGGTCAGGATCCGGTTTCGTCCTCTAAAGTTAGAAGCGTTGACGCTTGGGGAGGAGCGTGAGAAGGAGGTAGACTGGGATTCCCGTGTCACGCCGGGAGTTTCCACGGGCGATTATGTGTCTTTTCACTGGGGTAGGGTATGTGATGTTCTCGAGCCGGAAGGTATAGAGAGCCTCGAAAAGTACACAAAGCGCACGCTTAATGCACTGAACAGGTGATACAGGGATCAAAGGCGCGAACAAGCATCTCCAGAAGCTTTTCGCGTCTTTCTTTTTTGAGGTTCTTGGTTTGAGCGACCAGATCCTTGGACGCCCTCTCCAGAGCCCCGAGGTTTTGAACCGTTGGGGTTATGATGTTGGCTTCGGTGATTATTCCTTTCGCATCTACGGTATATTCGTGATAGAGACCACCTCTTGGGGCCTCCAGTGCGCCTACGCCGGTTTGTGGGGATTTGAGCTCTGGGATTTGAGTAAATGATTTGTCCTTTTTAATGGTAACGTTTTCGGATAACGCTTTTACCATCTCTATGGCCTCTTCCGTGAAATGGACTATCTCTATCGCCTGGGCGAGGTTGTTGTTGAAGGGGTTCATTAGGTCGATTTTGGATTGCAAGAGGAGTTTTTTGGCTTTTGGAAAGAGGAGCTTTCCTTGGATGGCTATTCTTGGCAGCGCCCCGACCATGGCGGGTCTTCCCCTGTAGAAACCGAATTTGGCGGTTGAGAAGTCTCGGAGCGCTTCGCCGATTTCTTTTCTGTAGTCTTCGCTTACCCAAGAGGGCGCGCCGCTTGGCTTAACCTTCGGACTTTCGTATATGTTGTATGTTCCCTCCTCGTTTATTTGAGAGAGGGAAAGGAGAGGGCTTTTGAGCTTGGGGTATTTGAGATTGGATGCAAGATGTGCGGTTTCAATACCCGCCTTAAGGGCTCTATCGAGTTTTTTTGCAAGTTTCTTGAGCTCACCCTGGGCTGGGTATTTTAGGTAGCTGCCTATGGTGGTAGTTGTGGGGTGGGTGGATCGTCCGCCTACTATGAAAGCGATCTCATCCGAGACCTCCTTTAGGGTTAGAGCGGCTTTAAAGTGTTTGGGGTGGGAGTCCTTGAGCTCAAGTCCGGAGTCGATTCCTAGGTAATCTGGGAAGGAGAGGAAGTAAAGGTGTAGGGCGTGACTTTGAATCATTTGGGCGTCGAGGTGTAGCTTCCTTAAAAGGACGGTGGTCTCGTCGGGCTTGACTCCCAAGGCGTCCTCTATCGCTTTGAAGGCGCAGATGTTATGGGCGGTCGGGCAGACGCCGCAGATGCGGGCCGTAATCCAGGGGGCTTCGGCCGCGGGACGTCCGACGACGATACCCTCAAAGAGCCGTTCGCTCTCGGTGACCTCGAGCACGACTTCGTTTTTTCGCCAATCGGTTCTTAGTCGTCCGTGGCCTTCGATTTTAGTGATGATTGCGTCTTCCATACCGGCTTAAGCGTTCTCGAAATCCTTCTTCTTATTTGCTTGTCCTCTCTTTTAGTTTCTCGTAAGCTTCCGTTCTTTTCAGGAACATGGAAAAGTACTTTTCCGCCTCGTCCGAATCGGAGAACTTGAATACTATATCCAAGAGCCCCTCGACGTCGGCTCCTTCCCGCAGTCCAAAACAGCCCCAGCAGGCGCTTCCTCCGGTTACGCAGATCGCTCCGCACCCGCCTTGGGTTATGGGACCAAGGCAGGGCTTTTTGTTGATGAGTCGGCATGGGTTACCGGCCTGCTTACATTCAAAGCAGACCGAATAACCTCTGGAATGCGGCTCCTTTCCTGCCAAAAGCTCCTCCACCACCCGGACCACCTCGTCGCGGTTTACGGGACAACCGTGGATGGGGAAATCGACGGTGACGTGGGCGGAAAGCGGTAGAGCGTCTATTCCTCGCGGTTTATACTTGGGGCCGTATATTTTCTTGTACCAGTAGGCGCGTTTTTCGGGATCCATGATGGCGGGGATTCCGCCTAAGGTAGCGCAGGAGCCCAGTCCGATTATCTTTTTGGATTCGCTGCGGATCCACTTGAGCATATCTCGCTCTTCCTTGCTTATGGGGGTGCCCTCGACTATAGCTATTTCATATGGTCCGGGCTCCGCCCTTTCCTGTCCCAAGCGCCAGGTGACTATGTCGACTTGCTCGGCAATTTCAACCAGGCGCTCGCGTAAGCCCACAAGCTCCACTTGACAGCCCTCGCAGTCTGTAAATTCAAATATTGCAACCCTTGGTTTAGCCATTTCTAGTCCCAATTCCCTTGAACCTCGTCGAAATTTAGAACCGGCCCGTCGATGCAGACGTATTTCTCTCCGGTTGTGCAGTGCTGACACTTCCCAACCCCGCAGTACATCTTCCTCTCCTCGCTCACAAAAATCCTTCTATCGGAGATTCCTAGCGGGCGAAGGATATTCTCGAGCGCGTTCGTCATAGGACCCGGCCCGCACATCGCGCAAGCGGTGTTTGTAGGGTTGATCTTTATCTCGTCGATGAGGGTGGAGACGAGTCCGACGTGGCCCTTCCAATCGCGCGTTGGTTTGTCGACGGTTAGGATTACTTTGATTCCGGCTTCCTCCCAGCTTGAATAAAGCTCTTCGAATAAAAGATCCTTGGGAGTTGCCGCGCCGTAGAGCAGATAGACGTTGCCGAAGTTTTTCCGGTTTTTCGCTATGTAAGTCATGAGGGCGGATATGGGGGGTATACCGCACCCTCCGGTCACGGCTACCACGTCCTTCCCTTGAAAAAAATCGAGCGGGAACCCCTGCCCGTACGGTCCGCGGATGGTTACCAAATCCCCTTCTTTTAAGCGATGCAGCGCCGCGGTTACTTCCCCGACTTGTCGTATTCCAAATTCGACATAGCGATCCTCGTAAGGGGAGGACGCGCCGCCAAAAGGCGCCTCTCCGTATCCCCATAACCCCAGGAGAAAGAATTGTCCGGGGGCAAAAACCATCTCGCCGTCCACTTTGGGTAGCTTGCTGGTAGGTTTAAGGCGAAAGAGCTTGACGTTTGGGCTCATTTCGACGATCTTCGTAAGTTTTGCGTTCTGTGGTTTGTACTCGTTCCCCATTTCAAAACTCCCTCTTGGGATGAGCCTTTTGAAACTCCTCTACTATCTCCCCAAGAACGTTCTCGATATCTATACCCGCCGGGCAGTATTTTTGACAGCGACCGCAAGCCACGCACTGGGCGCGTCCGAATTCTTTGTAGGCGCGGACAAACTTGTGGTAGTACCAGTTGAAGTAACGCTCCTTTACGGTGGGTCTGAAGTTGTGCCCTCCGGCAATTTTGGCGAAGCTCGGCAGCGTGCAAGCCGACCACAACCTACACCGGCTGCAAGATGAGCCGTCGAGACTCTTTTGATCCTCCACTTCGAAGCAGTAGCAAAGGGGGCAAACATAGGTACATATTCCGCAGTTTATGCATAGTTTCTCCAGTCGTTGCCAAATCTGAGGGTAGTTCTCTCTTGACCATTCAACGGAGCGGGCTAAAAGCTCGCTATCCAAAAGCATCTCGTCGAGCTTACTCATCTTTTTGGGTTTCGGCTTGAGATCGATGTTTCTTGTTTCAAAAACGGGGAGACTGGCGATTTTCTGTCCCGCCTTTGTGGGGGCTATCGCGCGGTAAAATCCCTCTATCTTCTCCAAAACCAAGTCTCCTCCTGGTGGGACCCCGACTTCGTTTCCTGAGGCGGCGATAATGACGGCTTTGTTTCTTCTTTTGAAATAAAAACTATCCTTTGGCTCATGCCTCATGATCTCGTCGAGCTCGCAAATACCCAAAAGATCCTTAAGATGCAGACCAAAGAGAACAAACGGTTTTGGCGGTGCGCTTGCCGTGACTTTTTTGCCCTTAACCGTAAAAAGCGTCTCTTTTGGGGGTAGGAAGAAGGTCTTAGGTGGCAGGACTGTGGTTTGGTAGTGTAAAACTATCTTTCCCGGATCCGAGACTTCAGAAAAAACTACTTCTTTATCTTTTTCCTGGGGGGCGAAAACCTCGAATCTATCTTTTAAAAGAGTAACAAGCTCGGGGATTCTACTTTGGTGAATAACTTTGATACCCACCCGTTTAAGCATATCAAACGTGTGGGCTTGCGGTTAAGAGATAAAATGGGGGTGGCAATGGCAAATGAGGTAGAGGAAATAAAGCGTAAGATCGATATCGTTGATCTGGTCTCCTCTTACGTACCGCTTCAGAAAGCGGGGAAGAACCACAAGGCGCTTTGCCCGTTCCACAGCGAAAAGACCCCTTCCTTTATGGTTTCTCCCCAGCTGCAGATATTTAAATGCTTTGGTTGTGGGGAGGGTGGGGACATCTTTTCCTTCTACAGCAAGATGGAGAACGTTCCTTTTTCAGAAGCCTTAAACGAGCTCGCCCGCCGCGCTGGGGTTAAACTCCCCTCCCGGAAGAAAACACCGGAGGATGAGCAAAGGGAAAAGATTCACGAGATAAATAGACTATCCTCGGATTTTTTCCACTTTCTTCTCAAAGGTCATAAAATCGGAGGGTCCGCGCGCGAGTTTCTCAAAAAACGAGGCGTGAAGGATACATCCGTAGAGGAGTTTGGTCTAGGTTACGCACCGGACTCTTGGGACAGTTTGGGACGTTTTATCTTGAAGAAAGGTTACAGCACGACGGATTTTCTGCAAAGCGGTGTAGGAAGTAAAAAAGAAGGAGGACGCGGTTACTTCGATTTCTTCCGAGGGAGACTTATTTTCCCTCTTCGCTCGAGTGCCGGTCGAGTCGTCGGTTTTTCGGGGAGGGCTTTGGGCGGCGAAGAATCGCCGAAGTATTTAAACTCACCCGAAACCCCCGTCTTTGAAAAACGTCGATTCCTCTACAATCTAGACCTCGCCAAACGTGAAGTGAGAAAGAAAAAAGACGTCCTCTTAGTTGAAGGGATGATGGACGTTATAGCTCTATGGGAGCGAGGGATTAAAAACGCCGTCGCGACGGGGGGAACAGCGCTTTCCGCAGAACACGTCGCCCAGCTTGCTAAGTTTGCAAATCGTGTGACCATTTGCTTCGACCGAGACGCGGCGGGGCTTGCGGCAACAAAGAAGGGTATCCTTCTTGCTCAATCGGCGGGACTCGAGGTTCGCGCGGTGCTGCTTCCCGAGGGCGAGGATCCGGATAAGGCTATTCGCGATGACGAGAAAGGGTTCAAGAAGCTTATTTCACAAGCCCCCTCGGTTTTTGACTATTATCTTTCCTCCGCACTCTCGCGCTTCGATCCCGACACCGCCGCCGGGAAGAAGGAAATTTCTCAGGAAATCCTGCCCTTGGTCAAAAGCTTGGCCAACGAGGTTGAGAAAGCGGCCTACATCGGCAGACTCAGCGAGGTCTTGGAGGTCGCCGAGGAAGTTTTGTGGAGACAGCTCGAGCGCGAGCAGGCTATCGAGGATGAGGAAGCGTTTTCCAGGGCAACTAAGACCAAAGGGCTGACCTCGGCCTT
>JABAOC010002804.1_pt5 | contig 11661 bp, 17 predicted proteins | sample 7062161 | NCBI WGS metagenome assembly JABAOC01 (sample SAMN14538625, study PRJNA623070) | marine sediment metagenome | biome: marine biome [ENVO:00000428]; feature: marine pelagic biome [ENVO:01000023]; material: deep marine sediment [ENVO:00002113] | place: India: Gulf of Khambhat ... | reverse complement strand
ATTCAGGACGTGAGATAAAATCGCTTACCCAATTTATGGCAAAATTGTCGTTATTTATAGTTATCGCAAATTCAGAAGTAGTCAATTTATTTAATCTCACGTCCTTAATTAAACAATAATTTTATGGAGGACAAATGATAGTCAAAAATCTCGTGATAGCGCTCTCAGCCATTTTGAGTTTCGCTGGTTTGGTCGATGCGCAAAGTGTTTCAAAAATCGATGGGCTGGTTTATGCTGATTACTACTATAACTTTCAAAACAACGTGGCTGCAGAACAAGATCGGAACGCTTTTGCATTCAGGAGAATTTACTTTACTTTTGAAAATAACATTTCTAAGGATTTTAAAGTGCGGTTTCGCCTTGAATCCGACCACGATAAATATGGCACGACGAATAAAATCAATCCGTTCGTGAAACATGCCTATTTGGAGTGGAGCAATTTGATTCCCCAGCACAAGCTCTATTTCGGAATCGAGGAGACCAATGCATTTAAAAATTCTGAGAATTGCTGGGGCTATCGGTCGATTGAGAAAACCATCATGGATCTCAACAAGATCAGCTCTTCGGCTGACATGGGTGTCGCATTGAAAGGCGATCTCAGCGAGACGGTTCATCACTGGTTGACTATTTTCAATGGTACAGGTTATGGATCATCTGAAATTGATCGATTTAAAAAGATCGGTTATGCATTCTGGATTACGCCAGCCAAAGGTTTGATCATGGAAGGATATGCTGATTATGAAGATCAGAATCCGAATGAAGCGCAGACAGCGACGATTTTAAGTTCGGCAAAAGATTTCACTGGCAGCACTGGTTATTATACGCTGAAGGGATTTGTCGGCTATGAACATCAAGGGTTTACTGTCGGGGCAGAAGCTTTCTGGCGAACCAATAAAGAATCAGGCATCAAAAATGTGGTCATTGAAAATGATGCCATCGTCGGTTCAACCAGAACAGATGTGAGACGATTTGGCTATTCCATTTTTGGCTCGTATGTTACTCCGATCCACAATCTGAAAGCATTTGCCCGTTACGATTATTTCGATCCAAATACGGAGTCGAATGTTTACACCAAATTTTCAGGTGGAAAATTGACGGGGGGAACGGACGACGAAACCAATCTCATCATCGCTGGACTGGATTACTCGCCGCAAGAGAATGTACACATTATGCCGAACATTATTTTTAAGAGTTATACGCAAAGCAGCCTGGATTCTGACCTGATGGGGCGAATCACGCTTTACTATTCATTTAATTCAGGTAAAATTACTACACAATAAAATTTTTAGGACGTGAGATAAAATAACTTGCCCAATTTAGTGTCAAATTTCCGTTGCTCGCAATTGCCTTAATTTCAGAAATGTCCAATTTATTTAATCTCACGTCCTTAAAGTGATTCATATCGGGTTGGATTGGGTCTTTATAATAGGGTACTTCGCCCTTCGTAAATGCCCTGGGCCATGCTAAAGTAGCATGGATAAATCTGCTGACAATAATCCGAATATTCTCACTCAAACCGCCGTTGTTGTGGCGAACATCGATGATAAGACCTTTGGTGTGTTCCATATAATCCATGACGATATAAAAATTGTTCATCAAGCCTTCTTCATCGAATGTTGCAATGTAAATGTATCCGATATTATCGTTCAGAATTTCATATTGCCTTTGAAGATAAACCGAAGAATTTGTTGGAGAATGAGGAGGTGAAAAAGGCGTTTTTGGGAGGGTAAATTAAAATAACTTATTCAAGATATTTTATGCAATTTTTTAATTTAAATATTTTTTATTTGCATTTTAAAATTATTGTCTATATATTCAAAATAAAAACATAAGATTTTAGTTTGCACTTCAATTGAAAATATCTTTTCAAAGCTTGAATTCACTAAAATAAAATTGGTTTGAAAAATGCTTGACTTTAAATTTATAAAATTGATGGGCGTGATTTTTACACCTGAATTTGCTATCGGGAATAAATTATTAATCGCTGATATTTTTCAAGATATATCAGGTGGCAAGTTCGATGGTGAATTAATTAGTATGCCGATTCCACAAAATGCTCCTTCAGAGATTCCAAGAATAATTCTCAACTCTCAGGATGGTACCTGGAAGCTTGAAGTATCATTAGAAAGTACCAATATTATATTCTTTAAGCCACTCAATTTGTCAGTGCCCGTTCCTAATATAAATGAATTTGGTGAATTTGTTCACGACCTATTTAAATCTTATAAGCTAAAAACTCAAATAAAAGTACAAAGATTGGCTTTTATAACTGAGAGATACTGTGAAATTAAAGATATCACTCCTTCACAATTCATAGCAACCAGATATTGTAAAGAAGAACATTTAAAAAATATTTTTCATAATCCAGATGCGATTGAATTGCATGCTTTAAAAAAATATCAATATGAAGGATTTAATATTAATTCCTGGGTCCGAGTGAAATCATCCAACCTGGCGGATGATGCGAAAACGCCTATATTGCTTTTAGTCAATGATATTAATACTTTTTCTGAACTAATGGCAAACTATTCAAAAAGCGATATAGAAAGATTTTTTAAAATCATTCCCCAACATTTAGAAGACATTATAGAACTATACTTTTAGATTTTAGGAAATCATAATGAATATACTGATTACAAATGATCAACTCACAAAATCATTTTCTACATATCCAGATGAATATCAAGAAGAATACACAATTGATGGAAAAGAATTGAGTTTCAAGTTACAAAAGAAAAATGCTGAAAATGCCATAAAAATGTTATTAGTAGGTGAAAGTTACAAAAGGCAGCATGATCAAATTTATAGTACTATTCTGGATATTTCACAAACTTATGTCGTATGGGAAAATCTGGTGGACAAAATTTTGAATTATTTAGAAGGAGATCGACATTTAGTTATAAGCCCAGAAAATTTTTATATCACTAAAGTTTCTGACCTACCAAACATTGAAGCCATAGTCTATGAGATTTTACCTGATACCAAGCATTTTACGACAATTTTAAGTAAGAGAGATATAGAAACCCGAGAAAAAATTTACAACATTGAGATGAAGATGTTTGAAACCTTTAAAAGTGAAAGCTTCAAGTTCTCTGTTAACCATATTAATAAACCTTATGAACTTGATTCTATAATAAAAAATAAAAACGTCTTATTTCATAAGCGGTCAATTTATGCCTCAAGCAGATAAACACTTTGATATCATTGAAGACAATCATAGCGCATTAGCTCACCTGGCGGATCCTGATCCATCAAAATATACGAATTGGTGTGTGACCATAATATTTTATATGGCTTTGCACTATATTCATGTCTATTTGGCAAAGATTTCTAACGAACATCCTGATAGTCATGCCGCACTTCAACCATTAATACAGAATGATCTTAAATTGAGACCTCTCTATACAAAATATCGTCACCTTGAAGATGACTCAAGAAAAGCAAGATATGATGGTGAAAAGTTTACCATTCCGCAAATGAGAAATGAAAGCATCAAGTGGTTTAAGGATATTCAAAGTAGCATCTTCAATTTGTTAAAAATAAAAAATAGGCAAGAGTTGGATCTTTATTCACTATTTCCTTTATGATTAATGATTGAGATGGAGAATATTTATATAAATATCCCTTGTTTGAGTCAAGAACAACAAAAGCAATATATTGGGAAACATGTGGCATTAGTTGATGGTAAAATTGTCGCTTCAGGAAGAACATCGGTTGAAGCGTTCAAAAGAGCCAGAAAGCTGTTCCCCGACAAGTTTACCGAAGATATCGGAATGCTTTATATCCCCAAAGCTGAGTTGTTGATTCTCTGAGCTCAACGCAAATAAGTTTTAAGTTCAAAGACATTTTAGACTACTTTACAATCTGCTTGAACGGAAAACATAAAGAAACGGTTTTTGTTAAGAATAGTTGACCTGTATTTGCAGTAATTGTATATAACTCCAATGATATAATATATCAAAAAACGGAACTTCTTTAGACTTACATATAAATTCCGCCAGAAATAACAATGATCTCATAATCCTTATTCCCACTGCGGGATTCTTCACAATTTCCTTTCCATCAATCACATTGTCTGGTTCACCATAAATCGATAGCCATTCAAACGATCACCTCAACAACCCAATCGCATACTCCAACTGTTTATCCCTTCCCTGGTCAATATCGTCTTTTGATTGTGGTACTCGAATATCAGGCAGCACACCATTCCATTCTATCGGTTCACCGTCATAGCGAAGCACATAGGTCGTGCCGATATGAATATATTTACCGCTGGGAAGCCAGTAGTCTCCCTGGATGTCTTCAGCAACATCATTGCAGCCGCCTCCTAAAGTGGTATCGCCAACAACAGTGACATTCGACAACTGTTTCATCACTTCAGGGAACAGTTCAGCGCCACTCATGCTTGCACCATTAATCAAAATGACAACAGGATTGGTATATTTAAAGTGATTCATATCGGGTTGGATTGGGCCTTTATAATAGGGTACTTCGCCCTTTGTAAATGCCCTGGGCCATGCTAAAGTAGTGTGGATAAATCTGCTGACGATAATGCGAATATTCTCACTCAATCCGCCGTTATTGTGACGAACATCGATGATAAGACCTTTGGTGTGTTCCATATAATCCATTACGAGAGATATTTGGTTGATTGTAATAAAAATAGAACTCGGGTGTCGGGCTCAGGAAGGCGTAAACATGCTTGGAGAACAGTGAGAATTTACCAACACGATAGAAATAATCACGGTATAAGGAAAACTGTATGATTTGTGCGTCAATGTTGTGATTGCTGATTTTCTCCGAACTTCTAAACTCCAATCCCAGGCAGTAACCGTCCTTCTCATGAATGCGAGACCATCTTGCTGCAAAATATGGAAATGCCCCCGAATATTTTTCTTTTGAAATAATTTCATCACGAACAGAATAGCTGCCCATGCCATAATCAATAGTGATGCCATTGGGAAAAACCGTTTCGGAATCCTGGACATCTTGTCCAAACAAATTTAATGCCAGCGCCAAAAAGACAGTAATTAGAGTTATTATTCTTGCGATCATAATGTGACCTCTTTCTTGAAAATCCAATTTCCAGATGATAAATGCGCCAGAGGGCGCATCCCCGCCAGTTGGTGGGTGATTCCAGATAAATAGTGTCTGAACGAAAACTGCCTAAAATGTCATTCTGAGGCGTTTTTTGCCGAAGAATCTGATACCACTAAACATTATTTAAACAACAGCTTGGTGGTCATAGATTCTTCGTCGCTTCGCTCCTCAGAATGACAAAAAATAAGGTTTTCGTTCAAGCACTATTTAGAGCCTGTAAATTGGAATTTTTTTCCAATTGTTTGTAACAGTTCTCCATTAGCGAATTCTACCAGTTTACTAACCGTATATAATTGGTATTCCCAATTTATTTAAGAAATTGATAATTATCGTATGTACTAATAGACGAGAGATTATGGAAGTGGTTTCAGGAATTTTTTAGGTTTAACTCATTGAGAAATTGACAAAGAATAGCATTATTGAAAAATGTTCCTTTATTAGGATTCTGGTTCAGTAAGTTTTAAATCTTCGTTAGCAGATTTTATAAAAATAGAGCAAATTGACAGCATTATTAATTTCATACATTGAAATTGTTCTTGACATTTTCAAAAAAAACTGTAAAATAAAAATAATATTATCAAGTCATTTAATTATTTCTATAGTAATTATTTGTGTTGCAGTAAATTTATGGAGAGCAGTTATTGGTGCTGTTGTTTTAGTAGCGCTTTCCGAATTATTACTATTTATCAGCTTACCCAATTCGATTGCAGCTAATGTAAGGCAAATGCATTATGGTTCATTATTAATCATTTTTATAATGTGGCGACCCCGGGGAATTATTGGAGAATATTCATTTCATAAAAAATAACAGATAAAAACCAAGATCGAAAAATTTATAAGGAAGGTTGAACATGCATACTATCAAAGATCAGGTCAAGCGTATGGTCGATTCTATGCCTGATGACGTGACTGTGGATGATATTATCGCTGAATTATATTTCAAACTTCAGGTCGATGCAGGATTGAAAGAACTTGATGAAGGAAAAGGAATTCCTCATGATAGAGTTAAGGATCGAATTGCAAAATGGTTAAAAAAATAATCTGGTCTCCTCGTACAGCAAATCTGCCATCGAGTAATTTTTATGGATGAAGGCGAGAAAGTCAGTGAAGGAACACCAGAAGACTTCCGTATAACCCAAAGGTAATTGAAGCATATCTGACATAGGTCAGAAGATATTTGACTTATTTGGTTTTAATAAGTAAATTAAGGTGAAGTTAAGATCAATCCAATAATAAAACTTAGGTGAAAAAATGTTAGAGGCAGATATTAATATTTCCGTTCCTTTCAAATCTTTAGTTTCAAGTATAAAACGGCTGAAGTATGAGGAAAAGATTGAGCTTTTAGAAATAATTGAGGAACAGATCGAAGAAGAATTACTGTAACATGCGGTAATTGTTTCATCAATTCAAGAAACACCTCTCCACCACTCAAACTTGCGCCATTGACTAAAACGACAATCGGATTAGTATAGATGATTGAAATCTATTTGCGAATCTTTGTTGCGTCTAATTTTTATATTGACATCGATCTCAAAATTCTTTATATTTATATTCAGCAATATTAAAAATGGATTTAAAATGGATACGATTACAATACCAAAAGAAGAATATATTCGATTAAAGAAAGAAAACGAATTATTAAAAGATAATCAATTTTTAAAGAAAGTTGATGAGCTCCTCACATTGTTATTTTTAGACAACTATCATTTAGTCCTAACCGATTATACCGAAGATTTAGCTGAGTATTCTTTAGCTTCAATAGATGAATGGGATGTAAAAGAAAGTGGTTGGGATCATGTATAAGCAACGTGAAATCGTACTCGTTCCATTTCCTTATTCCATCGCTCGGAGCGATGGAATCAGTATGAAATTAACCCACAATAGGTATAATATAAACCGTGCTAACACAAATTGTAAATCCACAAGCCAATTTAAAATCTCCTTATTAATGAGAAAGTTATCAGTTTAAATTTATAACTGCGCACTGAATAGTGCCATGCAGCCGATAATATTTACGTTTACATTTTTAAATCGTTTTGATAATTCTTCCTTCAAGTCATCAGGGCAATCATCAAGATTTGAAAACACCTTTTTCCTGTTTGTCATAAGTATCATCAATTTGGCAGCAACACCTTTTTTCACACCTTTATTCAATATCGTGCATCCGAACATAACGCCGCCAGGATTCATTACCTGTTTTGCATGATCAAAAACCACTGCTTTTTGCTTCATTGTACCAGGAATGCAGTGAAGCAATCCATTTAAAGCGACTGAATCAAATCGCTCAGAGCCGGTATCAAATGGCTCAAAGACGTCTCCGCAATATATTTTAGGGGAATATCGTTCAAGACGCTTGGCTGTGACTTCAAGACAATTCTGATTGAGATCCATCAATACCAGTCTCGGCGTTTTTGACGGGAACTTACAATGCTCGAGGTTATATCCAGTGCCAACACCCACATCAAGATGATTGGCAGAGATATTCCGATTATAATTATCTAATATGAATCGTGAAGGACATTTCCATATAAAACGGCAGAATATTTTAAGAATCATGAAATCATAAAAAAATAAAAATAATTTGCTGTATATTGCCTGTCCTGCTTTTATTTCTTCGTTGGTTGGATTTGTCATGGTTATCTATTTTTTATTAATTTGATATTTGAATTTTGGGTATTGGTATTTAATTTAATAAAGTTCCTTTTAGTTGTTTAGCAGACGGATTTTTCAAACGAAATCCACCAATGATGTCAATGATCCGAGCTTCATTATATACTTTTTTGGCATCCTCGATGATTTTGCAGATTCCTGAGTGGGAACAGCCTGTGATTATTACCAGTCCATAGTCACTATCAGTGGATGGTGCGATGCACCTTTCAATACTATTCGTATCTCAGGGCTTCAACCGGATCCGCCGTTGCCGCCCGAATCGCCTGATAACTCACCGTCAAAAGCGCAATTACCAAGGCAATTAACCCTGCCAATAAAAACGTCCACCATTCGACTTTTATTCGATATGCAAAATTCTGCAACCATTTATTCATCACAAAATACGTGATCGGCAAGGCAACAAGATTTGCCAGGAGCACCCATTTTGTGAAATCTTGTGTCAACATATATACAATTCTCGCTATCGAAGCGCCGAGTACTTTACGAATACCAATTTCCCGAGTACGTTGTTCAGCGGCAAAAGCAGCAAGCCCGAACAATCCCTGGCAGGCAAGTAAAATAGCAAGTAAGGAAAAGTAATTAAAGATTTTTCCCATTTGTTGCTCATCGTGGTATAATCTATCATATTCTTCATTTAAAAATTCAAATTCAAAGGGTCGATGTGGAACAAATTTGCACCACTTTTGTTCGATTAAATCCAATGTGGCAGATACATTTTCCGTCCGAATTTTTACAAAAAACCGATCGAAATGCTCTGGATATATCTGGAAAGCGAGCGGCTCAATGGAATGATAGAGAGAGTTGTTATGAAAGTCTTTAACAACGCCAATAATTGTCCCTTTATCGGCTTGCCCCATAACTCCTTTAAATTCTTTGCCTATCGGATTTTGCAACGCCAATAATTTCACAGCGGACTCATTCAAAATAAAAGCGCTTGAATCTGTGGAGATATCTTTGGAAAAATTTCGACCTTCGACAATTTCAAGCCCTAATGTTGAAATATAATCATGATCAACAAATTTAAATTGGAACCGATTCTCTTTTATAACGGCTAAAACACCATCGGAAAATGGTGTTGCATTGGCTGCTGAAACATTTACAACTACTGGAATTTGTCGCAATTCATTTTTAAAAGCTGCTATTTTTTCTTTTAATAAATTGTCTCGGATGGGAATGGTGACAATATTTTCTTTTTGAAATCCCAATTTTTTATTTCGAATATATTTCAGTTGATTTTGAATAACTAACGTACTACCGATCATGGCAATTGTAATTGTAAATTGAATGACTACTAATATTTTCCGTAATAAGGGTGCACCCCTTCCTGGTCGAAAAATACCTTTAAAGATCAGTATAGGTCGAAACGATGATAAAAAAAGTCCTGGATAACTGCCTGAAATGATGCCAACTACAACTGCAATGATAAGGCATCCGATAAAAAGCCAACTGTCTTTCAAAAAATTTATGTGGATCTCCTTTTGCACAAGGTCATTGTAGTAAGGCAGAAGCAATTTAATAAGAATTATCGCCACTAAAAGCGCGACTAGACTTATAAGGATAGATTCACCTAAAAATTGTCCAAACAATTGATACCGCTGGGAACCAAAAACTTTACGAATTCCTACCTCTTTTAATCGGTGAATGGATCGTGCAGTCGACATATTCATAAAATTCACACAAGCTATCAATAGAATCAATAAGGCAACCGTTGAAAGAATATAAAGATAACGGATATCCTGGGTGGCTTCGATTTCACCTGTCATATAGGAGTAGAAATGAATATCTGTGAGCGGCTGAAGCCGAAAATTCATTCCTTTAATTTCCCATCCTAAATTATCATAAATCAAAATATTGTTAAATTTTTCGTTCACATTTTTAATCGAAATGTCTTTCGGTAGTAAAATATAAGTATATCCCCAGCATTTCCAGGGAGTTTGAATTTCGCCTAAAATAGCAAAGGAACCTAAAAAATCAAAATGGAAATGAGATTGAGACGGAATATTCTTGATTATAGCGCTGATTTTAAATATGTCTTTATTTTCAACCATAAGAGCCTTTCCAATGGGATCGGCATCACCAAAATATTTGTTTGCGGTAGATTCCGTAATAATAACAGAATATGGATCGAGCAAAGCTGTAGCAGCACTTCCTCGAATAAATTCAAATGAGAATAGGTAAAAAATTGTGGTGTCAGCCAAAAAGAATCGATCTTCATAAAACTGTCTGTTTTCATAAGAAACCGTCACTTTGCCGGAGCCTTTTAGCCTGGCAATCCTTTGAATTTCTGGAAAAAGGCTATTCAACTTTGGTGCTAATACCATTGGTGTCATAGCATTTTTGTTTTCGCCTTGTACTGGAAAATGCATAGTGACTCGATAAATTTGTTCAGCATTCTTATGGAATCGATCGTAACTTAATTCATCCTTAACCCATAATTGAATAAGGATCGTGCATGCCATTCCAATAGCTAAGCCTGAAATAATGATAAACGAAAAGGCTTTATTTTTCAAAATATTTCTTATGGCGATTTTTAGGTAGTTTTGAAACATGAGTTCTCCTTTTTTCCTCGCATAGCGCTAAGGGTATGGCGCATAGCGTTAAAAGTGAAATGTGAGAAGGCAGATGTGAGACGATAAGAAGCGCCGTTTCACTTTTACGTTTCACTTCATTTAATCTGCAACGAAAAGAGAATCTTCCTTAGGTAGATCTTTATTATTGAATGATCCACTGGGCGAGGACCGCAACTAAAAAACCTTTAAACTTTCTTTCGTTGCTGTTCTGTTTTCGTTGTAAGTGAATTTTAAATGCAATACTATCTTCTCGTTTCAATTGCAGTTTCGCAGTACTAAGTGTTTTGCTTCTAATTAATAGTTTGCCAGCTCCAACCATTTTCGCCAGAAATTACAAACCTAACCTAGGAAATTCTAAAATACATTTCGGAGCATTTACAAAGAAAAATTTTTGTGTATTAAATTAGGTGGATTCCCCCTGTTCTTCAAACAATTTAACCGTATCATCATGCACCAAAACCCAGATACAATAAATTCCAATAATCATTCCAATTGGAATGAATAAAAGATCAAGACAGGAAATGATGATAACGAGAATTCATGCCCATGGTCTCCGTTTGAGCAGTCCAATTCCACCAATAATATCTGGTAGAGATATCAAAACCAAAAATCCGGCTACAGCAGGCCCCACGATTGAAGTAATAGCTATTGCCTCTGGATCTCCTGAAAGAAATCCTCCTCCAGTAACCGCAACCAGAACGATTAAAGCAATGAAAACACCCAATGCACCAAAGCCAATGCACAACGCAGCAACAATTGTAAGATGTCCTTCCATATCCATTTACGATCCTCCTCCATTTAATTTAATTCTTTGATTTAATTGCCACTGATGATAAGACTCCCACTAACAATAATTAAAAAAATATGTGTAAGTGTTTGATCATTTGTGGGAAACTTATTATCTCCTTCCAATTTGTCTAATTCTTCCCGAACCTCGTAGTCGCTGATCCACTTCGGGATCGCCAACGTAGCTTAAAGTGCCGCTGCTGCTCAGAGAAGCCTTTAAATAATTACGAACATAAATGGTTGCTCCCCCACTACTGGAAATGCGCACATCCGCTTCAAGACTTTCCAAGTCTCTCGCCCTGTAACAGCCAGAACTACTTAGCGTAACATCTTGTTCTTCGATTTTTCCATCCTCAATATTCAGATTTCCAGAACTGCTAATGTTGACCCAAAGCAACTTGCCTCGCAAATCGTTAATTCTGACATTCCCTGAACTATTTAAATTTACCTTGAGTGAATTCACATCTAAACCATCAATATGGATATTGCCCGAACTGCTGCTGGACACAGAAAATCGTCTTGCCTTAAGCTCTGG
>JABAOC010022409.1_pt1 | contig 11662 bp, 8 predicted proteins | sample 7062161 | NCBI WGS metagenome assembly JABAOC01 (sample SAMN14538625, study PRJNA623070) | marine sediment metagenome | biome: marine biome [ENVO:00000428]; feature: marine pelagic biome [ENVO:01000023]; material: deep marine sediment [ENVO:00002113] | place: India: Gulf of Khambhat ... | reverse complement strand
CCAGTGCAGCCAATCTTGCAAAAATCATTCGCGACGAAGGATTCGACGTTGCCGGACTATTGGCTCCTTCCTTATACAGTGACGGTGAATTAGTCGGATTTGACGCTCTTGATCTTTACAGCGGAGTTCGAGTGCCTCTGGCAAGGCGCAAAGCAGGGCGGTTTACTTTCTTCGACGATGGACTCAAATTTGGTAATGCTGCTCTGAGCACAACAGCAACAAAATCTGCTGACCTTGTTATTGTTGATGAGTTTGGGCCTTTGGAGTTGGATGGCCAGCTTTGGCGTGAGAACGTAGATTCGTTATTAGCTTCAAGCAAAGCTTTGGTACTTCTTATCGTCCGGCAGGAATTGGCCAACAAGGTTCGGCGGGTATACACAGATTTTCCCTGCCGAAATCTTGCTGCTATCGAGCCGGAATCCATCGACAAAGTCATCGGGATGCTAAGACATCACCGCCAGTCACAGCGAGAAACGATATGATCAAGCTTAGTGGAATGTTAATGATAGGTTCTGCCGGAGCAAACGTCGGCAAGACTGAGCTGGCATGCGCGCTTCTGAATAAATTCAGCAAAAACCACAATATTACTGGGATAAAGGTCACTACTATAAAGGACAAAGACGGGCAGTGCCCTCGCGGCGGTGAAGGTTGCGGCGTATGCTCCTCACTTGAAGGAAACTTTTGCATAACAGAAGAAACCAATAAATCTTCCGGCAAAGACACAGCAAGACTTCTGGCGGCTGGCGCAAGCCGGGTTTTCTGGATGCGTGTTCTCAAACAACATCTTGTCGAAGGCATAACCGCTCTGCTGGATGTAATCGGCATTGAGGCGGTTTCAATCTGCGAATCAAACTCTCTTCGACAGGTAGTAGAGCCGGGAATTTTTCTGATGGCCGGCAGCAACCACTCGAAAGCATGGAAAAAGTCTGCTCAGCAGGTAAGAAAACATGCGGACAGAATTGTTGTCTCCGACAGCAGCAGTTTCGATCTCGTCTTCGACCGGATAAAACTTGTCGATGGTCAATGGACACTTCTGGAGAAAGCCACGGCAATAATCATGGCAGGGGGAGGCAGCCGACGAATGGGGNNATGGGGACAGATAAAAGTATGCTGACAATCGAGGGTCGGCCAATTATACAGAGAACTTGCGAGCGGCTTGCCGCTTGTTTCGAGCAGATACTTATCAGTGCCAACAAAGTGGATAAATTCGCATTTCTTGGTTTCGAAGTTGTCCCGGACAAAATGCCGCGGCAGGGACCGTTGATGGGGATAGCTTCGGCTTTGGAAGCTTCGACCAATGAAATCAATTTCGTGGTAGCGTGCGATATTCCACAAATAGAGCTTATAGATGTCAGAAGAATTCTTTTCGAAGCAGTCAATAGCGATGCAGATGTAATTGTTCCGGTAACCAGTAATGGAAAATATGAACCGCTATTTGCGGTTTATCGTAGAAGTGCACTAAAAGCTATAAACAAGGTATTGTCGTCAGGAGGGCGTAAAATAAGTGATGTTTTTGACTTGTGCAAGGTTAAAAACATTGAGCTGGGGGCGGATCTGCTGAATTTAAATACAATTACCGAATACGAAGAATTTCAGAAAAACTCCAATATAAAATCTAATGTCTAACGAAGGTCTATGGGAGCAACTTCAAAAACTCGATTGTGCCCAAACGGCACAGAGGGCAAAGTGTGAATATCTAAGTGATAAAGAACGCTACATTATTAAGCTTCTTAACGTTGAATATACAGTAGATCTTTCAGAGAAACAGATATATTCAAACGATGAGGATTCGCCACCAAAACCGGCTGCATTCCTTGAGGAACTTTGCATTCTGGCTTATTTAATAAACGCAAAAGAAATACCGCTCGCTAATAAACTCGTAAGACCTGAAGCGCTGCCCGGAGGACAGTTTTTCTTTAGGGGCGTACATAAACTTCCTACTGAAAAGCTGGAAAATGCTTTTGGCTCACGTCCACAAGCATTGCTGGATGTATCAGAACAATTCAATGCCCAAAAATGTGAATTTGGAGACGCATCTATTTCGATTTACATATTACCTCGTTTACCTCTGACCATTGTGATTTGGCGTGGCTGCGAGGAATTTGAAGCCCGGGCCTCGATACTATTCGATCAAACAGCAGCTTCTCAGATGCCCTTAGATGCTCTATTGGCGTCTGTGAATCTGGCTGTGGATGCTTTGATAAAAGCCTCTGCTGATATAATTTAAATCATTACAATAGACTTACTTATAAGTTTTTTTCACATATTTTCGATAAGGAGCATTAATTTCGAGAACTTTGCTTGAAATTATGAAAAACAGTCCTTACAATACCGGCACAATAGGGTTGCGTGCGGGACAGATAATCTGTTTTGTATGTAATAATAAGATGCATATGAAATTTATGAATATTTTTGAAGGCGTATCGGCGGTTTTATCCATCTTTTCGCGCAAGTGAGCGCTCATATCCAGCTTAAGATAGAAATACCATGTCAGTAAAGCAGGGCATTAAAATAGCTATTGGTGGTAAAGGTGGCGTTGGAAAAACCACAGTGTGTGCCATTTTAGCGCAGCTTTTTGCCGAAAACGGATTTGATGTGCTGGCAATTGACGCTGATCCTGATGCCAACCTTGCTTCAGCTCTCGGTGTTGCCTCCGAGCAAAGCCCTGAGCCTCTCATTAATATGAAAGATTTGATCGCCGAGCGGACGGGCACAGGAAAAGATGCTGTAGGGGCATATTTTAAGCTGAATCCTAAAGTAAGCGATCTGCCTGAAAAATACTGGCGTGAATCTAATGGCTTAAAATTACTTGTCTTAGGCGCCATTACACAAGCCGGCTCAGGCTGCGCATGTCCTGAAGGGGCGTTCTTAAGGGCATTATTAAGACATACAATATTGCAGCGACAGGAGATGGTCTTGGTCGATTTGGCCGCCGGTGTCGAGTTTATGGGCAGGGCGAGTGTGCAGGGCATTGATGCTCTGATATTGGTTGTTGAGCCGGGCGGCAGAAGCATTGAAACAGCAAACAATATGGCAAAAATGGGCAGAGAATTAGGCATCGAATGCGTTGCTGCTATTGCAAATAAAATAACCGAGACATCTCAAACGGACGAGATAATAAGCCAATTGCAAAACGTAGATCTGCTGGGAAATCTTCAATACAGCCGTTCACTACAACAGGCAGATCTTGGACGTGCGTCTGTACTCGGTGCCGATGCGGAAATTACAAATGAGTTGAAACTGGTTAAGAATCAATTGACACAACTTGTTTCAAAGGTTAGAAAGTGATGATTAATAACGCAATTGAGTTCCTTCGTTTAGGACAATTAAAAAGACTTTAATCGAGGAGTTGTATGGATCCGACAAAACGTAGCTCTGATAAAGCAGCACAGGAAATGATAACTCGGATGGCCGATGCCGGTCAACAGAATGCCTGGGATCGGCTCGAATTGCAGCTTCCACAGTGTGGTTTCGGTAAACAGGGTGTATGCTGCCGAATTTGCGCTATGGGGCCATGCCGGATAACCAAGAAGGCAAAATTTGGTGTTTGCGGTGCCGATGTGGATACAATTGTAGCACGCAATTTCCTGCGGGCAATAGCTGCAGGTGTAAGCGCACATAGCGACCATGGCAGGACGGTGGCTGAAGTTTTTATTGCGACCGCCAGGGGCGAGGCTGGTGATTATAAGTTTAAGGATACCATTAAGCTGTACAAGCTTGCCGAAGAATTGGGCGTAGAGACCAAAGACCGCTCGGTTACCGATATAGCAGCGGATGTCGGGCATATTGCACTGGCAGAGTTCGGCAAGCCGGAAGGAACGCAGCTTATGGCACGCCGGGCTCCGGCACCACGTCAGGAAATCTGGGAGAAGCTGGAAATTACCCCCCGTGCGGTGGACCGGGAAGTAACCGAGTCACTGCACCGAAGCACAATGGGCGTGGACCAGAATTACAAGAATATCCTCAGGCACGCCAGTAGGGTGGCTCTGGCTGACGGCTGGGGCGGTGCGATGCTCGCAACCGAATTGCAGGATGTTCTTTTCGGCACACCTTATCCCGGACGCGGCGAAGTTAATATGGGCGTTCTAAAGAAAGATGAAGTGAACATCATTGTTCACGGGCATGAGCCAATCCTCTCGGAAATGATTGCGATGGCTTCTCAGGAAGAGGACCTCCTTGCCGAAGCAAAGAAAGTCGGCGCCAAGGGAATAAACGTTGCCGGAACCTGTTGTACCGCCAACGAGCTGCTGATGCGGCACGGCATACCCATCGCCGGCAACTTCCTCAACCAGGAACTCGTCATCGCAACAGGTGCCATAGAATTAATGGCGGTTGATGTTCAGTGCATTATGCAGGGACTGACGACTTTGGCAAACTGTTATCATACCAAGCTTGTGACGACGGCTGACAAGGCAAAGATGCCCGGTGTGGAGCATGTTTCAATGGATGAAAAGAATGCTTTGAGCACCGCCAGAGAATTAGTGAAAAAGGCCATTGATAACTTTAACAATCGAGGAGAAGTTTACATCCCCAAAGAAAAGAACGCTGCTGTGGGCGGTTTTAGCTTCGAATCGATTAACTACATGCTGGGCGGGCGTTACCGAGCGAGTTTCCGGCCTTTGAATGACAATATCATCAACGGCAGAATTCGAGGCATCGTCGGTGTGGTAGGCTGTACGAATCCGAAAATGCCCCAGGACATGACACATACAACTCTGACTCGCGAATTGATTCAGAGGGATGTCCTGGTGCTAACAACCGGTTGTGCTACTATTGCCTGTGGTAAACAGGGATTCGCAAATCCTAAAATAGCACTGGACTGGGCGGGACCGGGCCTTCGGGAAGTTTGCGAAGCTGTCGGCATTCCCCCCGTGTTAGCTTGCGGCAGTTGCGTTGACAACACTCGATTATTGGTCTCCTGCAGCGAGTTGGTTCGTGAAGGCGGCCTTGGTGAGGACATTTCGGAGTTGCCCGTGGCCGGTGTGTGTCTGGAGTCAGTCAGTGAGAAAGCCCTTGCTATCGGTCAGTACTTCGTCGCCAGCGGCGCGATGGTTGTATTTGCCGAAGAAGTCATGCCGATACTGGGCAGCGAAAACGTATGCGACTATCTGTTTAACGAGATTGAAAAGGACCTTGGCGGCCATTGGGCGATTGAATCCGATCCTGTCAAGGCTGCGGAAATGATATTGGAACACATCGAAGGTAAACGCGATGCTCTGGGAATTAACAAAGAGGCTGAGCGTAAACTTTATGATATGGAAGACCGGCGTGCATTAAGCGTCGATTAAATACATGTGTTAGTCAACAGATTATAAGTGTCAATATATCTACGTATAAACGCAATATGAAAGGTTAGTAAATGTCAAAAATCATTGCGTCAGCGGCCATACGCGGTGCTTATAAAATAGCAAAGCAGGCCGAAGATATTTTAGATCGCGCCATCAAGCAGGAAGGTGAAGATTGCCATGTCGAGTTTCCCAATACCGGTTATTATATACCGATCATCTATTCCATGACCGGAAGAACGGTGGAGAAGCTCGCCGATTTCAAGGAAGTTATGCAGGAGATAAAAGACTTACTGCCCCCGCTGGTCGATGATGATTTATGGGTTCCTTATTTGGGCCATGCTCTGGATGCAGGTATGGCAACACTTTTTGCCGAAGAGATTATCGAAGCCTGCAAATATCTAATCGGGCCGAACCCGGTCGATGACATCTGGCTCGGAGCGGCTGACGATGTAATCCTGCGTGAGCGCGGCATACAGTTTGTCGACGGCACCGCGCCGGGTTTTGCAGCCGTTGTTGGGGCAGCACCCGATGTTGAGACAGCGGTTACAATTGCACGAAAGCTGCAGGAGCGATGTTTGTACGTATTTATGTGTGCACATAATAACGGCACAACTTTCTCCGAGCAGCTCGTAGAGGGCGGCGTGCAGTTGGGCTGGGAGACGAGGCTCGTGCCCTTCGGGCCGGAAATTACCGCGGCCATTTATTCACTCGGTTTTGCCAGCAGGGCGGCATTGAGTTTTGGTGGCGTTCAGCCGGGTGATTTTCGTCGTAATTTGCTCTATAACAAGAACAGAATCTTTGCTTTTGTGATGCCTTTGGGCGAGGTGACCGATGAATGGTATGCTACGGCCGCAGGAGCTATTAATTACGGTTTTCCCACAATTGCTGATTCTGATATTCCCGAGATTCTGCCGACCGGTATATGTACTTACGAGCACGTCGTGTCTAATATTCCTCACGATCAGATCGTGGAAAAGGCCATTGAAGTTCGCGGCCTGAAAATCAAGATTACGGAAATTCCCGTTCCGGTCTCAGTAAGTCCTGCTTTTGAAGGTGAACGGATTCGCAAGGAAGACATGCACTGTGAATTCGGCGGGCAAAGAACGCCGGCCTTCGAATGGCTTCGGATGCGAGACATAAGCGAAGTAGAAGACGGCTACGTTGAAGTGATTGGGCCGGATGTCGATTCTGTTGAACCGGGCGGAAAACTGCCGTTAGGGATTATCGTTGAAGTGGCAGGTAGGAAAATGCAGGCTGACTTCGAACCCGTGCTGGAGCGACAGGTACATACATTCATGAACGAGGCACAGGGAATATGGCATATGGGCCAGCGAGATATCAACTGGGTGCGAATCAGCAATGTTGCCGCGAAAGCCGGATTCAAACTCGAACATATCGGCAAACTCCTGCACGCCAAGTATCATGACGAGTATTCCAGCATCGTTGACAAGGTTCAGGTCAAGATATATACGGATGAAAAACAGGTCTTGAAACTTCGCGAGCAGGCCCAGCAAGTTTATGCCGACCGAGATGCTCGATTGGCGGGGATGCAGGACGAAGATGTTGAAACGTTTTATTCCTGCACGCTTTGTCAGAGTTTTGCTCCGAACCATGTCTGCGTTGTTTCTCCGGAGCGGCCGGGTTTATGCGGGGCATATAGCTGGCTGGATTGCCGGGCCGCTTTCGAAATTACTCCTTCAGGCCCGAACCAGCCCATCTCGAAAGGTAATTGCATCGAGCCGACGATCGGCCAATGGGATAAAATAAACGCTTTTGTCCTCAAAGAAAGCGGCAGCAATATCGAACGAATGAGCCAGTACAGCATGATTGTCGATCCGATGACGTCATGCGGATGCTTCGAATGTATCGCAGCAGTGCTGCCGTCAACCGGAGGAATCATGATTGTCAACCGGGAATTCACGGAGATGACCCCATGCGGGATGAAATTCTCGACACTTGCCGGCACAGTGGGCGGCGGGCAGCAGACGCCGGGATTCATCGGGCATTCGAAACATTACATCAATTCGAAGAAATTCATAGCAGCCGAAGGAGGAATCCGGCGCATTGTCTGGATGCCCACGATGCTTAAAGAAGAAATCATGGATTCTTTTATTAAAAGAGCAGATGAACTCGAACTCGGCGGCAAGGATTTCCTTGCCAAGATCGCTGATGAAAAATCAGCAACAACCGAAGAGGAAGTTCTGGAGTTCATCACAAAAAATAACCATCCTGTGACAGCTTTGGAGCCAATGTTCTAACGAAGCACAAAGCGAGAAAAGCGAAATACAGGAACAAAAGAAAGGACTAATGTTATGGCATTGACTGGATTGGACATATTCAAACTCTTGCCGAAAACCAACTGCAAAAAATGCGGCAAGCCAACGTGCCTTGCCTTCGCTATGGCCCTTGCACAAAAACGCGCCAAGCTCGAAGAATGCCCCGATGTTTCCGAAGAGGCCAAAGAGAAGCTCGCGGCTGCAGCGGCGCCGCCGATGCTGAAAGTTCAGTTCGGCGCCGGTGACAATCAGGTCACTCTCGGACAGGAGACCGTATGTTTTCGGCATGAAGAGAAGTTTCACAGCCCTACGGTCATCGGCGTGACGGTTTCGGACAAACTCAGCGGCCCGGATTTGAACAGTCGCCTCGATTCTATTAATGCTCTGCAGTTTGAGCGGATAGGCATCAACATTGGCGTTCAGGCTATAGCCATCATCAATGACAGCGGCTCGGCCGAAACTTTTGCTCAGACTGCCGAAACAGTCAAACGAGCATGTGACCGTGCACTGATCCTTGTCACAAAATCACCTGATGCGATGGCAGCGGCCGTAAAGAAAGTCAAAGACAACGTTCCATTGCTCGCACAGGCCACACCGGAGACAGCCCAGGAAATGGCGAAAATCGCAAAAGAAAACAATTGCCCCCTCGTAGCGGCGGCGGACTCGCTCGAAGCTCTTGCCGGTCTGACCGAAAAAATCAAGGCAGAAGGAGTGGAGGATGTCGTCCTTTGCCCGCCCGCGGGAATGGGAGGTGAAGTTAAAGACCTGCTGCAAGGCCTTTCAGATATACGCATCCTGGCACTGAAAAAAGTCTTCAGACCGTTAGGATATCCGACCATATCTTTCGTGACCGGCGCCGATGATGATACTCAGTTGGCTTCGGCCGTCAGTCTTATTTGTAAGTATTCCGGAATAGTTGTAGTTGATACTGTAGAGCCTTATGCGATACTCCCGATGCTTACTGCGGTGATGAACATTTATACCGACCCACAGAAACCCGTACAGGTCGAGCCGAAAGTGTATCCTATCGGTGAGCCTGACCAGAATTCGCCGTTGATGTTCACGACAAACTTCTCGCTGACATACTACACTGTGGAATCAGATGTCGAAGCCAGCAGAGTGCCGAGCTATATACTCGTAGTCGATACTGAAGGCACGAGTGTGCTCACGGCTTATTCGGGCGATAAATTGAATGAAAAAACTGTTGCCGACGCAATGTCAAAATATGAGGTTGAAAGTCTCGTCAAACACCGTAAACTTATAATACCCGGTTATGTGGCGGTAATGAGCGGCAAACTCGAAGAAGCCACAAACTGGGAAGTAATGGTCGGCCCCAGAGAATGTTCGATGTTGCCTAAATATCTGCAGGAAGTCTGGAATTAAGTTGTCGAGCGAATTGCGTGTTGTGCAAAAAACATGCGCAAATATCAGATGGAAAAGAGCAAGAAGAAAAAATGTACGGTGCGTTTTGAGCCAAGCGGCCTTAAGACAGAAGTGCCACAAGGAACGGTTCTACTCGAAGCTGCACACAAGGCGGGCATTTACTTGAGCAGCATCTGTGGTGGAGACGGGTATTGTGGCAAGTGTAAAGTGATTGTAGATCAGAGTGAGCAGGTTCAGAGAAGACCTACGGCATTGCTGACTCCGGATGAAGTGCGGGAGAATTTTGTTTTAGCCTGTCAGAGCAAAGTGCTTTCCGACGTGACTGTAACTGTACCAAAATCTCACACCCTTGAGACGACTCAAATCCTCATGGATACGAATGCTCATAGATTCAGCCAGCTTGCCGGAGATGTGCGGGCAGGATTATTTGAGTTCGATCCTCTTGTCAAAAAGATTTATTTAGAAATAACGCCGCCTTCTCTTCACGACCATATAGCCGACCACGAGCGGCTTTATCTGGCCATAAGGGAAAAAATTGATGCCCCAATAATGCAAACCGGTTTTCGTATACTTCAAAAACTTCCCGGATTATTAATGAGCTCGGGCTATAAGGTGACTGTAACAATAGGTCGCCGGGGTCAAACGACAGAGGTTATCGAAGTTGAAGCAGGCAATCGCTCACAAAGAAACTTCGCTGTGGCTGTCGATCTGGGTACTACTACTGTTGTGGCCCACCTGATTGATTTAACTAACGCCACAACAGTTGATACCGAGGCAACGTATAACAGCCAGATAAACTTTGGCGAGGATTATATCCGTCGGATTATCTACGCGGAAGAAAACGATGCCTTCGACGAGATGCAGAACAGGATCGTGCACGATGTGAACAACCTGATTGTAACGCTTGCGGAAAGGAAAAGAATCGATTTGCAGGAGATTACTACGGTCATCTGTGCCGGCAATACCGCGATGGTGCATTTTCTGCTGAATCTGGATTCTACGCGAATTCGCAGGGAACCGTATGTCGCCTCGGCAAGTTTTGTTCCTCCAATACGAGCAGCCGAAGCAGGTATCCAGATCAATAAGCGTGGTCTTCTATACTGTCTTCCCAGTGTTGCGGCGTATGTTGGGAGCGACATAGTAGCAGGTGTCCTCTCATCACGGGTTTTTACCAGTAAAGGTGTTTGTCTTTTTGCCGATATCGGCACGAACGGCGAAGTGGTCCTCGGCAATCGAGACTGGCTGGTTTGCGCATCGAGCTCTGCCGGCCCTGCATTCGAAGGGAGCGGAGTCAAGCACGGCATGAGAGCCGGCGCCGGAGCTATCGAGCAACTGAGCATTCTTGAGGATGGTTCTATCGAATTCAGGACGATCGGGGTCAATACACCGGTCGGTATCTGCGGCTCCGGCCTTTTGGATACACTTGCCGAGCTGTTTGTTAATGGTTTCATAGATCGGAACGGTCGGTTTACAATTGATCCATCTGTAGACGACAGATTGTCCGAGGGTGAAGATGGTTTGCAGTTCCAGTTAGCGCCGGCTGTTGACGAGCATCATGAAATAGTGATGACGCAAGCGGATATTGACAACCTGGTTCGTTCCAAGGCGGGAGTTTTTGCCGCTATTAAAGTTCTTATGGAGTCAACCCAGATAAGAACTGAAGATCTGTATGCTATTTATTTAGCAGGCGGATTCGGGAACTTTCTGAACGTTTGCCAGGCCGTCACTATCGGAATGCTGCCCGATGTGCCTATAGAGAAAATACACTTTGTGGGCAATACCTCAATTGCAGGAGCCAAGGCGGTCCTGCTAAGCCAGCAGGCCCTGGAGGCGGCCGAGGAAATTGCAGGAAGTATGACATATTTCGATTTGATGAGTCATCCCGGATATATGGATGAGTTTATCAGGGCGAGCTTTTTGCCTCACACGGATTTATCGCTGTTTCCTTCAGTAATGCAAAAGCAAAAGAATCACGTTTAAGAGTAAGTAAATTAATGACACGTTTTATAAGATTTTAGGTATGACAACAACTATCGCCATAAGCGGAAAAGGCGGCTCTGGAAAAACCACCTTGGCCGCGATGATTATCAGGCGACTGATGGAGCAGGACAGCGGCGGGGCAGTACTTGCCGTCGACGCTGACCCCAATTCCTGTTTAGGTTTGACGTTGGGCGTCGAGCCTGTCGGAATCGTTGCAGATATTCGCGAGAGCGTTCGCTCTAAAGAGCCCGGCAATGTCGGCATGGATCGAGTACGAACGGTCGAATACGGCATCCAGCAGGCAATTACCGAGTCCGAGGGATTCGATTTGCTCACGATGGGCCGGCCGGAAGGGCCCGATTGCTATTGTGCCGTCAATAATATGCTGCGAAGGTTCCTGGATAATCTCAGCTCCAAGTATCGATATGTGGTTATCGATAACGAAGCGGGGATGGAGCACCTGTCACGCAGAACTACGAACAACGTCGATTTGCTCTGCATCGTCGCCGAACCCAACCCTATCGGTTCGGTCACTGTCAAGAGAATATCCGACCTCGCCGGGAAACTGCCTATCGGAGTAAAACGAATCGGCGTCATTTGGAACAAGGTCCTGGACCAATCCGATTCGGATGCTCAAGACTATTTAGTGGACACGGTAGAAACTTTCGGCCATGTTCCTTCTGACATGGATGTTTTTAATAACACAGCATGCGGTAAAACCGTGTTTGAACTCGC
>JABAOC010042282.1_pt1 | contig 11663 bp, 10 predicted proteins | sample 7062161 | NCBI WGS metagenome assembly JABAOC01 (sample SAMN14538625, study PRJNA623070) | marine sediment metagenome | biome: marine biome [ENVO:00000428]; feature: marine pelagic biome [ENVO:01000023]; material: deep marine sediment [ENVO:00002113] | place: India: Gulf of Khambhat ... | reverse complement strand
TCAAGACAGCTTTTCTTGATTGGCGTCACTGGCACCGACGGAAAAACAACCACGGCCAACCTTATCTTCCAAATTTTAAAGTCGGCGGGGAAAAAGGTATCACTTATCACTTCAGTCAATGCTCAAATTGGCAACAAAAAATATGATACTGGCTTTCATGTCACCACCCCTGATCCCCACAAAATACCCCAATATTTGCGCCGTGCCATTGAGGCGGGTTCAAAATACTTTGTTATGGAAGCTACCTCTCATGGTCTTGACCAAAACCGCCTTGCCTTCTGCAATTTCAAAATCGGAGTTTTAACCAACATTACTCATGAACACCTTGACTATCACAAAAATTATGATGAATACCTTAAAGCCAAAGCCAGACTTTTTAGAAACATCAAGACAGCCATCCTAAACAGGGAAGACACTTCATTTAAACCAATTCTAAAATACATCGATAAATCAAAGACCAAAATTGTTACTTACGGCCTTAGAGTAGGGGAGTATACTCTCAAAAAATTTACCTTTCGCACTCCCCTGCCAGGGGATTACAACAAATTAAATAATCTTGCCGCCGCTGCCTGTTGTCAAGAACTAGGCATTCCCAAGCAAACCATCAAAAAAGCTTTAAAAAAGGCAAAACCCTTAATCGGCAGATTAGAAAAAATTGACTCTGATCAGGATTTCCAGGTTTTTATTGACTTTGCCCATACTCCCAATGCTTTAAAAAACGTCCTTTCCTGTCTTAAGAAAAATCTCCCTAAAAAAGCCAAACTAATTGCGGTTTTTGGTAGTGCTGGTGAAAGAGATAAGGAAAAAAGACCAAGAATGGGGAAAATCGCCGCCTGCCTAGCCGATCTTGTCATCCTTACTGCCGAAGACCCCCGAACAGAAGATGTTAACAAAATCATTAATCAAGTCGCCTCAGGTTGCGAAAAACAAGGAGCAAAAGTCTATAAAATTCCCGGCCGCCAAGAAGCTATCAATTTTGCCATCCAAAAGTTAGCCAAAAAAAATGATATAGTGATTATAACAGGCAAGGGGCATGAGAAATCGATGTGTTTTGGTAAAATAGAGTATCCTTGGTCAGACCACAAGGCCGTAAAAAAAGCATTAAAAAAACCATAAGAAAGGCAAAAAATGCAGGTTGTCATCCTTGCTGCTGGCAAATCCTCAAGGTTTTTTCCGCTTGCTGATAAACGCCGCAAAGACATGTTCAAGGTTATGGACAGGCCCGTGCTTGAACAGGTGGTTAAGAGTATTAAAAAAACCGGCATTAAAAAAATTATTTTAGTTGTCTCCCCCACCTCAGAAGTTAAAAAACACTTTGGCTTTGGCCAAAAATGGGGAGTGAAAATCTCCTACGCTGAACAAAAAAAACCCCTAGGTCAGGCCAACGCCGTTTTATCTGCCCGACCCCTCATCAAGTCAAAAAATTTTTTTGTTATCAATTCTCATCACATAAATTTTGATTTGTTCTACAAAGACATCATTAAATTTCAATCTCAAAAAAAAGCCAACCTTACTTTCTTGGGTCAGGAAACTCAAGACCCATCAAAATCAGGCATGTATAAGCTTCAAGGAACCAAAGTGGTAGGATTTGCCGAAAAACCAAAAGAATGGAATCAAAAACAAAAAATAAGGCTGGTAGGGATCTATTATTTTAATCAAGACTTTTTAAACTTCTTAGCCAAACTACCCACAGAAGAATATCAACTTGAAACAGGTATCGACAAGTATGTTAGAAGCCACAACTGTCACGTCAAAATTACAAAAAAGGACTGCTTTTCCTTAAAATTCCCTTGGGATGTCTTAAAGATTAAAAAGTTCTTACTTTCTCAAGAAAAACCCAGGATTAGTAAATCAGCAAACATCAAAAAAACAGCTGTCATTGAAGGAAAAGCCATCATTGAAGAAGGGGCTAAAATTTACCATTATGCAACTTTATTGGGCCCTTGCTATATTGGCAAAAATGCTCTTGTCGGCTCCTATTGCCAGATAAGAGACGGAACCATCCTTGAGGAAAATGTTGAGATACAGCGCTTTGCCGATGTTAAAAATTCTTATGTTGGAAAAAATACCCACCTTCATTCGGGCTTCTTGGGCGATTCTGTTTTAGACGAAGATATCCGGATCGGCGCCGGTTTTGTTACCGCTAACTTGAGGTTAGACAGAAAGGAAACTAAAACAGAAGTTAAAAAAGAAAGAATTACTACTGGACTAAAATACTTCGGCACTGCTATTGGCCGCAATACCAAAATCGGCATCAATGTCTCCACCATGCCCGGCAAGCTCATCGGCTCAAATTGCCTCATTGGCCCTTCATTGGTGATCTCCAAAAACATCCCCTCAAATACCACCTTTTTAAAATGAAAAAGCCGGTAATCATCTTTGATATTGATTACACTCTCTTAAACACCTCTGTTTATCGTTCAGAGGCATATGCCGGAATTTATCGCAAAAAAACTTTTCAGAAAAGCCCTTATCCCCTTACCCTAAAAACACTCAAAGAATTAGAAAAATATCCCCTTGGAATTTATTCCGAAGAAAAAGGGCATGTTCAGTTAAAAAAATTAGAACTAAGCGGCCNNNTTTTACCGTTTTTTAATAAAAACCTCATCATTATCTACCGCGACGAAAAAAAAGGACTTAAAAAGGCGGCTCAAAAATTTGCTCAATACAATCCTATCGTTCTCATTGACGACCGACCCGACAAAATCGAAAACTTTCGAAAAAAAACCCCCGAGACTATTGGCATTAGAATTAAAAGAGGAAGATATTTAAAACTTACACCCAAGACCCAAAAATTTGCTCCTCAATTTACCCTTGGAAACCTCAAAGAAGTCCCCAAAATTGTTNNAATCTGGCAACATGGACTACCGTTACTCAAGCAAGGAAGAGGTTAAAAAAAGTCGTTTGAATTTTTTCAAAAAGCTCAATATTTTTCCAGCAAATATCATCGAAATGGATCAAGTCCATGGAACAAAAACTGTTGTTGTGGGGCAAAGAGATAGGGGAGAAGCCATTGCCAAAACCGACTCGTTGGTAACCAATCAAAAAAACACCTATCTTTTAATCAAGGTCGCCGATTGTCTACCAATCATTTTTTTTGATCCCAAAAAACAAGTTATTGCCGTCTGTCACGCTGGCTTCTTGGGCACAGTTGAGAAAATTTTTTTTCATACCCTTTTTACTATGATTAAAAACTTTGGTTGTCAACTAGAAAGTATCCAAGTCTTTATCGGCCCCTCAATTTGTTCTCAATGTTTTGCAATCAAAAAGAGATTCTTGAGTCTTTTACCTGAATGGGAAAAATTTACCCGAAAAAAAGGCGGAAAAGTCTCGATTGATTTCAAGGCTTTTGCCATCGAAAATTTTAAAAAAATTGGCATCCCTCAAAAAAACCTTCACCCCATCAATATTTGTACTTTTGAGAATAAAGACTTTTATTCCCATCGTCGCTCAACCCAAAAAAAACAACCAGAAGCACGTTTCCTAACTGTTGTTGGCTTACTATGATTGACATCAAAAAAGTGAAATCAATTCATTTAGTTGGTATCAAGGGTGTTGCTATGACTGCCCTTGCCTGTCTTGCCCAAGACCTAAAAATTAGAATTACCGGTTCTGACACTGCGGAAGTTTTTGTTACCGACAAGATTTTAAAAACAAGAAAAATAAAATATAACATTGGTTTTTCACCAAAAAACATCAAAAACCAAAACCTTGTTGTTTATACCGGGGCTCATGGGGGGCATCAGAACCCCGAAGTTCAAGAAGCCGTCAAAAAAGACATTCAAGTTTTAAATCACGCTCAAGCACTAAAGCTTTTCCTTAAAGACAAACAAGTAATTTCAGTCTGTGGAGTAGGAGGGAAGACAACCACTTCGAGCATGATTGCCACCATTTTGGAATTTGCTCGATTCAAACCCAGCTGGGCCATTGGTGTGGGAGAAATTTTCCCCCTTGGCTCCCCCGGCAGGGCAGGGCAGGGGAGACACTTTATTGTTGAGGCCGATGAATATGTCGCCTGTCCTCAAACCGATCCTACGCCCCGTTTTCTATACCAAAGTCCCCAAATTACTGTTTGTACCAATATTGAATTTGACCACCCTGATGTTTATTCAAGCTTAACTCAAACCAAGAAAGCTTTTTTAAGTTTTTTTAAAAAAATCCCCCAAGACGGATTACTAGTTGCCAATTCAGATGATCCCAATACAAAAGACGTCCTTAAGGAGTTCAAAAAGCCGGTTCAAACCTTTGGCCTCTCCCCTGCCGCCAACTGGCAAATCAAGAACATCCACTCTACAGAGCAGAGGACCTTTTTCGACCTTGAGTTTAAAGGAATACAGATCCAAGACTTCATTCTCAATCAGCCAGGAAGAATTGCTGTCCAAAATGCCGCTGCCGCCATTGCTGTTGCCAATTTCTTAGGAATAGATTTTAAAACCATCAAAAAGGGGTTAAAAAGCTTCCTGGGAACCAAAAGAAGATTTGAGAAAATTTGGGAATTTAAGAAAATCTTGCTTTACGACGACTATGCCCACCATCCCAAAGAAATCAACGCCACTCTTGAAGCAACTCGTTCCTGGTTTAAAAACAAAAAATTGCTTTGCCTCTTCCAGCCCCACACTTATTCCCGCACCAAAGAACTTTTTACCGAATTTACCCTATGTTTTAATAAAGCAGACTTCGTCGTTATTCTCCCTATCTACGCCTCGGCCAGAGAAAAAAAAGACCCCAATATCTCTTCAAAAATTTTGGTTGATGAGATTAAAAAAAGCCAAAAACAAGCCTACTATGCTAAAAATTTTGAAAAAGCAGTTGAGCTCATTTCAACTCTGTCTGAAAAAGACGAAATTATCATTACCATGGGAGCAGGTGATGTCTTCCATATTCACCCCATGATTATCAAAGCCTTAAAACCGAGTCCGACTCGGTAAAATCATGACAGTTAATTACCAGAGGTTCATTAAAAAATTCGGCAAAGACAAAGTCCTAACTCAAGAATCGCTTAAAAAACACACCACCATAAAAGTTGGCGGGCCAGCAGACTTATTTTTCACAACCTCGTCTCAACAGGAGCTAATCGATGCTGTAAAATTCTGCCGTCAGAATAAAATCCCCCTTTTTATCTTAGGAGGGGGTAGCAACCTCTTGCCCTCCGACAAGGGTTTTAGGGGAGTGGTTATCAAAAACAAGACCAACCAAATTAAAATCCTAAAAGTTATCGGCAATATAAAGGCGAAAAAAACCTCCATTAAAAATGTCTATCTTGAGGCCGACAGCGGCGTTTTATTCAACCGGCTGGTTCGTTATTGTCTTGATGAAGGCTGGGGAGGCCTGGAGCATTTTTTGGGCCTTCCCGGAACCGTTGGCGGCGCCATTTGGGGAAATGCTCACTTTGACGGCCGACTATTAGATGAAAAAATTCATCAAGTAAAAATCTTAAACTCTTCCTTTAAATCTGAGACTCTTCAAAAATCTGAATGTCGTTTTGACTACAATTACTCTCGATTTAAGGAAACTAGTGAAACAATCCTCTCCAGCATCTTTCTGCTTGAGAGAAAAGAGAAAGGCAAACTTTGGCAAAAAGCAGAAAGATCTTTAAAAAAAAGAACCCGGACTCAACCAAAGGAACCCTCCTCAGGTTGCGTCTTCCAAAACATTAAAAAGTCTGAAGCCATGATTCATATGACTCCTGATCAGACACAATCGGCCGGTTTCCTCATTGAAGCCTGTGGCCTAAAGGGCACCAGAATCGGCTCTGCAAAAATTTCAGAGAACCATGCTAATTTTATCGTCAACCTAAATGGCGCCAGAGCCAGCGATGTGGAAAAGCTTATTCAACTTGCCAAAGACAAGGTTAAAAAGAGATTTGCTCTTGATCTTAAAGAAGAAATAGTTTTTTTGGGAGAGTTTTAAAATGGCCAGATTCATTATCAAAGGTAATTTACCGCTTAAGGGAAAAGTAAGACTTGGTGGCGCCAAAAATGCCAGCTTCAAATTAATCATTGCCTCTCTTTTAACCGATGAAAAAGTTGTCCTTAAGAATGTCTCCAGTATTGGCGATGTTGAAATCACCAAAAAAGTTGCCAAAAACTTAGGGGCTCAAGTCTCTTCTTCTCCTTCTCAAGCCGTTACCATTGTTGGCAAAAAAATAAAAAACTTCAAAGTTTCTGAAAAAATCGGCCAAAAATCAAGATGCTCATCCATGTTCGCCTCCCCCTTGCTTTTTCGTTTCAAAAAAGCTCAAGTTCCCCTTCCCGGCGGAGATAAAATTGGTCCCCGCCCGATAGACCTCCATCTTAAAGGATTAAAAGCACTCAATGTTAAATTTAAGATCAAAGGCTCAAATATCTTTTTTAAAACCCAGGGCCTTACTGGTACTAATTACACTTTTAAAAAAAACACTCACACCGGCACGGAAACGATTATTATGGCGGCTGTCTTGGCCAAAGGAATTACAATGCTTAAAAACGCCTCGCAAGAGCCTGAGGTCGACGAGCTAATTGAGTTTTTAAATAAGATGGGAGCCAAGATAAAAAAGATTGCCCCCCGCACTATTAAAATCACCGGGGTAAAGGAATTACATGGCATGGAACACACTCTTATGCCCGACCGGAATGAAGCTGTTTCCTTTGCTGTCGCTGCCTTAGCCACCAAAGGAGATGTCCTGATTCAAAACGCAAGGGCAGACCATCTAACCGCCTTCCTAGAAAAAGTTAGTCAGGCAGGAGGGGGTTGCAAGGAAGAAAGTGACGGTATTCGATTCTTTCATCAAAAACCCCTTAAGGCAGTCAATATTGTCACCAGGCCCCATCCAGGATTTATGACCGATTGGCAACCCCTCTGGACTACCCTCATGACACAAGCTGAGGGAGAAAGCCAAGTTGTGGAAACCATTCACAATTTCCGGTTTCATTATGTTTCCGACCTTAAGAAAATGGGCGCTCAAATTACTCTCTATAACCCCAAGCCCAAAAACCCCGAGAAATTTTACAATTTTAATTTAAAAGACGATAAAAAAAAGTTTCATCATGCTGCCAAAGTCTTAGGGCCCACTCCCTTAAAACCCATCAAGACCCAGGTTTCAGATATCCGCTCAGGAGCGACCTTAGTCTTGGCCGCCTTGATTGCCAAAGGGGCGAGTGTCTTGACCGATGTTTTTCACATCGACCGCGGTTACGAGCACTTAGACTTGAAACTCAAAAAACTTTGTGCTAACATAAGAAGAGTTTAAATTGGCAAAAAGAGAAAGGAGGAAGAAGGCGTTTTTAAAAATTGACAAAAAGCGTGTGGCCCCGCCAGTAATCGCGCCTCGAGCCGTGTATGAATAATACTGGAAAGGCGAGAGGCAAGATACGGCGGGGATACGAGGAGAAGGCGTCCGTCAAGCTCAGCTTGATGGAAAATCGGACTCGGTAGGTTCAGGGGAGTAATTTATCCTAAGCTTGCTGGCAGTGAGCTAGTCGAATCTGTCGAAGGATCTGCGGAAACCTTCAGGTTGAAAGGGCAACCTTAAGATTTTTGTTAAAATTTGTGGGTAACCACATTGACAGAGCAAAAACCAACCCCAACGTCTTCCATATTTTCTTATCCCTTTATTCTTTTAATCTTTTATTCTTATTTCTATGGAGGTTCTATGGTTACCCAAAGAGTTTTAAAAAAAATCTCAACTCCTTTTACTCAATTCAAACCCGACGGGGCAATTCTTATGATCAACATGGTTGACCCTCAAATCTCGACCATGAAAGTCTTTCTTGATGCCATCAATGAGATCAAGATGCCTTTTTTTGTTGTTGGTAACAAAATTGACTTGGGTAACCAAAAGCGGGCCGAGAAAGTGGCAGCTAAGTTAAATCTAGAGATCTTACCCACCTCAATGACCAAAAAAATTGGTCTTGAAAAAATTAAAAAAAACATCAAGACAAAACTTAGAAAGTCAAAAAGAATTGCCGTCTTGGGAGTATTCAATAGCGGAAAAACATCTCTTANNCTTATCTCTGTTCTTACTAGCAAGAAACTTAAAATCGGCGACCTGCCAGGAACCACTTTAGAGTTCACCGAGCATAAGTTTGGCGGCAAAATTTTAATTGATACTGTGGGGCAGGTAATTGATGTTTCCAAACCAATGATGGTCAGTATTGATCTTACAGACTGCAAAACAAGGCAAGAAAAAATCCTCAAAGTAATGAAGGAAGATGCCCAAGGCATCCTTGCCAGTCGGGAAACTGCCATCTATGGTTTAAAGCAGCTCGTCACTGTTGCCAAAAGGCAAATTAAAAAGGGTAAAAAAATTATCGTTACTGGGGCCGGCGCCAGTTCGTTGGTTGCTTTAGAAATGGCCGGTCAAGGACTAGAAACAGGGGTGCCAATTATGGTTTTTACCAATAATATGGCCGAGGCTCAACCAGTAAGTTTTTCAAAAGGAACTGCTGAAGAAGAAGGTGGCCTTTCCCGCTACATCAATTTCACTGTCCAAAAAGGCGATATTGTCATTGGTATCTCAGCCAGCGGCGGCACCGGTTTTGTCTATGATGCTCTTAAAAGGGCCAGGAAAAAAAAGGCAATTACTGTCGCTATCACCGAAAACGTCGATACGCCCTTAGGAAAGATGGCTGACATAGTCATTAAATCCAACGCCAAACCAGAAGGACCATCATCTTCAAAAATCCAAGCCGCCCATTTGGCTATTGGCCATGCCTTTTTAATCACCCTGGCTGAAGAAAGAGAAATAACCGCCGAACAATCAATTGGCTATATGTTGCCCGAAAGAGTCGCCACTAAAAAGATGGGCATTAAGTAAACTCTTTTTCCAGGTGTGGAAAAAGTTCGTCTTCCCGGATCGTAAACCTACTTCCGATCCCGGAACGGATGGGAGCTTTTTGATTAGTGGTATAATCTTTTTCATGAGCGGAAGAGAAAGGATCTCACCACCCCTAAATTTTGAGGCTAACGCTACTGGCTTTATCTTTCATGTGGAGAGTCTTGTGGCCCCAAGATATTCAGGAACAACAATTTATCCAGAAAATACTGGCGAAATTATTTTTGGAGGCACGAATCATCTTCTTGACCTTTGTGGTGAAAGTGGAAGAGAAGACGTTGATTTTTTAATAAAGGGCTGTGAAGAAATATTAGTAGATCGAGCCTTCATTACAGTTTGGCTTGATGGTGGTTCTAAGAAGGATTTGAAAGGGATAACAGATGAAATTGATCATTTAGCTCATGGATATGGAGGAGAGAGAATAAACCCCAAAGAAAATATTTTTGAGGTAGTCCCAGGATGTCTTGCTGCACGTTTAGAATATGACTTTCACTTTTGAAAAGAAGAATTTGTTTTTTTTGAGCAATTGCAATAAAATATTCTTCAAATGGCAGCCTTAAAGAAAAATATTGTTGTTATTGGTGGTGGTACAGGCAGTTTTGTTGTCTTGTCAGGCCTTAAGGAATACCCCCTAGAGCTTACCGCTATTGTCGCTGTGACCGATGATGGGGGATCAACCGGCAGGCTACGCGATGAGTTTGGCTTTCTTCCGGTGGGGGACATGCGTCAGTGCATTGCCGCCTTATCCGTAGGCGATGGTGAGCCGGATCTTACCAAAAAGCTTCTCTTATACCGCTTTTCCAAAGGAGAAGGCCTTGAAGGTCATAATCTCGGCAACCTCATTCTTACCGCTCTTGAAGATTTAGCCGGCTCAGAATCAAAGGCTCTCGAGTATGCTTCAAAAATCTTTAGACTTAAAGGCAAGGTCTTGCCGGCTTCCTTAAGGCTTGTCAAACTAGCCGCCCAGTATAAAAGTGGCAAAAAAATTATCAGTGAGGCCAAGATAGAAAAACACAAAATCAAACCTGGTGATAAAATTTCCAAACTCTACACTGTTCCCAAAACCAAAATCAACCCTAAGGCAAAACAAGCCATTCTTAAAGCCGACGCTATTATCCTTGGCCCCGGCGACCTTTTTGCTTCAACCATCACCAATCTTATTGTTGGCGGTGCCAAAGAAGCAATTCAAAAATCAAAAGCCAAGATTATTTACCTTGTTAATTTAATGACCACTCTTTACCAAACCGAAGGGTTTACCACCAAAGATCACGTCCAAACCCTTGAGCAATATTTAGGCAGAAAGGTTAATTACATTCTTATCAACAAAACCAAACCCCCCAAAAGCATCCTTAAAATTTATGAAAAGTCAGGAGAAAAGGTTGTTAAAGATGACCTCTTAAACGACAAAAGAGCTAAAAGACTTGATCTTTTATCCCCCAAAATGATCATCAAAGCCAAAGGTGACAAGTTAAAAAGAAGCCTTCTTCGTCACGACCCCCACAAAGTTGCTCAGGCTATTTTAAATATCTTGTGGAAACTAAAGTGAAGCCCAAAGGCAAACCCTTAATTTTTCTTCATGGCTGGGGTAGTTCATCCTTAAACCTCAAAAAGCCAATAAAAATCTTAAGTAAGGATTTTTTGGTTTTTTCACCCGACCTTCCTGGTTTCGGCAAAACTACTCCTCCTCAAAAGCCCTGGAAAGTTTCAGATTATGCTAGGTTTATCTTGGAATTTGCCCAAAAACAAAATCTTAAAAAATTTTTTCTTATCGGCCATTCCTTTGGCGGGCGAGTGGCCATCAAGATGGCCGCCAAAAGTCCCAAAAAAATTGAAAAATTATGTCTTTGTAACGCTTCAGGAGTAGGTCGACCAAGCTTTTCCAAAAGATTACCTTTTTATATCTTGGCAAAACTAGGCAAATTACTTTTTTCTATCTGGCCCTTTTGTTTTATTCAAACTTTTGCTCGCAAGCTTTTATACAAACTTGCTCGAGAAAAAGACTATCTTCAGATAAAAGGAAAAATGCGCCAGACTTTCAAAAACGTCATTGCTGAGGACCAAAGCAAAGAGGCAAAAAAAATAAAAGTCCCCACGCTGATTCTTTGGGCTGAAAGAGACAAACAAACACCGCTTGCTCTTGGCAAAAAAATGCACTCTCTCATCAACAATTCTCAGTTGATTATCATTCCTAATGCTACTCACGGATTACCCTTCCTTGAGCCCAAAACCTTTGCCCGCCACGTCTTAGCCTTCTTTAAAAAGTAATCTTCCTGGGGTAAAATATCCTTACATGATTGGTTTCAACATGCTTTTACTTGGTTTTCTTGGGGTCTACCTTGCCGTCTTTTTAAAAACCCTTTTCTTTCATACCTATCTTTGGCAAAAAAGAGAATATCTTGTCGCAAGAGTTTTTAATGAGCTTAAAACCCCAACAGGAAAAAGACACTACTTAAACTACTCCAACATTTCAAAGCTTTTTTTAATTTTCTTATCAATCCTTCTTCCTCAATACTCAAATCTGTTAAACGCGACCATCATTTTAATTTTTATCAATGACTTTTTGGCAGGAATAATTTCCTTTAAAAATAAAAAATTAAAATTNNAAATTTTAAGCATTATTCTTCTTTCTCTTATCTTATCTCTGCTTTTCTTTTTTTCTCTTAATTACTTTAAACTTAGAACCTTACCCAAGCTTCTGATTGTAGAAAGACTCTTGCCACTTCAAGTTTTCCTCCTTGTCTTACTTTCAAAAATACCCACGAAAATCTTAAAAGAAATTATTATCTTTAAAGCCAAGCAAAAAATGAAAAAATTTCCACACTTAAAAATAATTGGCATTACAGGCAGCTTT
>JABAOC010003739.1_pt2 | contig 11663 bp, 12 predicted proteins | sample 7062161 | NCBI WGS metagenome assembly JABAOC01 (sample SAMN14538625, study PRJNA623070) | marine sediment metagenome | biome: marine biome [ENVO:00000428]; feature: marine pelagic biome [ENVO:01000023]; material: deep marine sediment [ENVO:00002113] | place: India: Gulf of Khambhat ... | reverse complement strand
TTGGGCTTTCTGAAGTATCTTGCCTTCCAATTTTATTTCAGGGGCAATAATTATTTCCGTGAGATGCATCTCCTTGATGCTCTTCGCTCCCACATTGCCCATACCCGTTCTGAGCGCTCCCACCAGATTCTGCGTGCCGTCATCCATCCTGGCCGGTCCGTACAATATTTCTTCCAGGGTTCCGGTGGTGCCTACGTGTATTCTGGTTCCCCGGGGCAGATTTCTATGGGGAGTGGCCATTCCCCAGTGGTATCCTCTTCCGGGCGCCTCTTTCGCCCGGGCAAATGCTGAGCCAATCATCACTGCGTCTGCTCCGCAGGCAAAGGCTTTACATATATCGCCGCCCGTATCCATACCGCCATCAGTTATGATGGAGACATACTTCCCGGTCTTCTTATAATAGTAATCCCGCGCCGAAGCGCAATCTACGGTAGCAGTCACCTGGGGAACGCCTATCCCCAATACTCCTCTGGTCGTGCAGGCAGCGCCCGGACCGATTCCCACGAGAAGCCCGGCACATCCTGTCTCCATAAGTTCTAAAGCAGAATCGTAAGTCACGCAGTTCCCCACAATCACGGGAATCTTCATCTGGGAACAGAACTTCTTGAAATCGAGAACCTCGTATTCCGTGGAGACGTGCTTAACCGTGGTAACCGTTGACTGAACGACAAAGATATCACATCCTGCGTCTTGCGCCAATTTTCCGTATCGCGAAGCATTCTGGGGAATGGAGGAAACAACGGCTGAAACCCCGCCGTCTTTGATTTCTCCTATCCTCTCGGTGATAAGTTCTTCCTTTATGGGTTCTCCATAAATTTCCTGCACCAAGACTGTCGCTTCGTTTGCACTGGCAGTGGCAATTTTCTTAAGAATCTTTTCCGGGTCCTTATATCGGGTCTGTATTCCTTCCAGGTTCAATACCGCCAATCCTCCCAGCTTGCCCATGGCAATGGCGAATTTGGGACTTACCACGCCATCCATTGCCGAAGCCATGAAAGGTATCTCCAGATTTAAATCTCCCAGCTTCCAGGTAATGTCCACATCGTTCGGATTTATGGTAATCTGGCCCGGAACCAAAGCTACTTCATCGAAACCATAGGCCCTGCGAGCCTCCCGGTCTCGACCTATAAAGAAAGGCATGTTGCACCTCCAAAAAATATGATTACAAATTTCAGATTACAGATTTCAGATTACAGATTATTAATCAACACTATTATCCTGTGCTGCCAAAACCTCCTTCATTCCGCGTTGTCTCGTCTAATCCTTCACACTCTTCCCATTCTATCGGCTCTACTTTCTTGAGCACAGCCTGGGCAATCCGCTCTCCTTTTTCAATCTCTATAATCTCTTTGGGACTGGTATTGAAAACAATAACCTTCACCTCACCCCGATAGGTGGAATCGACCGTTCCGGGAGTATTCAAAACAGTAAGCCCTTTATTTATCGCCAGTCCACTGCGGGGTCTAATCTGTAATTCATATCCGGAAGGAACCGCTACTTTTATTCCCGTAGGAATTAAAGCCCTCTCCTGTGGCTTTAACGAAATTTCCTCTCCCGCATTGCACAGGTCAACCCCGGCGTCACCCTGGTGTCGGTACTGGGGCAGAGGAATATCTTTTCTTAATCTTGTCACCCTTACTTTCAATCTTTAATCCTTTCAAGGAATAGTTTCCTTTGTGCCGGTCGTCCAATTCACCCAATTTGGACTTATTCCAGTTGGAAATCCTGCTGAAGTATCCCACAATGCGCGTTATTCCGTACACCTCAGCGGAGCCGCAATGGGAACACTTTTCCTTTAATCCCCTGGTCAACCGATTGCACTTGCAGCAAACCGTAAATTCCGGCGAAATCGTCAGTTGCGCTGCTTTCGTACTCTTCCACGTCTTTTTCACCAGATTCATTATGGAAGCAGGCGATGGTTTCTCCTCCCCAATGAAAGCGTGAAGAATTGCGCCGCTCTCGATTATGGTGTGAAATTTGCTCTGCTTAACAATCCTCTCCACCAGGTTCATGGGTGCGCTGGCAGAGAAATGTATGCTGTTGGTATAATAGAATTCTTCTTTCTCAATGTTCCCTTTAACCACCTCTCTGGCCTGTGGATACTCCCTGAGATCTACCTTGGCCAGCCTGCGGGCAGCAGATTCCGCAGGGCTCTCCTCCAGGGCGACTTTCAAGCGATATTTCTTTTCGTATTCTTTTGCTTTAAGATACATAAAGGACATTATCTTCAATCCTAACTTGTAGATATCCTCGTCTTCATGCAGTTCTTTTCCGGTCAGGTACTGCACGCATTCGTTCAATCCAAGAATTCCGATGATGTAAGTGACCTTTTCTAAATCAACGTAAGGTCTACCGTCTTGAGCAATCTTCCCCAATTCCCACAGGGGCATTCCTCTCTCTTTCATCAACTCTCCGATAAATCTCTTCTTCTGAAGATGCGCTTCCATTGCCAGATCCATCGATTTCTCTATTTCCGGGAACAACTTTTCTATTCTACCTTTTCCTGCCCGATAAGCCGCCTGGGGGAGATTGATGGTCACATTTTGAAATCCGCAAAATCTCATCGACTCAGGATGCTTGATAACATAATCGTCGCTGATTGTAGTGCGCAACCGGCAGCAGGCGGAAAGGGTGACGTCATCCCGGTCAAAGACAAAATAAGGAACACCATTCTCGCTGGCAATCAGACAGGCGTATTCTAACAGTTCATATTGTTTGGGGTCGGAAAACGTATCCGCATTTACGTGCAGGTCCATCTTGGGAAAGGCAAAGACATGTCCGAAACTATCTCCTTCCCGCCAGACGTCCATCAATGCCTTTGCGAATACTTGCGCTTCCTTCTCATACTCTCCGTAAGTCTTTCCCGTATATTTTCCCCCCGGTCCGATTGCGGGCACGTCCTTCAGGTAGTTGGGAACTCCCGTGTGGACATTTGCGTCCAGAAATAGAACCTGGCCGCCGCGGGAGAATGCCGATTGGGATAAGGAAAAGATTAGATACTGGGCCTCCTGTTTGATGTCCTGCGGGCTCATCCCCACCAGATAAGGAGCATAGAATACGTTTATGTAACCCACACCCAGAGCTCCCGCATAATAGGCCTGCATAGAGGCAAGAAATGTGTTCAAATGTCCCGTAAGAGTGCGGGCATGTTTTGCCGGCGAGGAGATTATCTCCAGTTTCTCCATCTGCAAACCATACTTCTTAATATATTCCAGAGAATGGCTACTGCAATATACCCTTATAGGGTAACCGAGATCGTGAATGTGGATTCTGCCTTCCAGATGAGCGGTAGCCAGATTCCGGGAAAAAATATTGTTGAGAGCATACTGTTTCAGTGTGGTCTCGGCAATAACCAGATTTACTGCTTCCGGATTATGAGAAGCTATGTTACTGTTCTCCAGACTTTTGGAAAAGATTAATTCTTGCAGATCGTAAGTGGGTATTCCTAAACTTGCCTGCTCTTTAATTTTCTTTACATAACCTAATTCCAGTAACTCGCTGTCAACTAATTCCCGAATAAAACCAGTGACTACCTGATTCAAACCAGAAGCAACTATCTTTTTCTCCACATTGTGGGCAACCCGATTGGCCACGTCCAGGGGAATGTTTGCTTCCTTGACCAAGGCCTGACTTATTTTATCCCTGTTCCAGGGAGTCAATTCCGCTTCGGTTTCGGTAGCTACCAGGAGAGCGAAGTCGGTTATATCGGTTTTCTTTCTTTTTTTCTTTGAGACCTTCAGTTTCTCGGCCATCTTCTGCCTGGCAATACGATGCAGGTTGTAAGCTCTCGCAGTCAGGGGGTGCCCCTTTTCCATAAGCACGGCCTCAATAGCATCGCCGATTGCCTTCATGCTCAGCGTTTCACCCTGCAGGTAGTTATGCTTCAAGTACTCTTCCACATCGTTGGCTATTTTGCGAGACATCCGCCAGGTCTCCCCACCGCCCTGCCTGGCTGCGTTGAATACAGCCTCAACTATTTTGCCCTTATTGAAGGGCACAATGCGGCCGTCTTTTTTCCTCACTGAAGTAAAGAACCTCTTTTGCGCCTTAATCATTCTTCCCCTCCAAAGATATATCTCGTTCCCTCTCGGAAACTGTAGCGGCAAAGTGTAAGCTTTGCTTCTTTTCAGCAGAGCTCCGCTCTGCAGCTACAGGGATTTTTGGCGGTGCTCACAGAGCAAAGAATTGTTAGCGAGCGAACCAAATTCCGAGCATATGTTCCCAAGCGATGAACAGATTATCTTTTAAAAAATCCACACTACGATTTGGCAACAAAAATTTCCCCGAATTCGTCAGACCGCGGCACTCTCTTCTCCCAGCGGGCAATTTCCAGGCCCTCTTTCTCCAGAATGATTGTGGGCACTTCCAGAGCATCCAAAAGGGAACCTTCCGTCAATCCGTCAACCGTATCCAAATCGTAAAAATTAATTTCAATCCTTTCCGTCAATTCCCATTTGTCGAGAAAGAATTGAAATTTCTTGAGTGAAGCCTTGCAGAGATTGCAGTCTTTCTTCCCGAAAATCTTCACCTTCATCCCTTCTCTCCCCCTGAATTACGTTTTCCCAAGAACGTCGGAAACTAATTCCGGATAAGCTTTAACCTCTTCTACTTAACCACTTGTGCGCATTTCCTTTTTGTCTGTTTCTTCGCTTCAGTTTTTTTAGTTCTTTCAAAAATGTATTTATGTCATTAAACTGCCTGTAGACAGAGGCAAATCTCACGTAAGCTACCTCGTCCAGTTTGCGTAGTTTTTTTAAGACTAACTCTCCGATTACCCGGGAAGGAACCTCCATTATGTAATCCTGCAATTCCTCTTCGATCTCGCTGACAATTTTTTCTACGATATCGAGTGAAATTGGCCTTTTCTGACAGGCGCGGAGAATCCCTTCCTGCAACTTGTTGCGGTCGAAAACCTCTCGCCTCTTATCCTTCTTGATAACCATAAGAGGCATACTTTCAATCCTCTCAAAGGTAGTAAACCTCTTCTTGCAGGCAAAACATTCCCTGCGTCTGCGGACCACAGAACTTCCTTCTACCGGTCGGGAATCGATTACTCTTCCATCAGAATTGCCACAAAATGGACACTTCAAGATAACCCCTAATCTGCAGAGGAATTTTTCAAATTCCTCTGCTTCAATATAACCACCCTAGCATACAATATAAAGTATGACACTAATATTAACATACTATATATAGTATTGTCAAGAAGAATTTGAAACAATTATTCTCTGGCCGGGGAGAGAAAATTTGCGGAGGTATTCTATTTTTTTCTGGCGGATAATAACTTTTTTGTCTTCTTAATCAAATCTTCTGTACTGAATGGCTTGGTAACGTAATCGAAGGCTCCCTGAAGAAATCCTCTTAATCTACTTCCGTAGTCGTCCTTGGCAGTCAACATAATGATGGGAATCCCGCAAGAGTTTTTGTCTTCCCGTAACCTCTTGCAGACTTCATAGCCGTCTCTCTTGGGAAGGAAAACATCCAATATAATAATATCGGGATTTTCTCTGTGCGCTTTATCTTCAGCTTCTATACCGTCCACGGCAGTTATGACTTCATATCCTTCGTACTCTAAACTCTCTTTTAAAAGCCGTAATGTATCCGGCTCATCCTCTACTATAAGAACTCTTTCCGGCATAATTATCTCCCATCCTGTTTTCTACCCTACAAGGGGCAGAAGAATAGCAAGTCTACTGCTCTCATCTTCAAAGCGAACTTTTCCGCCCTGGGCTTCCACAATACTTCTGACCATAAATAATCCTAAACCTGCGCTTTCTCTATTTCCTGCCTTTTCCTGGCCTATCGCTCCTGCGGTATCAGGAAAAAGTATCTCTACAAACTCATTCTGACCAACAAGTTTCGGCTCACCTTTAACGGAAAAAATAACTTTCCCTCCCGGAGGAGTCTCGTTAAGAGAGTTCTTTACCAGTTTGGTGAAAACTTCCCTGAGGGTTTTTTCATCACCGCGAACAATCGGTTGACTGGCAGGTAACTCTACGCATAGAGAAATTCTTTTACTTTCGGCTTCTTTCCTCAAAGATTCGACCACCCTGTCAATAATATCAAGAAGAGCTATAGGTTCCTTGTTGAGCCCCAGGCGCCCCGACTTCACGGGAGAAAGTTCGGAAAGTTCTTCCACTAATCGAATGAGTCGTTCCACCTGTCTATGGACAATGTCCAAATACCTTTTCTGTTGTGGGTTGATATCTCCTGTTTTTCCATTCAGTATTTTGGATACATATTCCTTAATCGGTGTCAAAGGAGAACGCAACTTATGCAGAGCCAGAGTAAGGAACTCTTCCTTTACTCTGTCTCTTGTCTTTAACTCCCTGATTTTTTGCTTTAGCTTTCTTTCGGCTTCTTTATGTTTTCCTGAATCTTCCCCGGCCAAGACAAAAACCCTCCTTCGCGGATTACTTCTTTCAATTCTCACTTCTCAGTCTTGTCTTTTCACTTAAGTCTTTGTACAGGCATGTTCTGTTTTTCCCCGTTGTCTTAGCATGATATAAAGCCTTATCCGCACAGTTCACCAACTCCTGAGCATTTTTCGTGTCTATGGGATAAGTGGCAATCCCGATGCTAACAGTTACTTTCCCTACAGATTTTTCTCCTCTGTGGGCGAAGGGGAAATTTTCTACTTCTCTCCTGACTTTTTCCAATATTATGAGCGCTCCTTCACGGCTGGTGGCGGGAAGAATTACCGCAAACTCTTCCCCTCCGTATCGAAAAGGAGCATCTGTCCGGCGCAGATTATCGGTAAGTATACGGCTCAGTTGTTTTAGAACCATATCTCCCGCCAGATGACCGTTGGTGTCGTTGTAATGTTTGAAGTCGTCAATATCGAGCATTGCCAGAGACAGGAAGTGGGCGTATCTTCTGGTGAGCTCTATGTCTTCGGGTAACCTTCGCTGGAATTCCCTCTGATTATAGACCTGCGTAAGTTCGTCCAACCTGGTCAACTCTTCGGTATACTTAAGCAATTTTGCATTCTCAATAGCTATTCCCACCTGGTTGGCAAAAATAAGGAGAGGCGCAAAATCGTCCTCGGTTATTTTTCTTTTGAGATTACTCTGAGAGACAATCAACGCGCCCGGAGGGCCGTTCTTAACCACAATGGGGATAACAGCGAAACTTTTGAGCTTGAGTTCGTTTATAATCGGGGGCTCCACTCGCGAGTCAGCTTGAGCGTCCTCCACAATATAAGGCCTCCTTTCCTTAATGGAAAGGGAGAGAATTCCCGGCGTTTCCTCAAGAGAAATATTGTAACGGCTAATCCCCTTTATGGAAACTGCCCAGGGAGAGGCAATACATTTTAATAATTTTCTGTTCTCTTCTTTCTCAAGATGATACAGGAATACCTGATCGAAATCGAATTCTTTCCTTATGTCACGCATAACAAGCTTGAGAATCTCTTCCAGTCTCATAGTGCTCAGTATGGCTTCCGTAATTTCGCTTATCTCCTTAAGTTTCCGGTGGGCAACCCCTAAATCCCTGCTCTGACGGTAACCCTGTATGTCCTTACAAACAAAAAGCAGGATAAACGAAGCCAGCAGGATATATTTTGCTCTATTATCCAAAACCAAAAAGATATCCAGTACTACATAAGTACCCACCAGAATTAAAACCAAAAAAGCAGTGCTTTTAAAAATTTTCCCCATAACCCCACCTATCCAATTATTCTCCCTATCTTCTCCTTCAATACTTCCAGGTCTACGGGCTTGACAATGTAATCGGCAATATGTCCGGCCCATATCTCAAAGTCGGTTTTAAAAGTATCGTAAGCAGTGCAGACGATAATGGGAAGGTCGGGATAACCTTTTCTAATCTTCTCCAGCAATTTCAGTCCGCTCATATCGGGAAGCTTGATGTCCAGGATGAGAAGATCGACTTCTCCCTTACTCAAACAGTGGAGAGTTCCCTTGGCATCTCTCGCTTCCAGGACATCGTATCCTTCCTCAGCCAGTTCATCTTTAAATACCTCGCGCAGAACCTCTTCGTCTTCGGCAATCAATATCTTCTTCATCGTCTTTCTAAACTTTCCTCTTTCTTTTTTGTTTTTTTCATCGGCAGGTTCACGATCAGCGTAGTTCCTTTGTCGATTTCGCTTTCCAGCTCTATCTTCCCCTGATGGGCAAGAACTATCCTCTGACATATAGCCAAACCCAGACCCGTACCCTGGGGCTTGGTACTGAAGAAAGGCTCAAATACCCTCTTCCTGCTATGGGCAGGAATGCCGGGGCCGGTATCGCTAATCCTAATCTGCAGGAATCTCTTATCCTGGCAGGTGGTAATCTTTAACTCTTTTTTCTCCCTGTCCTGCATGAAAAAGAGCGCATTATTAATCAGGTTCAAGATAACCTGTTCCAGTAAGTCCGGGTCTACCGGTATAGCGGGTAGATTTCTTTCCAGTCTCCTGTTAAGGACTACTCCGCTCTTTCTAATCTCATCGTCCATATGGAGTAGAATCTCCTCAATTACCCGGTTGACATTCTCCTCCACCAGATTTGGCTTGGGCTGACGGGTAACCGTAAGCATATCCTTAACGATTCTTTCCAGGCGGTCCACTTCCTGCATAATGTAATTAGTGTACTTCTTATTGGGGTCTTTTTCTTTCACCGCTTTGTGTATCCGTTGCGCGCAACTCCTTATCGAACTCATGGGATTTCTCACTTCATGAGCCACAATAACCGACATCTCTCCTATGGCAGCCAGGCGTTCTGAGTGAATTAAATGCGCCTGTGCCTCTTTCAGCTCTTTTTTGGCCAGCTCCACCTGGTGGCGTAACTCTTCGCTGAATCTTTTTTCAGTATCGTATAACCTGGCATTTTCTATGGCCAGGCCAGCCTGATTGGTGAAAGTTACCAGGGAGCGAAGGGTTTCCTCTTCTATGGGACCTCCGCTGTGCAAGTTATCCACTAACAGGACTCCGTTTACTCTCTCTTTGGCCACCAGGGGCACTGAAGCTAATGCATTGACTCTTCCTTCAAGCCCGGCAAAAATCTCCCCGTAAGTTCCTTTCTCGCCGGAAGCGGTCCCACCCGGATAAATCGGGGGTAAGTTCGCTTCCTGTGAGGAATTTAATTTTCTTACCTGCCTGGAAACAGGCTCTTCTAAACGTGTCCCTCCTTTACTAACTTTAGCGATAATGTATGGTCTTCCATCCCTGACTGTCTTTACAATGGGATTTTCTTCATCTGATAGGGGAATCTTTAGATTTGAAAGAAGCTCCGGAGCCACTCCTATTGCCTGTCTACCCTCAATAATTCCTTGTTTCTCGCTTACCAGGCAGATTATTGCTCGATCAAAATTCAAGTGTTTTGCCACGCCTTCTAATATGGTACTCAGTATCCTATCCAGGTCCATAGTGCTGGACATCGCTTTACTTATCCTGTCCAGGGTCTTCAGCTCGTTCATCTTCTGGGTAATTACGACGTTTTTCTCTTCCATCTCATTCTTCGATTTTTTAAGGAGGCCGGATATCTCCTCATGCTTTTTCTGAGAAAGTGTCAGTTTCCATATATGCCCGTAGATGACTCTAAACACAAGGATTAGAAGGATGGCAATTAAGATAAGGGAAAACGTAACTGAGAGAAATGTCGCCCAGCCGGCAGATAGATTTCGACTGAGGTAGTTTCCGGTGAGCCTGTAAACTACCAGCATTACCAGAAAGATGGAGATTGTCAGCCATCTCAGAGGACGCAAATAGGTGGGCTCTTTCATATTTGCCTCTAAAGGGGAAAAAATTCATCTTAATATACAAAATATGCCCATAAAAGTCAATGCAAAAACCTAAATAAAAGCTATGCCATTTATGGCATAGTTTATTACATTTTAGCCTAGGCCCCCGATTTATCGGGGGCTCTACCGGACTTTAGTAACACCTTTCACAACCCAATGGTGCTCATCCTGTCCATCTAAATATGCCTTAATCTGGGCAGTACTCACTTCTCCCAATGAGCGAACGAAATACGCTGGAGTCCATAAGGCCGGTAGTTTGTTTAATTGAGAATATTTCTTCCGCAATTCGCGAGAAGTCCGACCCTTTAACATCTGAACCACAAACGACAATTTTTCTGTGGGTTTAAGACTGATAAGAATATGTAGATGGTCTGGCTGAACCTGCAAACCCAAAAGACGATAATCCCTTTCTTCACAGATAGCAACTAGCAAATCGACTAAATCCTGAGCCATATTCCCGTCAAGAGTCTTGCGATGAAACTTAGTTGGAAAGACAAAATGGTAATGAAGTCTATAAGCAGTTGTAGCTCCTTTACCTAAATTGACATAATTTGCTCTATCGGGGTCGAAGTAGTAATGCATTTTCTCTCTACTCCCGCTAAAGCGGAAGTTTAGGCCATAATCTGATACTCTATGCGCTAAAGCGCATAGCTTCCCTTTCCCCACGTAACTTCTGCCCTGTCAGGCGCCGAATTTTTTTAGCTTAAGGCCATTGGCTAACATCAGGGGCATAGCATTAACTGCCGGGAACCTCCCCAGACCGCCCCTGCTGCATTCCCTTTCCGTAAATCTTTTGGTGCCGTCAACGCGAATAAATTTTGAGTGGAGCAAGAAGGGATTGGGATGCCAGGAGTGCGATTTCAAAAGACACGGCGTGGAATGGTCACTGGTAATTACTACCACGTCAAATTTCAGATCCAGAATCTCGGGAATGAATCTGTCTACTTCCTCAATCGCCTTCACTTTTTTCTCCCAGTTACCATCTTCGCCGGAAGAGTCGGTCTTTTTAATATGCAGATAGAAGAAGTCGTGTTTCTCAAAATTTTCCCTGAGTGTCTTCAGCTCATCCTCTATAGTCTCTCCCGTGGTAAGAATTTCCATTCCCACCAGTCGAGCCAGTCCTTTATACATCGGGTAAGTGGCAATCGCTGCCGGAGAGAGATTGAATAGTTCCCCCATAGAGGGAATCCGGGGAACTTTGGAAATTCCCCTTAGAAGTACCGTATTGGCTGGATGTTGACTTTTCAAGACCTCACTTGCTTTCTTGACGAAGCTGTTGGCCACCTCTTCTGTTTTCTTAGCCTTGCCGGAAAGCGCCCGGGCAGGTTTTGCCTTCTCTCCGTTTTTCTGAGGGTCGGCATCGCTGACAGTACCGTTCAGGCCATCCCCGCGAAAAATAACCACAAAGCGGTGCTCTTTCCCGGGTCGGATAAGAACTTTCACCCCTTTTATCTTCTCTATCTTCTTCCCCAATAGAGCGCAAATTTCTCTATTCTTCCCCGTGGAGATTCTCCCCGCCCGGCGGTCCACAATTATTCCTCGCCTGTCCATGGTGGCGAAATTACCTCTGGCTGCCATATCTTTGTGAGTCAACTCCAAACCTATACCCAGGGCCTCCAGAACCCCTCGCCCAATAATGTACTTTACCGGGTCATAACCGAATAGTGCCAGATGGGAAGGGCCACTGCCCGGTGTAATCCCATACCCTACAGCGTCGGTTAACCCACAAATCGAGCGAGAAGCAAGATGGTCCAGATTGGGAGTTTTGGCTCTCTCCATTTCTGTTTCTCCATCCCGGGGCAGACCGCCAACCCCATCCAGTACCAGAAGTAAAATTTTGGAATCTGTCTTAACAGAAATTTCCTTAAATATACTTTCCGAAACCATTTCTGTCTCCTTTCGCTTCGCTCAATCCGACCGGGGTT
>JABAOC010030380.1_pt2 | contig 11666 bp, 8 predicted proteins | sample 7062161 | NCBI WGS metagenome assembly JABAOC01 (sample SAMN14538625, study PRJNA623070) | marine sediment metagenome | biome: marine biome [ENVO:00000428]; feature: marine pelagic biome [ENVO:01000023]; material: deep marine sediment [ENVO:00002113] | place: India: Gulf of Khambhat ... | reverse complement strand
CCGTACTTTTTGCAGATCGGGATGATTTCAGGGAGGTTGGAGAGGTCCCCATCCATGCTGTAAACACCTTCCACACAGACGATCACTCTTTTTGTCTTCAAACTCTTGAGGACTCTCTCCAGATGCTGAGGGCTGTTATGGCCGAATACTTTTATTTTGGCCCCGGACAGCCTGGCTCCGTCATAAATGGACGCATGGGAAAGGATATCAACCAGCGCGATATCTCCGGGCCTGAGGAGCGCTGATAATATTCCAAGATTCGTCGCGTATCCGGTTGAAAACACGATGGCTGATTCTTTTCCCTTCATTTGAGCAATCTCATCTTCCAGCTGCTTTAATAAACCATAGTAGCCGCTGAGGAGTGGCGCGGATACAGCTCCTGTCCCGAATTCATCGATAGTGCTCTGGACAGCTTTAATCACCTCGGGATGCAGAGAATACCCGAGATAATTGTATGAACAGAAATTTAAAAATTTCCGGACCTTATGGGAGAAATGGTCGTAGACGTTAAATTCAGCGGCGGGAGCAGACATAATCGGCTGGCCATAAATCATGTACTTTTTCTTCATGGCATCAGAAATGAATTCCCAGAAATAATCCGCCACCTCAAAGAGATCATCGCTCTCAAAATCATAGAAATCCGCCAGAGTAAACGCGTCACAACTGATCTTTTTTCCCTGAAAATCCTTTTTACTCAAAGCCATCTTGCTCTCCTGAATGGATCAAATGAATCTCATGTTTAAATCTGTATTATCAAAATAAACTCTTCCTCAATATTCTATTAGCCGCCTATTGTATCAATCTTCTTCAAATACTTCAAAACCCAACAGGGAAACGATAATGAAGACTGCAAGCAGAAGTCGTCTACCCTTGAGGAATGTCCCCATATTACCGTATTACATCTTGACCAGTTCTTCGATCTTGAACGGGCATTCCTGTTCGATGCTGCGGCGGGCTGCAATTCCGATCAGGATGGAGAGCGCTCCTTGCCGGCTTCCTGCAGCCTGTCCCAATGGATCTGGCCCTGGTTTCCTGAAGATTCTATCCTGCATAATCTGGTCGGCTCCCCAGTGGCCGCTTCCACCTGATTTCATGCGGAATGTCTGGCTTGTTTTGAAATTATGGGTTATCCGGAAATCGGCCAGACTGGTGACTTTCCAGGGCTGGTTGTGGTAGATACGGGCATCCAGCCTGCCCTTCGTTCCATTAAAGCCGACAAAATACCCCTCATACGGCATAAAGGCATTCAGCGAATAACTCATCATCACACGGTTGTGGTACTGGACCTGAGCCGTCATGGTGTCCCAGATGTTGATCTTCTTCCGGAAAACGCAGGAATCCCGGATATAGCCATCCGCAGATTCAGCTTTGACATAAAGATTCATGAGGTGTTTGTTCGTGGTAATATCCCAGTCAAAATCACACTTCTCTTTGTGTGGGCAGTTCATGCAGCGGACGCTGCGGAAAGGGCTGTTGTAGCCGTATGTGCGAAGCTCGCCGTGGGCATAGACTTCCACTGGCTCTGCGGAGAGCCACCAGTTCATCAGGTCAAAATGGTGTGTCGCTTTGTGGACAAAGAGAGAACCGGAGAACTGCTTGAGCCCGTGCCATCTGCGGAAATAAGACGCACCGTGGTAGACATCCAGATAATAATTGAAATCGACTGAGGTGATATCTCCAATCTCCCTGGACATCAGGATTTCCTTGATCTTGACGGCTTCTGGGCTGTAGCGGTAATTGAATGTCACAATGACTTTCTTGCCTGTTTTTCTCTCAGTATCCAGAATCTCCTGGGCCATTTTCTCGTCTGTGGCCATGGGTTTCTCAGTAATCACATCGCATCCCATCTTCATCGCCTGGCAGATGTATTTGGCGTGAAAGCAGTCTGTGGTCGTCACTATCACTGTATCCGGATGGGTGTCTTTTATCATTTTCTGGAAATCAGTGAATGTGGGACAAGTCGCTCCCATGTAGCCTTTGGCATACTCCATCCGGATGGGATTGATGTCACAGAGGCCGACCATATCCAGGACATCGCTGTATTTTTCGAGGAGTGTTTTTCCCCAGGTGCCGCTTCCTCTGATTCCGGTTCCGACCAGAGCCACTTTTAATTTTCTGTCTGGTGGTTTCGCCAGCACTGGCGATTTCCTCAGCAAAGGGAGGCTGGCCGCAGCCAGAGCCATCTTGGCTGAAGAGGACAGAAAATCTCGCCGGCTGAGTTTTGATTTATGCTTTACCATGAAGCCCTCCCCATATCCAAATTTTAATCCTCCTTTCCGTAGCTTCTACCACAGGAGAAAAAGGATGTCAAAATGCAAGATGGAGAGTAAAGAAGCGTGAAGAGGGGAACGTCCTCTATTCTATGACGTAGCGGGGGTGAGTTCGCTTGGCTTGTTCGGCCTTATTCAGGTCGGCATCGACTGTCAAGAATGGCTTTTTTTGAGTCGTCTGGCCCAGAACATCACCATCCGGTCCGACAATCCAGCCCTGACCGCCAAGGTCTGCTCCTTCACCGCTGAGATTAATGCGGTTGGATGAGAGGCAGAAGGCACCCGAGACAACGGCGGCGGCGCGTCCGGCCACAAGCCATTTATCCAGCGTGGATTTTGGCGTGGCCCGTGGGCAGGCCACCAAATGGACTCCCATTTTGCCGTACGCACGGGAATGCTCGAAAAACCAGATTTCTGTGCAGATAGCAAACCCGATCAAAGCCTGTTCTGTTTGCATCGGGACAAAATCTCTATCGCCCCTATCATACCAGGAAGCCTCCCAGAATCCTTCCTCATTCGGTAAATAATATTTGGAGCGTGCGGCCTGAAGTCTAGCCTCTTCTTCCCAAATGAAAGCCTGGTTGAAGCGTTTGCCATTTTGATCGACCGGGCGTGTTCCAAGAACTATGGCCGGAGCCAACTCTTTAAGGCGAAACTCCCACTTATCATGCACGTTCACAGCCTCTTCCCAGACGGATGGATCATACTCCTTCTTCCAGGCAAACCAGGGATAAAAAGTCATCTCGGGGAGAAGCACTAGATCGCTTTTTTCGACTTTCACATGAGAGACGAGCAGCTCCCAGTTTCTGGCAAAATCATTCGGTTCGTTGTTCAATTCACAGACTGTGATTTTCATTGTATATATTTTTCCTTATGAGATTGCCACACTCTGTTCGCAACGACATTTACCAGGACTGCCACACTACATCCGCAATAACACTTATCAAGATTACCACACTTTGTTTGAAATGACATTTTGTGAGATTGCCGCGTCACTACATTCATTGCATGACAACCCCGCAGAGAAAGGGACTCGTTTCCTTTTTCTGCGCTCCGTTTATTTAATTGGGGACAGTCCCCAATTTGTGCTCCTATTTTTGCTCATTTGAGTATCAACAGAGAAAACGAATCTGACAGGACCAGATACTCACCGCAGACAGTAACCGCAGCCGCCTCACCCGGAGTATCGAATTGACTGACTAGTTTCGGGGCTTTCGGATTGCTGATATCGACTTTCATCAAGCCGATAATCTCATCCGAGACATAGGCATATTTTCCTTTGACAGCCACTCCGTTGGAAAAACCTTCAGTCGGACATGAACCGACAATCGATGGCGCCTTGGGATCACCGACATCGATTATCTGCAGACCTGAATCACCGTCAGCCAGATAAGCATACTTCCCTTGGATGGCCACTCCGTAAGCCAGACCGGGCGTTTCAAGAGAACTCACAAGGTCAGGCGATGCAGGATAGCTGATGTCTATGATGTGAAAGCCAGTATCGCTGTTGGCCACATAGGCATAGTCTCCGCTGACTGCAAGACCGTAGGCAAACCCAGGCATCGGATAAGAGCCTATTATCTTAGGCGCTTTCGGCTCACTGACATCTATGACATGAAAGCCGGAATGGTCAGATGTCATATACACCAAATTCCCCCGTGTAACCACAGTCCTTGCCACGCCGGGTGTGCGGAGAGTGTGGATAATATTTGTTTTCAATGGGTCTCCGACAGAGAAGGTCTTGAGTGACCATCTGTCGGTGATATAGACATAGGCCCCGTCCGCCGTCAATCCATGAATCCCTCTCATCCGTCCCCTGGAGGCAACCACTTTCGGCGCATAAGGATCACTGATGTCTATCACCTGCAACCCTGACAGATCTCCCACAGCGTAGATCATTTTCCCTATAGCGGCTGACACAATAATTGAGCCAGGCGTGTAGTATAAGCCTGCGGTCACAGGTGAAGAGGGGTCGGTAATTCTCAATAAATGAATGCCGGCAAAATAATCCACGACATAGGCATAGTCCCCACTGACAGTCACATTCCAGGCTTCGTTATACATGGTGTACTTACGGGTTGCCAACACATTCAGAGCCTTTGGATCACTGATATCGATGATCTGGAAGCCTCCGTCATACAGGTTTCCGACAAAAGCATGATTCTCTCTCACGGTCACTCCCCGGGCGTAACCGGATGTCATAAGAGAAGAGATCAACTCCGGAGAAGATGGACGGCTTATATCTATAGCCAGAAGCCCGGGGGAACCGTCCGCCACATAAGCCATATTCTCGGAAAGAGCCACACTTTCAGCCGTACCCGGGGTGTCATACGCGCCTTCGAGTTTGGGCTTTGAGGAATCGCTGATGTTTATGATCTGAAGTCCGGAAGAGCCGTCTGCGAGATAGGCATGATCCCCGCTAATAAATACTCCCCCGGCTGTCCCGGGTGTATCCAGAGAAGCAGCCAGCCTGGGAGAAGAAGGATGGTTGATGTCTACTACCTGAAGACCATAAGGGCCGTCTGCCAAGTACGCATAGTTTCCGGCTACAGCTACATCTCTCGCTTCGCCTGGAGTATCGAAAGAACCCTTGAGAACAGGAGCGTTGATATCAGAGACATCCACGATTTGGAGTCCTTTGACTCCTGCGGCCACATAAGCGAAGTTATTATTTATGTCTATTGCGAATCCCCCTCCGAGGTATAGACTGGAGACGAAAGCGGGTTTACTTTTATCCGACACATCCAGGATAACAAGACCGTTCAGGAAAGCGCAATAGGCGTGCTCGCCGACGATTTTCGCGTCATAGGCTTTGGACCAGAGTAGACTACTAACGTATTCAATTCCCGAATCCTGGGAGGGTTTTCCAACGCCTGAACAAACCAGCATTAGGATTAATGCTGTGGAAAGCAGTTTTTTCATGGAAGAGATCATTTTTATTCTCCGCATTTATACTTTTTATGAGATTGCCACTCTTTGCCCGCAATGACAATCATACTATCTCACTTTATTAATTAGGGGCTATCCCCAATTTATCTCAGATTAAAATGTCGTCTTGCCAGCCCAGCTTGATCAGATCTATTTTACTCGGGTCGCTCGTGCCCAAGCCGTGTATCACATCTGCATCCCGAATGTGCCTGGGCACAGGCGGGATGGCTCTGTCTTTGCCGAGTTGTTCGGTGCGCTTGGCTATGATGAGACGCAGACCGGTCGCATCCACTGCTACCGGATCCTGTCCGACAATCAATCCTCCATAATCCCAGACATATCGCCGGCTGAAGTGGTGGGGACCCCGTCCGTGATACTGAGGAGTCAGGGCACAGAGAATATTCAACCGCGTTTTCCCTTTAACTTGAGGCAGATAAAAAAGTGAGCCCAAGTCCGAGCAGCTGTTCGGGTGATGAGCGGACTGAGATTTGGCAAACATGATGTAGTTCTTCATGCAGCCGCTAACTCCGGCTAAATAATGGGTCCGGAGAGGTCGGACATTGATCAGAGAAGTGGAATTGACAAATATCGGATTGGTCCGAACAGTGTGGTCATCAATACCGATATTTTCTTCCTTCACTCCGACATCGATCAGCCGCCGCTTGATAGCGTTCTCAACTTCAGGCGGAGTCGGGAGGTACGACCAGACATTGCTCTTTATCCCCACGATTTCTCCCGGTTGAATTATCTTTTTGAAAGCCTCGACCGGATCATCCTGACCGAACAAAGTCATAACCGCTTCATCCAGCATTTTCTGGATGACCTCTCCATTAATTCTGGAGTTCTCATCCAGTGCATCCTTATGACGAATCAAGATGACTTTTGATTTCTTGACCTGTTGTACGGGAAAACTCCATGCAGCTCCTAAGACCGCCACAGTGCTTCCCTTGATGAAATCGCGTCGTGTGATAACCTTTCCCATAGTCATATCACCTTTAATATTGGATTAGGGCGTATTCTCAAACACAAACCCTTTTTTCGTTCATTCATCCCTGTTCATCCGGTCTGGTTACCCGGCCGTGCCGCCTCCACCTCCGCCTCCGCCACCTCCGCCTCCGCTGAATCCGCCGCCGCCTCCGGAGGAATAATGGGCCGCAGAGGTACTGGCCTGGACGATGGAAGTGGACATCGACTCGATGCTGTTGATCATGCTCTCGATGCGTCCGCTGCTTATAAAAGCCATCCGGTTGAATCCGTAGTACCAGACCGGTGCCACAGCCCGCTCATCCTTGAGAATGATGGGGAGCTTTTTAATAATCTTCTTTGCGTTTCCGAAAAGAATACCAAACACTAAATAATGCTCCCAGAGCTTATAAGCCTCTGGAGGCAGATCCTTAAACCGGGCAAAATCATCCAGAAACCGGTCAAGAGCTCTCCACAACTCATTCTCCCTGGCCCAATGGCGGCCTCTTCGCTTGATCTTCGGAATCAGGATGCTGGATAGCAACAAGAGCACAATGTTCCCAGTGAAGAAGGCGATCGGCATTGTGGCGGCCAGGAATATAGTGCGCATCCTTGAGCTGGCCGGTTCGATAAACTGGAGCGTCTTGGACTCCCTCCGCACTGATTTCATCCATCCCCTGTACCACTTCTGAAATTCCTTGGCTTTCTTCTGGAGATAGTCCTCGAGCTCTTCGAGCTTGATCTTGGCTCCTTTCTTGGGGTATTGTTCTCCCACTGTAACGAACAGATGGTGAAGGAGCGCATGCTCGAAAGAATGGAGCTTTGAATCATCCATGAATTCTTTCTTGAGTGTGACTGTTGTTTCGTACACCTGCTTTGACCCGAAAAGACGCCTCTTTTCCACGAGTTTGTCATCCATTTCGACATAGCCCCGCCTGGCCAAGTCAAACAAAGTGGCTGTGAACGAGCGGGGCGTAATATCCCGGCCTTCGCGGATAAGCACCTCGACAAGGGCGGGTGAAAGGTCTGAGGGAACTTCCCTGTAGTATTCAGGGATATCCTCAAACCTGTAATCTTTCCCGACTTTTTTCCAGGAGCGCGCATAAAAGGGCAGCCAGATCAACGGAGCAGCGATTAGCCAGCCCAACCAGATATAAAGCAGGCGCCTCTGGCTTTTCTGTCTCTGTACGGCTTCCTCTTGGACCCGGCGAGCTTCCTCGATTGTCTCCTGCACAAAGCGGGCTTCTTCCTGCATTATGGATTCCCTTGTGTGACGGTTGGAGGAGACGCCAGAGACAAACCCTGCAGGCCAAACCATCCGGATCTCCATGAACTGTCCGGCTCGGATGTTTGAGGCAGTGAAACGAGTCGTTTCCCTGTCTACAATTTCCGCGTTGCCTGAGAGCGGCCCATGACCGTAAACAAGGATATCCTCCTGGCGGCTCACAGGTTCAGGGAGGTGAACGACTACAGTCGCGGATTTCGTGGGCTTATCCCAACCGTTTCCGATAGCCTGCCAGTAAAGCTCTGACACATCTGGATAGGAGATGATCCCGCTTCTCAAGCGATAATGAAAATGAAAGGTCCTCTGCTCATTAGAAGCGGCATAATACCATTTGGCCTCAAACATCCCTCCCCTCCGAGAGGTATCCATTCTCAGCGGTCGTCCGCGCTCATCAAGGACCTTGAAATCTTCAATGGAGACATTGTAGCTATATCCCTTCCTGGACACACGAAGAGGGATCCGGAGCGATGCCCAGGAAAAACTTCCCTGGAAATCGTATGTTCGGTACTCATCCACAGTGAAAGAACCATCTCGGGCAATATTGATCTCAATCCTGACATTGGGAAAATAGAAATTCTTGGATTGGGCCTCGGCACGGAAAGAAGAAGACAGGAGAAGAAAACAGACAACCAGAATAACTACGGATGTCTTAATCCTGGATTTTCCAACCATTACCCTTATCCTGCATAAAACATCTTTTAAAGTTAGGGGAAAAAATAGCACAATCCGAATGTTTTGTCGAATAAAATAGGGCCGCATCTTAACATTTAGCCCTCTTCCTCAATTATTGCCTGTTAATCCTTAAAGTCCAAAATGTTAAATGTTGGGACTCGACCCCTAATATTAATACCTGAGCTTCCTAATTATGAATCAAACCTGCCACATGAGGAGAAACGCCGAATGTTAATAGGCAATCCCTAAACATAAGGATTGCTTTATCATGCAAAACATAAGGTTAGGATTGGATTATATAGCAACGGAATCTTGGCTATTCTCTGTCACAAAGTTGATATTGGGAATATTTATTTCTGTACGGTTACGGACATAGGCTGTTAATAAATGATACATTGTATGTTTCATTGTGTTAGAAAATCCCAGGAGGCAATATTGGCATATTATTTGCATAAACAATGGAGAATAGACGATTAAATAGAACAAACTGTATTGAACAGTTGAGATCAAAGAAGTAATGGAGGAGCCATAATGAAAGGAGCAAGATTAATTATATGTTTAATCGTAATGCTAATAACGAGCTTATTTTCATTTCAAAGTGATTTTACGAAAATATCCGGCCCTTACCTTGGGCAGAAGCCGCCAGGGAAAAATCCGAAGCAATTTGCCGATAATCTTTTAAGTTCTCTTTATAGCTTCCATCAGAGTATCATTGTTTTTACTCCTGACGGGAAAGAAGCATATTGGCAAGCCAGGGCCATTCCAGAGAAGCCTAATACCCTAGGAGACGATGGCATCTACGAATCTAAGTATATAGATGGCTATTGGACAACACCCAGAATCGCATCATTCTCAATAGTCAAAATGGGAGATACTAGTCCATTCATTTCCCCCGATGGAAAGAAGTTTTTCTTTATCTCAAAACGGCCAGTTGACAGCGTGAGTAAAGATTATAAAATATGGGTCATGGATAAAACTGAAAAAGGATGGTCGGAGCCAAGGCTTCTTCCGCCTCAAGTGAATTCTTTAAATATCATTAAATCATTGTCGGTGGATAGAAAATATAATCTCTATTTCTCAGTTTGGGATACGACTACCCGATACACAAGACTCAATATATATCGGTCGAGTTATGAAAATGGAGCATATTGCATCCCGGAAAAGCTCGGAGCGGAAATTAACAATATTTATCTCAAAAATCCCCATCCCGTCTATACAGGCTCACCCTTTATCTCCCCTGATGGAAGCTACCTGATTTTCTGGGTCTATGCTAATTATAATAACCGACTTCACATCAGCTTTCGTGAAAAAAGCGGTGCCTGGACTAAGGGAAAGGACCTGAGTGATGTGATAGGAGATAATACGGAATGTGACAATCCGTTCGTAACGGCGGATGGGAAATATTTATTTTTCCAGTATTTATTGAATGAATCAAGCTTTCCGGAAGGATTCGGTTGGATCGAGGCAAGCTTTATTGAAGAGTTAAGACTACGCAAATAGAACGTATCAATTTGAAATTAAAGGATAAAAACAGAATGAAAACTCTTAAAGTACTAATCGGATTAATATTAACTCTTTTAGCATTTCGGGTATCAACGGCGCAGGATTATAGTTTTTTTGAACTCGTGACAAATCGAAGGGATTCGCCTGAAAAAGTAATGAACGCTGTTGGAGTTAAAGAGGGGATGATTATTGGTGATATTGGAGCAGGTTGGGGACGCTACGCTATTCCCCTGGCTTACAAAGTGGGCAGTTCTGGAAAAATCTTTGCAGTTGATATTGATCCTGCCAGGCTTGAATTTATCCGGTACCGATGCAAACGGAATAATATCCAGAATGTTGTAACAATTCTTGGGAAGGCAGATGATCCGCTTTTCCCGAACGAACCTTTGGACATGGTTTTTATAGTTGACACCTACCATGCCTTAGATCCATTCACGCCAATATTATTAAAGATTAAATCCAAATTAAAACCCAGAGCACAAATCGTCATCGTTCATACTTTTTCAGAAGATGGGATAGCCAGATTAAGCCGTGAAACAAAAGAAGCCGGATTTGCGTTTGAAAAGCTAGGGAACACAGATTTCCTTTATCAAGGTACTAATGGAAAACCAGATGACACCGGTAGAGTGCATCGAGGTTGGGATATCTATTTACTAAAGTTGAAAAAGAATAGTTGAAAAAGAATAGAGTGGATCTCATTCGACAGAAACTCATAATATTAAAGTCCAGTCTTGGTTAAGCATCTTCATAATAAAAAATGAGATAGATGAAATAAAAGTTTTTGAATTATACTTAACCGGTTAAAAAGAACGTATTGAGGAAAGAAGAATGAAAGAAAACGCATCAGAAAACGGACTGCAGAGAAAGCTCGGGCTTTTCCCTGTCACCAACATCGTCATGGCCAACATGATTGGCGCTGGAATCTTCACGACTTCCGGTCTGCTGATGGGAGATCTCCTCAATCCCTCCATTATGATTGTGCTGTGGGTAGTGGGAGGGATCATTGCGCTCTGTGGAGCCTTGTGCTACAGCGAACTCGGCGCCGCCATCCCCAAGGCCGGAGGAGAATACATCTATCTTTCCAAGTTATTCCATCCTCTTTTCGGTTTTCTCAGTGGATGGGTGTCGTTCTTTGTCGGCTTTTCCGCTCCCATCGCTGCCTCCGCCATCGGTTTCTCCGAATACATGAGCCGGGCCTTTCCTCAAATACTGAACTGGGGGATTCTTGATGCCTCACTGGAAGAAACCATTCTCAAGAAGTTCTATGCCATTATTCTGATAGTCGTATTTACACTGATTCATCTTAAAGGAATCGTGTTCGGCTCTAAGGTTCAGAATTATCTGACCGTGTTGAAAGTCGGTTTGATTGTGGGGCTGATTTTCCTGGGTTTTTCTCTCGGGAAGGGAAGCTTTGGGCACTTTTCTCAGGGGGGCGACTTCAGCTTTGATTTCGGAGGATGGAAAGTCATCGGACTCTCCCTGATGTGGATCATGTTTTCCTACAGCGGCTGGAACGCTTCAGCCTACATTGGCTCAGAAATAAAAAACCCGAGAAAAAATCTGCCTCTTTCCTTGCTCCTGGGAACAGGCATCGTCATGCTTCTCTATTTCGGTCTGAATCTCTTCTATGTCTACGCCGTTCCCCCTGATGACATGAAAGGAGTCATTTCTATCGGTGGTTTGGCTGTGGGAAATTCATTCGGGAGTTCTTTCGAAAGCCTGATCTCCGCTCTGATCGCTTTTGCTCTTTTCTCTTCCTTGAGTGCCTTTATCATTCTCGGTCCCAGGGTTTACTTTTCGATGGCCAAGGATGGATATTTCTTCAAGTTCGCCTCAAAGGTTAACGGGATCCACCATGTCCCCTACAAATCCATCATTCTCCAGTGCATCATCGCAGTCATCATCGTGCTCTCCGGCACCCTCGATCAAATCTTCACCTACATGGGATTCTCGCTCGGGATTTTTCCGATACTCGCGGTCATCGGTGTCTTTAAACTAAGGCGAATGAAGAAGAGTGAGTACAAGATGCCCGCATTCCCGGTCGT
>JABAOC010042471.1_pt1 | contig 11672 bp, 14 predicted proteins | sample 7062161 | NCBI WGS metagenome assembly JABAOC01 (sample SAMN14538625, study PRJNA623070) | marine sediment metagenome | biome: marine biome [ENVO:00000428]; feature: marine pelagic biome [ENVO:01000023]; material: deep marine sediment [ENVO:00002113] | place: India: Gulf of Khambhat ... | reverse complement strand
GAGATCAAATAGAGCATCGCCAGCAGGATCGCCAGCCCGGGAAAGGCGAGTAGCGGCCTTGTCAATACGAGATCCCTGTGCCATAAGCACGCGCCCACCCACACGCTCACCCAGACGCTCCCGAACCCGATCAACGTTTCGCTGAAACACTGCCAGGCTTTCTGTCGGTAACGAGTCCAGAGCCTCATCGGTAATATCCTCGATCCGCTGCTCAAAGGCAGGCGTGATCTGTACTTCATCAATCGACTTGCCTAGAGTCTCGAAGCCATCAGACAAGCGCTTACGGGCGGTCTCAATGGCATCGTCGGAGATCCGATCTCCCTTGAAGCCGATGCTTTTCAATGCCGCCCGGTTCAGGGCTTTGCGGTTCTGCTCGTCGAGCTGTGACAAGGCGCCTTCGGTCAGGCTCGTGCGCCGCGTTGCGGCTTCGAGATTGCGCAATGATCGAGAGCCGGTACGCATCCCCGGGGTCAAGGTAAAGCCGAGCTTTCGCGCCAACTGACGCGCCCGATCACCGAGCGGTGAAGCGCTGGCGAATGGCGTTACGATCTTGCTGATTGCGCGCATGGCCAGATTAGACGCAGCGCCACCGGCCGCCCCGGCCGCGGCGCCCCGCTCGATATCCTCGCCCGTCAGCGCGCCAATCGCAGCGCCCGTGCCGATAGCGCCGGTTACAGAACGGCCTAGGCCGCCCGCGGCTAAAGTTGGCATCACATCGCCCGCCGCCGTTGCTACGGGGAACTGCTCGCGGATCGGGGCAGTCAGCGTCGGATCCGGCTCCTGTACGCCCGGGAGCGTTCGGGCCATCGCCCTGGACGCGGTCTCACCCGCCGCCGTCAGGGCCGCCTCGGTCGCGGGATCCACCGGGATCGACCCCTCCATACCAAAGCCTCTCACCGGCACTTCCCCACGTAATAGCTCATTACCGATCTGCGGCGCTCCGCCTAAATTCACGGGCGCATTCGGCCCTTGGATCTGAGCTAGCCGCTGCTTGGCCAAGATCCGCTTGGCTTGAATTCGCTTTTCTTCAAGGGTTGGCATTCAAAAAGGCGTCCAGCTCTTCCTCGCTTGCAGTATCCGGATTAAACCCCGCTTGCCCGGGTTGATCCAATCCAATGATCTCGCGGAATGCTTCCATCTGTGTACGAAACGCCCGCCCGCCCGATAACGCATTGCGGATCGACAATGGTGACGGAATATCGCGCAAAGCACGGCCGATATCCTCATCAGTTAGGATCCCCGTGGGCTGACGTAATCGCGCCAAGGCTTCCCCCGCTTGGCCGCGTTGTGCAGTAATGCGAAACTCGGCCGCGGATATAGCGTTAAGATCTCCCGAAGCAAGCGCATCTGATAAACCTTCGAGACTGGTCAAATAAGTCTCCATGACCGGCCGCGCCTGTTCCATGCCGATCTGTTTCTCGGTCTCGGCCTTGGCCCGTTGTTTAGCCGTTTGCTCTGCTATCTCACCGCCGAGATTCTGCTGGATCAATGGCTTCGGCTCTGGCGCTTCCCGTCCGATAGCTTCAGATTTCTTGACGATACGCCGTCCCGTGCTACTGGTCGGATCTGCGATCACCACGGTATCGGGCGTCGGCTCGTCACCTTCCGCCAATACCTTGATCTCACCGCCCGGCATGACCTGTACCAGATCATTATTGAACTCGCGTATATCCGGCTTGGCCGTCTCGCTCTTGCTCAGCTCTATGGCATCTTTCAAGCTCAGATCCCCGCTGGCCACGACGGCCGCCATTGCCGGATCCACACCCAACGCCTCAAGCCGCGCTACTTGACTCTGGTAAGCGCCCTCACGGGCATCCCGATCCCGCTTAGTACCCACGCCCAAGGCCGCCAGGCGCCCCAGTAGATCAAAGCCGCTGATCATCGGCCCGGGACGATTGGCCCTCTGCAATAGAAAATCCGCCATTGGATCGGACGAGAACGGAGATCCAGCCGCGCTCGTCGGGATCCCCATCGCTCCGACCATCGGCGCCACTGGCGTCGAAGGCAACGCCGCGCCTGGTCCCATCGTGGCCGCAGGCGGGGCCAATTGCCCGAGCATCGCTGCCACCGTCGGAGATAAGGGTAATAGACTCATCCGAACAACCCTCGGGCGCCGCGAGCGCCCCGCACGAAGGCAAACGGGTTGCCGCCCGCCATCCCCGGCAGAGCCGACAGCAAGCCCAATCCGCCCATGACATTACCGAAGCCAAAATTCGTCCGATCGTTCTTCCGTGCCGCGTCGCGCCAGAGCCAATCGGCCGCTCTAACCTTCTCCGCGTCGGGTAGATCCCAGATCGACTGCCCCGGGTATTGCCCGCGCAGGCGGTTTAGTAATTCTACGCTCTGATTCCGGGCGCCGACGTAGTTCCCCCACGCTCCCGAGCCCGTCAGCGTTGCGAGCGCCTGCAGGGGATTCATTTCACCCCCAGGCAACTGCACTGCTTGACGCATTAAATCGGGTATTTGATCGCTCGTTATTGGCGTGGGACGGGGCGGCGCATTCTGCCAATTTTGTTGCCTGATCATGTTGTTGATCCAGCCTACCGGATCTCCGACTTGACCATAGGCCAAGCCCGCCCCGGGTTGGCGCCAGTTATAGCGGTACTGATTCGGCGGCCCCGCAAAGTTCGTGCCAGGATTCTGCAAAAATGGCCGCATCCAGGCACCCGGGGCCTGACGCGGCGCGGGAGCCGCGGGCGTAAAGCTGCGGCGGCCTTGCGGCTGTCCGGCGCCTCGAAGCAATGCGGCTCTAGGTGGCAACGGCACTACAACAAACCTCCGAGCAGGATCGAGCCGATATCAAACAGGCCGCCCAGCAAGCCAGAGCGCTGACTTTGCGCCACGTTGGCATTGTACATATTCGCTTGATTGCCGAGACCAAAGGCGCCGGTTACGTCAATCGGATACGGCGCCTGAAAATTGTACTGCGGCACGGACACCGGACTCGCCCGCGTCAAAGCGAGCGCATTCTGAGCCAACTGGCCCTGATACGCCGGACCCTGCAACACGGCCGCCAGGCGGGCATCGTTCTGCATCTGGTTCATGAGCGCCAGCTCATTGAAGGCGCCCGGGGCCATATCCATCGCGCCGAAGGCCGCTGGGTTACCGGATTGCTCGAGGCGCTCGCGTAAGTTCCGCTCTTGTAAGTCGAAACCGGGCTGTAGGCGCTGTAATTGCGCGCTGACGGCCTGATCTCCAGACGGGATGGCGCCCAGTAGGCCATAGGCCCGCTGCATGCCTCGACCGCCTACGGCGAGCTGCTGGTGGAGCAGATTTTGAAAGGCGGGCGTGAGCTGAAAATCGAGTTGCGTGCTAAGCGGACCGCCGTAGCTCAGCCGCCCGAAGGGTGTCGTCTGCGTGATCCGGTTGACCTGCGCCTGGCGTCTTACGATCCCTTCGGAATCGATCGCCGGAACCGTCAGATCCCCGCCCGGATCGAAGATATCGCCAATGAAATCAAATAGCCCCATCTAAAAGCCTCCCGCCTGGCTCAGCTTATAGTCCGTGCTCAGCCACTCTAAGGCCGTATAGTCTTTGATATCGGCCGCCAAGGCCAGCGAATGATCGGAGCCATGGCTGCTCAGCAGGCGCCACTCGCGGGCCGTGCTGACGGTCCCGGAAGCGCCGCCGCTCCAATACGTCGTCTGTCCCGCCTCGTCGCCCCACTTGGTCGTAAAGCCCGCTTCATCACCCCAATGGGTTTCGGCCCCGGTCGGTCCGGTGGTCGCTACGGCGAGGATCTGTGGATCTACAAAATCCGTGCCAAGCTCGGCAGCAAAGGTGAGATCACCGGCCGAGCGGATGAGCGGGCGCACGGCGCGGATATGCGTGATCCCCGGGTTGCCGAAGTCGTGCCACGCCGTTTGCGCCCGAAGTTGGATCCGGGTCTCGCTGCTGCTCGAATCGTCCGAGGCGCCGGAAAAGAGCTTGTACACGGCGTTGTTGGTGCCGCCGTACAGATCTCCCGCATACTGGCCGAAGGTCCGGAACGGCCAGCCCGTGATCCGGGACGCCGCCCGGGTCTGGAGGTTGATCACGTGCTGCACGTATTGCGCGTTCGTTTCCCGCGGCACGTTCCCCAGCAGCACATTGAGCGGTTCAAATGTGAACAACTCCCAGCCATAGTTTGCGCTGTACTTGGTCGCTTCGGCTTGGACCGCTCCGGTCAGCGTCGACGGCTGCACTATCAAGGCCCCGGATTCTTGCAGCGCCTGGGACAGAAAGACGTAATCGAGCTCCGTCGCGATCACCACGTCACCGAACAGTTGCGCATAGCTGCGGCGGCTGGCCAGTGGACGTGGGATCTGATAGACCCCGACCAGTTGCCAGTTGACCGCATTGCCTGGATCAGATCCGGCATACACGATCGCCTGGCCCTCCGTGGTTACGAAGATCGCATAATCATCGGGACCCGTGCCCGTGTCCCGCGTCATGGCGCACATAAATAATATGTTTCCTTGCGCCCCGCGGATCCCGGACAGCGGGAACCGGGTCATGGTCCCGGGGATCGCGCCCAGCGCCCCGTACCAGAAATCTCGCGTGTTCTTCTCCCCGGCATACACGCGGTTCTTCCAGCTGTTGACCCAGATCAAGTTCGCCGCCGTCGGCCCCGTAGGCGCCCATGCCGCGTGGGTCGCGCCGTCATACTTCCAAGCCGCGTCGGTGCCATTGACGGCCAAGACTTGAGGCGTATTCGGGGCGCTCGAGTCAGCGAACACGGTCCACTGCCAGCGGTCTACGGTATACGTGCCGCGGACCTTGACCTGCGAGGCCGTGCTGCTGGATACGTCGGCGATCCCGCCGTCGGTACAGGCTAAGAGCTTCTCGTTAGCCCCATAGACGAAGCCGATCAGGGTCTCGACCTCATCCGCGGCCCACGACCCGCCGATATCCGTCGCGATATCCGAGACATGATCGGCATAGCCCTTGCGGGCGCTGAGCTTGCCGATCTGCGGTAACCAATTGTCTAGCTGCAAGGCATAACGCGGATCCATCTCATCCAGGCTATCGCGGGTATTCCAGCCCAGCACTGGCGCTGGAATGGTGGCAAAGCCCGTGCGGCCTTGCGCCTGGCGGGCCGCCGCTTGGGGATAGGTCGCAAGCATCAGGACCAGTCTCCCTCTGGGATATTCTCGGCATATTCCAGGCGCCGCGGCCCCATGCGGATGGTCTCGCCGCCTTCCTGGCTGTAGAGCCGATCTGCCAAGCGGTTGGCTTCTTCCTGCTCGCCGAAATACGGCTCACCGAGCGCCCGCAACAAGCGCCACTCGGTTTCGAGCTCCATCAGGTAATCGTCAAAGACCGGTTGATCGGCGTCCGCGGCAAAGTCCTCGCGATAGGCCGCCGAGCCATCATAGATCCACTCGTGGCTGACATACTCGAAGGCCAGCGTGTAGGCGCCTGCCGGATCATCGAGTAAAAAGAACTTTTCGACCCGTGGCACCGAGTCATCAACCTTGATCCGAAACCGGTGTTCGATCCCGCCGGACACCGTCAGCAAGGCTTCACCATATTGCCAATACGCGGGCGGTTGCGGGCCAATCAGGCTGCGATATAGCGAGCGATCGAAGCTGGATTCGGGGATCAGATGATGGAATGCCGGATCTGTCGGCAAGGCATACTCCTGCGTACCGGAGACCGTGGCGAACGTGTGCTCGTGCGTCAGCGCCCGCCAGTCGCGGGTCCGCAAATGCCGTCCAGCCGCGGACGCGGCGCGCAGGATCCGCCGTGCCGTGGCGTCCGAATTGCCGATAAAGCTATTCGGTACTTGTACGCCGAGGGCGCCCGCGACGTTTTGGCCGATCTGGAGTAGCGTTGCCATCGTTATTCAAGCGGGCTTCGAGCTCCGCGTACTTCTCGCGTAATTGATCCAGCTCTTTAGCCATCTTCTCCGGCGCGCTCTGACTTTCGAGATAAGCCTGCGCGGCTTTCTGCAAGGCCCGCCCATCGGGGCCGAGCCGTTGCAGGCTGCGATCCGGCAATCCGGCCAGCTCTTCGACCGTGCGCACGTCAGCGGATTTCAGCCCCGCCAGGCGCTCACGCGGGATCTCTGGGCACTCCTCTATCAAGATCCCTTCGGGCTTCAGATCTTCACCCCGGAGGAAGGCATCCCATGCCTTGCCATACTTTTTGATATGGAACTCGTTCACCACGACCTCGCGACCGNNATGAAACTCGTTCACCACGACCTCGCGACCGTCCGGGTAGATCTTCCTGATCAATTCACGATGGTTGCCGCGGGCATTGCCCGGGACGCGGATATCGCAATAATCATGCAGCAAATACACGGCCTCACCCGCGTCTGCTGACATTTTCTCGCTATACACCCGCTCCCGGGCAAAAGTGCCTACGGTCCCATCGACAATCTGCCCGCCCGTCTGCTCCTGCAACCGATCCAGGCTTTGCGTCGGATCGACCTGGCCGAACATTACACCGGCTCCTCGGCTTCCGCCTCTGGCTCCGGTGGCGGTGGCTCGGCCTCGATCTCTTCGACCGGCGGCGGGGCCGCGGCCTCCTCGAGCGCTTTGACCCGCTCTTCGAGCTTGCGGACGTATTTGTCCATAATCGCCTCCCGATCAGAATGGAAAATCACAACAGATGATCTTCGCGCTGGCGTCGATCGCCTGCGCACAGATGTGATCCGTATGTGCGGCGGTGGCTACGTCTAGGGTTCCATCTCCAGCGCCCGTAGGCGTCAGGCTGTCGCCGTCCGCCCCGGCCGTCAGCGCAATCGACAGCGTCGCTGGCCCTTTGATCTGGAGCCAGGCATATTCCAAGTCGCTCATGGTCACCTGAATCACGCCCGCCCCGACCTCGCCGGTGCAATCCGACAGATCCGAGCTGACCTTGAAATCAATCGGCCCGGAATCCTCGTAGTAGTAAGCGACCTCGCCGACCACGCCATCGACAGCCGCGGTTCCCTCGACATATTGCAAGTATTTGTAGATCTTACCGTCCACGTCCATACCCACCTGTCCAGGCTGATACTTCGGCGTCGTTGACACCGCTTCGCTTGGATCGATGATGATATACACGTTAATACCTCCGTTTACGGTTGCATGACACCTTGCAGCGAGCGATTGCTGCAAGTGAGATTCCCGGCAAATACCAACAGGCTAACAGTCGCATCCTGATTGATACTCGTCCGATCGGGTAACGGCACGAAATTACGGCTGACATGCGGGCGCCAGAACAGATAATTCGTGTTCAGCGCATACGCCCGCGTAGCCGAGAAGTTGGTGCCCGCCGGATCGTAGATCACGTCCGCGGCTTTGAACTGCAAGGCATTGAAGCCCGCTTGGCCGCGTGCCGGATTGTTGATCCGCTGGATATCCGTCAGAGCTTCCCAGAAATACTGGTAATAGGTCTCGCCCATCACCCATAGATTCGGCTCGTCGGTGCCACGGGTACAGCGCAAACACAAGGTTTGCATTGCGCCCTGAATCGTCGTGGCGCTAGCCGTCACGGACTCATCCGAGAAATCATACAATTTCGGCTGCCAGAACGTAAACGTGGATCCATTGATCCCGCCGCTCGTGCTCGCGACCGTGCTGTTGACGATATCCTGAAGGCCGGTGATCTGCTTGCCACCGGTGCCGGTGCCGTCGCTGTAGATCCCTTCGTGCAGATTATTCGCCATCGTGGCCTCTGCTACCTCGATCCGCGATTCCAGCAGATTCGTCACCGACTCGGCGCCGGTGTTCTGCACATCGCCTTCGAGGCCGCTGATCGTCACGGCTACGGCTGCCTGCTTGATATCCCAGTTGGACGCGCTAATCACGTCGCTCGGTGAGACATCCAGGACTTCGTAGCCTTGGTAGTATTTGAACGTGGAATTTTCCGCATAGCTCAGCTCTTGGACGATATCGCGCCCGCCGTCAAACGTGCGCACCCGTCCCGACATGCTGATCGCTCTCAAAACTCCGTTGTTACTCGTCACGTTGTCCGCGATCACGCCAGAGCGGTTTCGCAGTGTCGTCGTGACGAGTTCCGACAAATTCGGAGACGCCATTGGTTTTTACCTCACGATTCCTGCCGTTTTCATGGCGGCGCGAATATCATCTCGCAGATTGCCCGTGCTTGCGGGCGGACTGGCGCTATCGCTCTTGCCTTTCGGCAAGTTCAAACGGCGGCCTTTTTCCGCCCGCTGTACGTTGGCCTCGATCGTAGCCGCTTCGATATCCGCCGCGCTGGTCCCGCCGAGGCCGCCCAGCAGCTCCTTAGCTGCGTCGTAAGCCTCGGCGTAGGTCAGGCGTGGATCTACGGTGATCTTGGCTGCGATCACTTCCCGGATCTGCTCGGCGTCAGGATGATCCGCCTTGAAGGCATCCCATTCCCGTTGCGCCGTCGCTAGCTGTTGTTGATAGGCTAGCTGCGTCTCCAGATCTGTGATCCTGCGTGATTGCTCGCTATCCTCCACGTTCGGCACGTCAGACGTAGCGCTGGCCAAGGCGTCCGCGATCTGATCTCTCAGATTATGCCGCTGGATCAGCGTCAGCACGGCTTGACCGGGGTTCTGGTCGATATAGGCATCCGCGGCCAGTAAGCCCTGGATGTATTGATCGACGTGAATCCCGCTGCCGTCCAAGCGCTGCGCAAGCGGCTCGATCACCTTTTGCAGCTCTGCGTCCGACTTTAAACCGGCCTGATAATCCTTTTCCCGCCGTGAGATCGCATCTCGTGCGGTTTCTGGAAGATCAGCCCATACCTCCCGCTCGGCCTCGGTCCAGGACTGAGGCGCGGCGGGGCTTGCTTCGTCGATAGCGGTGGGCGTCTCGGCTCCACTTTCGGCGGGTTCGTCACTGGGCGCGGCGGGCGGTGGATCGTCCGATTCCGCCAACTGAGCCGCGATCAGCGCTCTGATTGAAGTATCGTCCCTATCAGAGGATTTATCAAACGTCGTATCGGCGTCCGTCTGGTCTCCAGACGGGTCGCTGGTGTTCTCGCTCATACTTGTCTTTTAGAAACTTCGGGATCTCATTGCCAATTTCCTGGCAGCCGTGGATCCGTAAGTGCTCACGATGCTTGGAGCGGCTGGTGATCCATTCGTCGGTGATGGTCGACTTATACGGCTTGATATCCTCCATAATCAGCGGGGCTTTATGCTCCCGCGGCGGGGCGCCGTCCGTGATATCGACCCACTCACCTTTAATCTTGCGGTAAACCCGCTTACCGGCCATTGCCCTGTTTTGCCAGACCGCGTCCAATCGCGTAACCCGTAGGCGGCAAGCTCATGATCGCCGCCAATACCTCCGGCGGCATATCGACGCCAAACGCCTTCATGAGCACGGCCAGGACTTCGATCACGACCACGATCCAGAATTCCGTCGTTTTATGCCCGTCTTTCATTCTCCCTACCTCCAAACAATTGGCCCAGCGCCAGCAGGATTTGCGCTTCGGCTTCGTCTGCCTTCAATCCCAATTCCTGCGCCTTCAAGGCCAGCTCTTGCGCCTCAAGCATGAATTCGCGCTCGGAATCGACCGCTTGAAGCTGTAGCTTTTGCTGCTCTAGCTGGGCTTTCTGGGCTTCGGCCACGGTTTGCGGATCCGGCTCCGGTGGCTGCTGAGCGGCTTCCTCCAGCGCCAGCTCCACATCCCGGCCGAGCTTGAAGCGGCGCGTAATGGCCTGTAATAGCGGCAAGCGGGCGGCTTCCGGAAGGCCCGCGGCGGCCGAGGCGTAGGCCGTCAAGCCCTGAAGCATTTCGCCGATCTCTTGCTGGGATTCCCGCTGATCCGCGGCGATGGTCGAATCGGTTTCGATATCGATGGCAAAATTCCGCAACGGATCCAAGCGCAACAGCAGCAAGATCTCTTCCGACACCTCGCCGCCGCTCATGAGGCTGATCGTCTGGGGCTCGAACTTCTCGGCCACGAGCTCAGCCTGGATCCGCATGAGATCCCGCAAATAGCGCTGCACGGCCCGTTGCCGCGGTGCAATACGCAGCCCGCCGTACTGGCCCTTGAGGCGTTGAGCCGTTGCGGTCTCGCGGGGGTCCGATTGTGCCCGCTGGATATCCGATAGGCCGATCACTTGATAGATCGTATTCAGCAAGACCTCGCGTTGCTGCGTCAGGGCGACGAAGGCGTCGACCTGGGGCTTGATATCAATGAAGTCCATCACGCCCTGAAGCCCGCCCTTGTCCGTCAGGGCGCGCCAGTCCGGCACGGACAGCAACCGGTTACGGTTGCGGAAGATCTCGCCCAATTGCGGCAATGCACCGTCGTAGGCGCCCCGGACCTCGATCGTCTCGACGATGTTGCGGATCCGGGACGTGATCTCATTGAGCTCCACGGCGAGATCCTGATAGATCACGTATTCGGGGATCGGCAACAACGTGCGCGGTGTATTGATCGTGCGGATCGGCTCACACGTCGGGAAGAACTCGCGCAGATTGTAGTAATCAGGCCCGTCCTGATACGTCGCGAGTGGTCCCGTCTCATTGCCCGGACTGACGAAGATGATCTGACGCTCGGTCTTGTCCCAGATCTCCCATACCTCGGCCCGCATGAAGATATCTGGCTGCGCATTCAGATCATTCGTACGGCGGGCGCCTTTGCCCTCTACTTGAACCGTCAAGCTGGTCCGCTCCGCGGCCCCGCGGCCGAAGCTTTGCTTCAGCTCGTCCCGGGTGAACAAGTGCCGGAAGGCGATCCACCGCACGTCGGCCCACCGCTTAGCGGGCGTATGGCGGAAATCATTATACGGGACGTGCTCTTTGTCTGCGCGCTCGAAGTGCAGCTCCTCCAGCTCGACGAATGGCTGCTCGTCGATCGTGATCACGTTCTCCGGGGCGATCTCGTTGTTATTGGCGGTGAAGAACCGATCTGTATCATCTACCGATAGCATCGTTAGCGGCTCTTGGCGCTTGACGATGGTCGGGACGTAGCGGATCCGCATGACCCCGCGCCCAGTCAACAGCAGATCTGACAGCATGCAGTCAACTTGCTCGGCATAAGGACTGGTATCGTTCAGATAGCGCAAACAGCGCTCGATGATCTCGGCCGCTTCGCGCTCCACTGGCGCCGGCACTTGGACCCGCCGACGAATGTCCGGATTCGGCACGGCCCCGAACAGCACGGGACGCAGCGTTTCCGTGTTGCTGTGCAGCACGTTAAAGCTGGACGAGGCGAACGTGCTGATCTCGCCCTCATAGAGCTTGATGATCTCGCGGCTGCGATCCTCCCACTCTTTCTGCCACGTCCCGGCCGTCTCCAGCTCTTCCAGCCAGCGCCCTACGACGCCCGCCTTGCCCGGCATGTAATCGCGTAAGGTTTCGACTGTCATGGCTCTATGAAGATCGGCTTATTGTGGCCAGCAAAGTTAATGAAGCGTAGCGGGCGCTCTTCGCCGAAGTGATCCTTCGGCCAGACCTCGCGGATCTTGCCCGAATGGCCCGCTGCATGGGCATCCCGGAAGACATCGCCCTTAATAGCGATCAGCACGGGGTTGTCCGGATCGGTGTAGTCGTATTCATCCGGCTCGAACGGATCCACGGCCGCGAGCTCAGTCCAACGCGGACACGCCGCATCGCGCAACCATTCGAGCATATCGGCGCGGATCCGCATGCACATCACCGATCGGATCCCCGCCATCTGCCACGCCCAGGTGAGATAATAGGGGTCGAATTCAGCGGGGTTCTTGCCTTCATTCGGCTGGCCCTCGCCCGTGGTAC
>JABAOC010007605.1_pt1 | contig 11678 bp, 15 predicted proteins | sample 7062161 | NCBI WGS metagenome assembly JABAOC01 (sample SAMN14538625, study PRJNA623070) | marine sediment metagenome | biome: marine biome [ENVO:00000428]; feature: marine pelagic biome [ENVO:01000023]; material: deep marine sediment [ENVO:00002113] | place: India: Gulf of Khambhat ... | reverse complement strand
CTCCACCAGTCGAGCCTGTTCTTCCTTATACGCCGTGCGGTATAACACGGAGATTGTAATCCCGGCGAGAATCAGAGAAGCAGCAGCCATGATCAAAATTAATAAAAGGAGGCTCTTACGCTCGCCCATAGTTTTTCTCCTTGAGCGTGGGGTTCTACTGTTTTCCAACTTTTAGAGCGAACTCTGTTTGACGACCCTCTGGTGAAGGGGTCAAAACCTGAGTCGGTAAGATGTTTAAAAATACTCAGAAACAGCCTTATAAGTCAATCCCATGCTGAGAGTGATGGTTTCTTAGGAGAGTGACCAAGCCAAAATTAGGTAGAATAGGATAATCGGGGCAAAAACAAAAAATACGGCGTTTCCCCTCATGAGATACATGCTTCACCCCATTTATTACCCACGGAATTAAGGGGTTATCATAGTAACTGAAGTAATTAACTCTTAACAGAGATTCCCAGAAATATCCTGCGAAAGTGAGTAAAAATGGCTGATGTGAGAACCTCGGAGATTCAAGAACCATTCCCGAGGGAAAGAACATAGTGCTCCATGGGCTCAAGGGAGCCCTTAATATGAAAAAATACAGGAGGTAAGCGAGATGAAAAGGTGTCTTATCCTGGTTTTTCCGTTGTTGGTGGTCCTTGTTTTTGTGTCGGTCATTCTAGGAGAGGGTGTGGGTTTGCCGCCCGCTGATGGTGAGAAGTTTTGGACCTACATTACCGAAACGGACTCCTACTTGGGGTGGGGGTACTGGCCGGGCCATTATGGGATCTACCCGGGAAAGAGTCCTCACGGAGCGTTCTTGAAGGTTTACGCCAATGGAATCGCCTTGAAGGCTGCCCGGGAGGGAAAGCCTATGCCGTACGGGGCAATTCTCGTCAAGGAGAACTACGGGAAGGATAAAAAGACCCTCATGGCCGTCACGCCCATGTACAAGGTAAAGGGATATAACCCTGCGGGGGGCGACTGGTTCTGGGGGAAATACGGTCCCGACGGCAAGATTATGGCCTCAGGCAAAGTGGAAGGCTGCATTAAGTGCCATGGGGTACAGAAGACCAAGGACTGGATTTTCACCGAGGCCAGGTAATGTGATCTTTTCTCACTCGGCGGAGGGGAAGTGAGGAGTTTCTCCTCTCCGCCTTGATTCCCAAAGCCAATTTTCCCCGTAAACCCAGTGGATAGCGTCGTTCTCTTGCAGGGTGAAAAGCGTCATTTTTTGATTTTCCCAGTAAACATGGTTTTTTTATTTCTGGTATAATACCCGGCACGCGACGGCGTAGTGCTAATGACCGTGTCGAGCGGATTGGGTAAGAAGAGAAGGCAAGCCAGAATGACCTGCCTTCTGCAAAAGAGACTGATTGTTTCCTACCCTCAAGCCGCTAAGGTCTTTTCGAATCATCGAACTTCGGGTCCAGGGCCTTTATGGAATCCATGAGAAGCTGGATAGCGTACTTGCTGTTATGGATTCCCTTGCTCCTATCCTCCTGCACGAACTTGTAGTTATAGAGGCCGGCAACGACTTCGATGGGATACTTCACCTTGTTCCTGATAAATTCCCCTTTGGAATCGTAAAGCGGGTCTTTCATGGTTTGTAAGAGACCCGTGCCCTCCTTATTGATCAGTCTTTCATAGAGACCCTGCACCTCTTCCTGGACATGCTCCACCGTTGCATCGCCGTCGTAATCGGCTCGAGCCTTCTTGTCAAATATGGTAGCATTCTTTACTTGCTTCATTTCCTTGTGACAGCCCGACCCCAGACATCCGGCCACGTTAACCTTGGGTGCCTCATGCACCTCGCCTTCCACGCTAAAGCTGTGACCACCTACCGCAGGGGTGAGGCTATAGCGCTTCGTCGGCAGCGCCATGTGGCAGGTTACGCAATTGGCCTTCTTGAAACGAGCATGTATGGTATTCGAGTACTTCTTCCCGGGAAATTCGTACGCATTCGTTCCCAGAAGCATATCAGCTTGTGGTCCGTGGTGCGGTCCCCAGTGAGAGGAGGAAATCTCTCTCTCCTTCACCTCCTCGGTGGCGGCCCTTCTGGCCTGGTGGCAGTTGGCGCAGAGGTTGCCGTTTCCCTTGTCGTAGGTTGTTCCATTTGCAAGTGTAACCGTGTCGGCCTTTCGGAGCGAGAAGTCACCTGTGGTGTGGGGGTCGTGACAGGTGAAGCATCCGATTTCGGAAGGGTTTGAGATAAACCCCTTTTCGTCCACCTTACCCGTCTTGGCATACTCTATGAAGCCCTCGTTGGTATGGCACTTTTGACATCCCCCCCCGTTGGCATAGGATGCGTTTCCTATGTTCTTGTGGCCAGAGGTCATAAATTGCGCCCTGATACCCCGAACGGGATATTTTGGCTCGGGGCCATGGCAACTTAAACACCCTTTTGAAAAGACAACTTCCTCTGCCCAGGAACTAAGAGGAAGTATAAGGACTAAGAAGACCCCGAGTACTGCGACCAATCCTAATGCCCTGAAAGGTTTCATTGTGCTCCCTCCTATTCAAAGTGGTAAAAGATAGACCTTGGGTTCCCCTCCTTAACTCAACCCACAGAAATTCTGCAATGCGTGTGCCACCACATTAGGATGAAATAAACAAGGGAAAACAATGGGTTAGAGGATTCCCGAAATGTATTACCGAACGGAAATTTGGTGAAATCACCAGTTCAATTGGGTGATTTCACCAAATAGGTGGATTCTGGCCGAGTGTGGAAAGGGCTTCTGGCAACAAGACCAAATTGCTACTCGGTATTCCTAGGAGCGTAATGCCAGCCAATTGCTAGCTTGAATTGGCAACCCCTATCGGATATACTGCGTGGTAAAACAAAAAGGAGACCGGGAAATCGAATTTTCTCTGGTCGGTCTACACCGTAAGATCTGGGAGTTCTTGAGGGTATCCCTTGCACGCCCCGGTTGCTTAAAACCCGGGGCCTTTATGGAAAACGACTTCGACATTGAATGGACGGACTTCAAACATGAGGTTTTTGTCGTACCCATATGGGTGGGGGACACCTATCTATCAAGCCTTTGATGGGTTATTTAAAGGAGAGATGGATCCTAATTTAAAAGAGAGGGAATTCACCTTATTGTACGGAGGGAAGGAAAATGCGTGATGAGGAGAGAGTTAAAATCAGCCCGTCTATCCGAGCGTTTTCGGACGACGCACATGAAAAACTGGACGTGGAAATTGAACTTCCCGGGGTCGAGAGAAGGGATATCGATCTCAAAATCCACGACGATAGTTTCTATTTAACCGCATCCAGGGAAAACGTCGTCTATGTGGCCAACTATGCTACGTGCTGTCCCGTTGATCCCGAAAAGGCAACGGCCAAATACAAGAACGGCCTATTGAAGATAGAGGTTCCCTTCCTCGAGGTAAAGGAAAAGCACATCAAGGTAGAGGTGAAATAATAGGGGATTTATTCCTCCCTCGGTTCCTCGGGCCCCGGGGCCCAGGGGCCCTCGGATTCTTGTGCCATGGATTCCTCGGGCTTGTGCGCCACCTCTTCCTGGTGTGCCTCTTCCAGGAGCTCTTTCAGTACCTTATAGGTATCCTTCAAGATACGAACGGGCGTTTTGTCAGATCCCCCTCTTCCAAACTCCTTCGCAATCTCAACAGCCCTGACGAGACACCACCTCTTATTATTTACGGATAGCGCCATGGGAGAAACCTCCTTCTGCTAGGTTATGACGAGGATAGTCAAAAAATCACCATTTGTAAAGGGAGAACCAAAGGTGCGTTCGTCAAGCATCGGGGTGTCGGGCTAGCATGAGGGCTTCGGCTACCCCGATTGCTTTGTGTGCCAACTCCCCCTTGATATATCCCTTCTCCACGAGACGTTCAAGTTCATCCCTGTCGATCATTTCAGGTCTTTCCCCTCCTTTCAAAACCACATCCACGTGAAGGTCGATATAGCGGATCTTCTCAGGGTAGAACTCGACGGGGGTATTGATATTCCAATATTCCCCCTTCAACTTCCCCTCAGCGGAATAGTATGAATGTTTGACCGACCAATCGCCCTCTCTAACGCGGGTAATGGCATAATCCCCCTTGTCGATGGCCAAACCCAGCCCATCGTATCTTCCTCCTTTAAGGACACGCCGGATGAGTATTTCTTTTTTATCATCGGATAGGAAGGTGATTTCCCCCCCTCCAAGGTGGATCACCTTCCCCTCGGGTTTGACATGTTGGATCTCGAGGCCCTTTCTCCTCTCCAAGGCATCGAGGATCAACCTCTTCTTAACGGCCTCCTCCATCTTTCCCATCTTAAAGGGATATCTCTCCACTTCCCTCTCAACGAGATCGACGTATTCCGAAGCAATGATTCGAAAACGATGGTGTCCCTCCATGGTAGGAACGACCTCTCCCCTCATCCGATCGAGGGAAGCCTTGGATAGAAAGGGGAATTCCACATCATAGATGGCCGTATCCTTGTTTTTGGGAGGTGTAACCCTTCTCGAGATCACATCAAAGAGGGCGTCTCTCAACACCTCGATAACCTCAGCGGTTTGTTCGGGGCTCCCTTCAAGGATTATACCCTGTCTATCCGATCTATCCAGTATGGAGACGTCTATGGTTGGGGAGTCCGAATCCTTGATTCCGAAACGAGATACTACCTCTCGGGAGGGATGCACGATGGAATATCGAGAGTCCAGGAGAAGCTTCGTGAGGCTTGTGGTGTAAATACCCCGAATTTTGACCTTGGTGCTTCCCATGGTTCCACGGACGGGCGACCTAGGGTTCCTTGGAGTTGGTCGATCCTCGGATTCCTGAGGGGTTTCCTCCGGTAGTTCCTCTCTCTTTGAACTGGGCTTCAAAATCCTGCGTGTTCTGGATATTGACGGATTTCATCCCCCTATGGAAGTCCCTTTGTGAAAATCCGATGAGGAGTTGCCCACGGGGGTTGGAAAGAAAGGTTATCCTGTTGAGGAATACCCCTTTTTCGTCTCCAGGGATAAGAAGCCGGGAAGGAAGTTTCCTCAACGTGGGGGAGATCTTCTTCACGTCGACAACGATCCGCCTAACCTTTGAAAAAGGTAGGTCTGCATCCAGAAGTCCCTTGGCGGTTTTCAATCCGATGAGATCTTGGGAGGTATAATATTTCCTCGCCCCGATTTTGACGCTTGGGGTCAAGAATCCAATCCTATCCCAGTATCGAATTCTCCCTACTTTGAGCCCGAATAACTTCTGTATCTCCTGGGCGGAATACAGCTTTTCCATTTTCCTATTCGACTCTTAGGGACTACCCGTGAGATTCGGAATGGGGTTGCATATGAAAATCGTTCTCAATCTATCACGTTTATGAGCCCAGTCAAGGGCATTTTGTGCTGAAGTTCCCTGGTCATCTGGAAAACGGCGTTACCCATGAACGGAATGCGTTGGAGAAGTGAGCTACCCGTTCAAAGGCTAGGGAAATACCCCTTTGCCGGAGTTCTTGGCCAGGGTTTCATGCACATGCCCCCCGATATCCTTATCCCTTGTAAAATCGAGTCTGTTTATGATTCCAGGGGTTGCAGTACCCTTCCCCTCCGTGATAAACCGATTATACGGTGCGCACGCTTGTTCAGCTATTTCAGTTTGGCCGATACATTCAGATGGAGGAAGAGGAAAATGGGGACGGATTGGATCAAGAGGATTCTGGTGATCGGAGCAGGTACCATGGGGCATTCCCTTGCTCAGACCTTCGCCCAAGGAGGGTATTCGGTAGCCCTCGTCGACCTCAACAGGAAAACCCTGGATAAAGCGGCACACCTCATCGCTTCCAATTTGCGAACCCTGGAGGATCTACACCTCCTGGAAGGGGGTAAAAGAAAGGAAATCATGGAGCGGATCCATCTCGTCACATCACTGGAGGAGAGCGCCCGGGATGCCGATTTGGCAGTTGAGGCGATCTACGAGGATTACGAGGCAAAGGGAAAACTATTCGAACGATTGGAAACGCTCTGCCCATCGAGAACGATCCTCGCCAGCAATACATCCTACCTAAACATATTCGAGTTGAGGACCTCAAAAGGCTTGAAAAGATCATCATCACCCACTGGTATGCTCCGCCTCATATCATCCCCTTGGTGGAAGTGGTGAGAGGACCCAAAACATCTCGGGAAACGGTCGAGATCATGAAAGGGCTCCTCTCTAAGATCGAAAAGAAACCCGTCATCATGGATAAGTTTATCCCGGGATTTATCGTTAATCGATTGCAGCGGGCGCTCGCCAGGGAGGTCTTCCACTTGCTTGACAATGGATATGCCACTGCGGAAGATATCGACAACGCCGTCAAGGCGAGTTTGGGCATCCGAATTCCCATCCTCGGGGTGGTCCAACGGTATGATTTTACTGGGATTGATCTGGTCCATCAATTCATGAGAAATCCATCCATCGGTTTGGTGTCTGAGGATAAATCCTCTAAGACCCTTGAAAAACTAGTCAAACGAGGACATGTAGGCGTGAAATCAGGAAGGGGTTTTTACGATTATTCGGGCAAAGAGATGGACGGGATCATGCGGGCTCGGGACATAAAACTGATCAGATTGAAGGAATTTTTGGAGGGTATCTGAAAACGCCAAGCCCTCTCTTTTTGTGTCAATTTTTGTCAGAAAAGTGAAAATATTTCAGAAATGATGAGCTCCCCTTTTTTCCCCTAAGGCCATTGCTTCATTACACCCCCCAATGGAAACGTTTTGCTGACGCATCCTGTTGGAATGCAATTTGCTTGCTCTTGCACCTTGGAGAGAAACCGCACGGTCTGTTGGGCATTACCTGATATTGAGGCAAGGAGTTGAGGCATGAAGGAGTACGTCCGGTATATCCTCTTTTCCCTTCTTGGCGGGTTGGTCGTTTTCGTTGTCCTTTTTCCCTATAGGGCCCCCTCCCCACCAGCTAAAATAGAACGAATAAGAATCATCACCCGTCGACCTCCATCAACATATCGATTGCCGGAAGAGATAACCTTCTGCGACGAGAGGATTCCGCTGGAGAAAAGGAACGTTTGGGAGCGACTGGATAAAGAGTACTTACTCGCCATTGGCAATACCCCCCAGGTCCTGCTTTGGCTCAAGCGATCTAATCGATACTTTCCCTACATCGAGAAGAGATTGGTCGAAGAGGAATTACCCGAGGACCTCAAGTACTTGGCCGTCATCGAAAGTGATCTCATACAGGATGTTCGTTCCCCCGTTGGGGCGGCAGGGCCTTGGCAATTCATGAAATCCACGGCAAGGAAAATGGGGCTCCGCGTGGATCGTGTGATCGATGAACGCTACGATTTTTACCGATCGACGGACGCGGCCATCAAGTATCTTAAGAGGTTGAATCAGTACTTCGATAGTTGGACATTGAGCGTAGCAGCATACAACCTCGGGATGACTCGAATTCAATCAGAGATGAAAAGGCAGAGAATCAATGACTATTACTACCTGGAGCTTCCCGAGGAAACGGAACGATACGTGTTTCGGGCCATCGCAGCCAAATTGATCCTCTCAAAACCGGAAAGATTCGGATTCATCCTGGAAAGAGATCAATATTACGACCCAATTCCCCACGATATGGTCGATCTCAAACTCAGAAGTACCACATCCCTCAAAATTATCGCCCAAGCATCTCAAACCTATCTCAAAACCATAAAGGAACTCAACCCGCAAATCCGCAAGTTATATCTGCCGCGCGGTCAATATTGGATCAGAATTCCCGAGGGGAAAACGGTTGCTTTTGAGGAGAATTTCAGGAAATCGACCCAGGCCATCTATGTGGTGAAAAAAGGCGACAACCTCTTCAAGATCGCCAGGAGACATAATATCAGCATTTCTCAGCTCACGAAATTGAATGGAATGCAAGAGGCGGAAACGATCTATCCCGGACAACGGCTTATCATCGCTCAGGGGACGTGAATAGTCCTCGAAAATAATCGAACCTCAAACGGCCCCTATCCTTCCTTGATGTTGACGACCTCAGCCTTCGTTATCCTGACCAAATCCCTTGGTGAAACGGCAAAGACGGCGGTGGGCGTTCCCGCGGCAGCATAGACCACGGGGAAATTCAAGAGATCCTCATCGGCGAAGGTCCTTAGCCTTTTGCTGTGTCCCACAGGTGGAACCCCTCCTATGGAAAATCCGGTGACTCTCCTGACGGTTTCCGCATCCGTTTTAATGATCCTCTTGCCGAGAAGACGATTCATCTTCTCCATATCCACTCGATTGGCCCCCGATGCGAGGACTAAAGCCGGCTCATCCCCCACCATAAAGACCAGGGATTTGGCAATTTGTCCCACCGTAGTGCCAATGGCCGCAGCTGCCTCGGCTGCAGTTCGGGTGCTTTCCGAGAACTCCGTGATCTTCGCCGTCAATCCCATGGACCTCAGCGTCTGTCGAACCCTTTCTACCGATGGCTTCAAACCCTTTTTCAATTTTCCTCCCGCCTTCACCCGTGGATTCGTCCCACGTTCGCCCCCCCGTGAGCTTTTGCATCCTCCTCTTGAATAACTTTGCGCAGCACATCAGGGCGATTTGTCGAAATCCCATCGATACCCCGACGAATGAGGTGCCTCATCTCCGGTTCCTCATCCACAACCCATACATATATGGGGATGCCCTCCTTCCTACACCTCTTTATGAGGTAGGGGTGGGCCAATCGAACATGTTGATGGAGGGTATCCGCCCTGAGTTTCCTGAAGGTTGAAAGGGGAAATAGCCCCTTTATCCACGCAAGGGATCTGATTGGCCTTGTCCTTCCCACCAACAGCCCGGTTTTTATCTCCTGGTCGGTCTCCTTGACCTTCCTCAATACTGAGGGCTGGAATGAGCAGATCAATACCCGATCGCTCCGATAGAGACGGTGAGCCATTTCCACAACATTCATTTCAATACCGGGGCATTTAATTTCGAGATTTAATATAACCCCATCCTGGATGAAGTGGGAAAAGACCTCTTCCAGGGTGGGGATCCGGGTTCCCATACCGGCATCCAATGCCTTCACCTGCTTGATGGTGAACTCCGAGATAGCCCCCGTGCCGTCAGTCGTCCTATCAACGGTCTCATCGTGGATAAGGACGAGATGACCATCGACGGTCTGTCGAACGTCCGTCTCGATAATATTCGCCCCCAAGGTAATTGCCTCCATAAAGGCTTCCATAGTATTTTCAGGCCGATAAGCTGATGCCCCCCTGTGGGCGATATTGAGGGTCTTTTTTGCGCTCTCTCTCAGGGTTTTGTTCACTTTGTCCGGAACCTTATTTGATCCTTCATAGGGAGGGAAAGGCGAGCCGTCTACAACAAGTGGAAAGTGGATGGGATGTCGAGGCCACCGATATCAAAACATAACAGCCGGGGAGATAAAAGAACATTCAATACTCCTTGCCGGGATAATCGCCTTGAGGAAACCCCTCCCACCAGCCCCTATTCCATCAATCCATTTTCATCCATCATGGACAATACCTTGTAGATACGATATTCGCAGCTGGGAATTTCCCCTGCCATCTGGGCAATGGTTTCGCCTCGATGCAAACGAGTCCAAATTTCCTTGGCCAGACTCTTGGTCTCCTCATCATCCCATGAAAGGGTCTTCGTTTTCGGCTGGAAGACTCGGTCGGGATCCTTGTAAGTGGCCTTCAGCATTTTCAATTCATCCTGCTGGCGGGCAGCCTCCATTAAGAGGCCCATCGTCGTCGTTCCGATCTCCTCTTCCTCATCAAACTCCGCTGGGGACAATCCCCCCTCGAAGGCAAAGGCATCCTGGACGGGGGATTGGAACAGTTGGTAAAAGGCCTCTTCCCCCCGCAAATGGCGCAATTTGGCGTAGAGTATCTTACCTGACTCGATATAGAGCATCGCAAAGACCTGTTCGAAGTTGTCGGTGATGGTGAGGGTTCCCGTCCGCTCTGAGCTCGCTAATGTTTGAATGATGGTGGGGAGATCGAAATACTCCAGATTTCCCGAAAGGTGTTGATAGCGAGCTGCTGCTCGTTGCTTTCTTAACCCATCCTCCAGACGTTTCGAAAGGATCGCCAACAGATTCACCGATAATTCAGGGATTTGATTCAAAAGTTCAATAAAGGCCTTCTTTTCGATCTTCAATATCACGGCCCTCTGGGGTATCCTTGCCAGGGAGGCTCTCGAAGAACCGGTCATGATAGCCATCTCGCCAATGGGATCGCCCTCTCCCAGGTAGGCTACAACCCCCATTTTGTCACGATCTCCCTTTGCACGGCAGATCTCCACCACCCCCGATTTGATCACATAGATGGCATCGGAGGGATCCCCAATTCTAAAGATGGTGTTCCCTGGCGTATGGGTTTCCATCGTGCCTTTATCCAGGATAGCCTTGAGATTTTCTGGTGAGAGCCGGCTAAAGATTTCCGTATTTTTCAGAAAGCCGATCTCCTCCTCCAACCTTTCCGCCGTATCGTCCATTACCACACCCCTTCCTTGCCTTGGAAATCGATTCAAACGCTCGTTATTTCATGCTGTTGATCCATTTATGATCAACGGTTCTCGCCGAAATGAATGGATTGTTGGAGGTACGGAAATTCCACCTCCCCGATATTGACGCCTTCCATCAAGGCTTCACCGACGTTTCTTCTGAAGCCTATTGGCTTCATCAGTTTACCCCCTCAGGGCCTCTGAATTAACTCCTCATTTCTCCCTGAGCGGTTTAATCAACGGCGGATGGCACAATTGGTAGGGGCTCTACCGGGTATTCTCCCTCAACAGTTCCCTCAATGCCGAGGCGTTTTTGACGGCAAATCCGAAGGCATCGTTGTTAAAATAACTATAGATATCAAGGCCTTCCCTTAGCCATCCCCCGATTCTTTTGGACCAGTCTCGAAGTTCTCCCTCGGAATAATTGGATCCATAAAGGGATTCACCCCCGTGAAAACGGATGTAAAGGAATTCGGCCGTCGTCTTCTCAACAAGGGGAAGTACTGAAGAATGCGCTAGGCAAAGGGAAAAATTGTGATCCTCCAGAAGCCCATAAACCTCTGGACAGAACCAGCTTCCATCCCTAAATTCGAAGGCTTGCCGAACGCGGTTTGAAGAGTAAATATCCCCCAGGAGACTACAGAATTCCTTTAGCCTCTCGAGGTTCAGCTTGAACTTGGGGGGAAGTTGCCAAAGGATAACGTTCAACTTCCCCCTCAGCCCCTGGGCATGGTCAAAGAAAACCCCCACGGCATCCTGGCAATCCCTGAGTCGCTTAATATGGGTAATGAACCGGCTTCCCTTGATCGAAAAGAGGAAATTCTCAGGAGTCCTCTGGTACCATCCCTCAAAGGTCTTTCGATTTGGAAGGCGGTAGAATGTGACGTTCAGTTCAACCGTATCGAAGAATTGGCTATAGAACTCAAGCCAACCCTTTTGGGGTAATTCCCTTGGATAGAATACACCGTTCCACCAATGCCGATAATTATAACCGCTGGTTCCCACAAAAAAGCTAGCCATCCATGCGATCCCGGTATGGCCCCATTGGCCTTTAGCCTTTGGGCTATTACGTTGCAGTCGCCGGCCTCTTCAAGGGAAAGATAATCCGAGAGGTCGTTCGATTTTTCCGGCTCTCCATCTCCAGCCGTCCCCCCATCAACTTCACTAACCGGTTGGTGATATGCAAACCCCTTCCCCCCGTTTTGCCGTCCAAAAGCCGTGCAATTTCCTCCCTCGGGATCTCCCCGGTATTGGTGATCTCCACTACTGCGG